>Ga0160505_100531_pt1 | contig 21469 bp, 11 predicted proteins | sample DIDeMG_FD_108225 | JGI IMG/M metagenome (GOLD analysis project Ga0160505, IMG submission 108225) | Enriched chicken feces microbial communities from UW Madison campus, WI, USA - DID2874_E49_Stillage MG | ecosystem: Host-associated > Birds > Digestive system > Large intestine > Fecal ... | reverse complement strand
GTCATTCTGATCGGGTGGATCAGGAGGTTCGATTAGAAGGTAGCTTGATCCGGTTGCAAGTCCGGGTGTACCGGTTTCGTCGGTTTTGTTGTTGTTGTCCGTGTTTTGAGGCATTTTTTTCTTTTTGAAACCTGTCGTTCGATGGCGAACGAATTCTTCAGAACGTGTCTAGTGAAGCTTAGTAGGTTTGCTGTCATAACTTACTGAATCCATTTTGGCATGCAATTTGTTGATAACTGATGCTTTCCCCATTATATAGTGTAATAAGTAATAAAGGAGTGAAACTAATTGAGGGAAACTTTGCTTTTCTAAAAATTAATAATTGACAATTTGGCCGAGTTGGTCTAAGGCGTCCGACTCAAGAGTAATCTTTCACTGATTGCAGTGCATTCGGATCTCGTAAGAGGCGTGGGTTCGAATCCCACAGTTGTCATATTTTTTGACAACCTGTTATTTTTTTTGCTATGATGGAACATATATTGGATGTCTAAGACCTAGTGGAATACAATTGACGATGACAAGCATTGGGATAAACGCCATTGAAATCACATGACTTCATTGTATGCCACTTCGTTATAAAATTTTAGTTGTAACTGTTTGATGTAAAGACAATAAACTGATTTTTTATCTATCTAGAATGTCAGTCTTTGATATCGATCCACTTGGTGGTGGCTATTTGAAATAAAAATATTGAAAAAAAAAAAACTATGAAATTTACAATAATAAATTAATGATTAAAACTGCGTTAAACTACCAAGTAGTTGGAATTATTGATTGCTGGGGGCGGGCATTGCTGCACCAGGAAGTGAGGACTGAGGTTGGGGAGCAGTTGAGCCACCTCCATATCTTTCATTATAAAGAGGACACGCTTTGCTATAGAAATGAGTTAGTAAACTAAAAATTAGGAACACACCAAATAATGGGAAACGTACTTTGTTCTGATATGGCCAATAGCACCACAAGTTGCACACTTTCTTGTGGTCGACTTGCCTTTGCCAACACCCTTGTTGGACTTTTTCTTGTCGCCCGTAGACAGTTGAGACTTAGGAAGCTCGACACCGGCCTTCAGGGCCTTTCTGACTAGACGACGATCTTTGTTTCGTTGCAATTTAGCCAGTGTGCTTTCTAAACGCTTACGGTGACGTTTGTTTTGTTCCTCATCGTTAGACGGGGCAATTTGATCAATACTGAAATGGAAGTGTTAGTAACGTATTAAACAATCACAAAAAAAAAAAACATACCCAATAAGCGAATCTTCAATCTCTCTGCGTCGTTTGACATATGCACGAATAATATTGGGCTCGGTAATCGTTTCAATCTTGCGCTGAAGAGTACCGTTGTTGTCTCTGACAAGCCTTGTAATCTTCAGAATCTTGTTTTGATTCTGATTAGTTGAATGCGAAATATCCGACTCGTTGTCGTCATCACCAGCTCCATGTGAGGAAACAGGAGTCTTGGGATCATAACTGCCAGATTCTTGACCGGACCGCTTTGCGTCAGTCTCATCCCAACCCAGGTCTTCAATATTTGTATTGCTAAGAGACTTGGCCTGAGTATACCATATACGGCTAATCTCATCATCATAAGCCTTTTGTTGTAGAGCAACATTATAGCTATGTCCACCAAACTTGGATTTGTCCAGGGTCTCATTTACCGACTCTCCCATAGCTTTGAAACCTCCTTTCATAGATGTACGCAGAAAACTAAAACCTTCGCCACAACCAGATGGATCTCCTTCACCATGAAGCTGAAGCATTGCCTTACCCTGAGTTGCGTTTATAAAGTTGCGAGTGATGTTCCAAGGGGCCAATTGCTCTTCGATACTGTCCCCTTCTTCGTCTTCATCATCAACAGTCTTACTGTAACCTGCATCCTCTAGATGTTGCTGTCCAACTTGCATGGCCTCAAGAAGAGCAATATCTTCAGGACTAATCATGGCTCGTATTTGATCTTCATTAGGAAGAGGTTCTTTTCCTCTCATTTTCCAGAAACCCTGATCAGGACCAGTGCGCTGGAATTCCATAAACTCTTTAAGACGCTGACGGTTTTGCATTTCATTCTGGCCAGGAAAATGAGCAGAGATGTCTTTGACGGAAATGCGATGATGTTCGGATTTGTTGAGGACACGAAACACGACCATTTTAAGTCTGTTTTTGCTTGCTGTTGTGACCTTGCGAGAATGAGGACCAGGAATAGGGGTAGCAGGAAAGGTTTGACCAACAGTAAATAAGTGAGGAATGCTTCGTAAGAAATACCTTTGACCTAAGCCACCTCCAGTTGAGCGAATCAGCAAAAAGTCAGTTGAAGCGGGATCATGTTTAAAAACTGGAGCCCTAATCATTTTGTTGTAAAGCGTAGGAACAATTTTACCTGGCTCCACGAAACCAAAATTCCAGAAAGCACTTCTATCCTGAAGACTGAGAACATTAGTCTCACCAGTAGGGAGTTTGGGTCTAGAATTGTCCTCAGGGCTAGATTTTCTGTAGTAGTTGATGATCTTACTACCCATACCAAAATTGGAAAGAATAAGAGGAAATTCTTCTGAATACTCTAGTAAGAAAAACTGAGCGGAGTCGCCAAGAGTGAGGTCATTAGTTTTGTTGAGTAACTCTTGAATTCGTTTTCCTTTGTCACGCTTTCTCTTACGTAACTTGACCTTAGAAAAATGAATGACAGTGTTGGGTTTGACAACAAAAGTTGGTCTGTGATAACTGCGCATCTGTGCTTTTGATAATTTGACTTTGTAATGCGGCGATTGAAGACGAAGAGCAACCATGGAGTGATCAATGTTCAAATTTCCAACTATTGAACGAACTTTTGACTGGTAGTTCTCCTTCAACAAATCGTATGCACGGTCATTTGAAATATTGTAACGAAGTTGAAAAGACTTTTCAGTAGTTGGAATTTGCGCAATACCTCTTTGCGTAGAAAGATTACTTGCTGCGTTGTTGATGCTTTGAGTAAACAGTAGGTTATTGTCATTCATATCTAAAATGACTTTATTTTTCGAATTGTTAAAGGTTCCTTCAAAAAATCCATCTTCTTCGTCCGAGTCGTAAATTTCAGGCGAATGAATACGTACTTTCTTTGATGGTGGAACAATAGCTTTACTTTCCGTCACTGCAGTCTTAGCTTTCTTAATTGGTCGTTCTTCATCGCTGTCATCGCTATCACTAAAGTCTGTATCGACTGTTGTGGTTGAAGGTATGACCTCGACGTCGCTTTCTTCGTCCCAAAGACGATCTGTATCCCAATCTGCTGTAGCAATAAGAAGATCTTCTTCCAATTTATCATTTTTAACTTTCTGCTCATTTATTTCGTCTTCATTCAAAGTAGAAAATGAAAGATTTGATAGAGCTGCAGATGTCGCTGGGTTAACTTTGATGATTTTGGGACCTCGTGTATCAAGTCTCTCTCTCACATTTTTAGACTTGAATTTCACGCGTTGATCAGGCTCGACTTCCAAAACCACTTTAGAAGGCACTAAAGGACGTGTAACTTTAGGCCGAATCGATAATAACTTCGCACTTCTCGGTGTAAAAATAGTGTTGATCTTTAAAATGCCATCAGGAACAAAGTCAGGATAATAAAGTTTGAGCAACTTTTTATCGGATTCAGGGTCTGCTTGCTTTTGATCATCGGGGTGTGTCGTATCTGGTTGTGTTAATTGCCCTTCCTGTTGATGTTGTTGCTGTTGCGAGTGGGATTGATGAACCTCAGTAGTTGTTGAGGACCGAAGAGCGTCAGGCATATTAATATCCATGTCAAGCCCCGTGCCGGGAAGACCTCCCATGCTATTGGCACCTTGTGGCAAACTAAATCCTGATTTCAGGTTATCAAGACTGTAACCTCCACTTCCACCACCCATCCAGTCATCGTCAAAGTCCATCAAAGCAGCCGCATAGTCACTTCCAACGCGTTCCTCCAAACTTTCTTCATAGTTGTTGGTGGCAAAAGATTGATGTGAGGGGGCAGCATTTGACGTGCTAAAAGATGATGGAACTTTGTAAATATTGTTTTCACCCTCTGCTATAAGAGCTGAAAGCTCATTGTCGTTGTCGTCAATATTGTTGTTACCGCTAGGAGGCTCTTCCTCAGGAAGATCCTCATCATCTGCGAGTTCGTCTTCTTCGCCATAGTCGATAGCATTGTCAGCATGTTTTATAACGTCGTCTCCCAAGGTGGGAACTGCAGAATCTATTCCACCAGCGTTGAAGCCGCTGGCCATGATCTTCTGCCAGTCTTCATCCTCTCGGTCTTCATCAATACTCATTGTGCTGATTTACGCGTTGAAAAGTAAGAGAAAAAAGAAAGAAAAAAAAAAGTCGAGAGTAACGCGTGCCAATAAGAATACTATAATTATTCGTAAGTAAAATTGGCCAAATCAAGACAACTCATAGAAATATCTTGTTTGACAAAAGAAAAAGATGAAGGGAAATGCTTTCGTATTCGTGATGAAGGAGGAGAAAATAGTTTTGGAGAGCGCAACATTTGCCTTATTATCCGAGGGTTAGGGTAAGATAGTCTTGAGGTCAACTCAACTCGAATTCAAACTTGGATATTGACTTTCGTCAGAGAGGTTCAAGGGCACTAGAAGACTCCTGTTCTCCTAAGTCAATTCATTTTGATAAATTTCCAAAAGAAGATAATCTGTAACCTTACAATTTTGTGACTGACTTTGTATCTGAGCAGTTATCCTTTTGAGATCTGTCTGTTTAAGGGTCTTTTGCTTGTGAACTATCCAAAAAAGCTCTCCACCACACATCTTCAGCTGCATACCGCTTAACAAAATACTGTTTTCTACGTTGCTATGAAATCGCCTCTTGCCGATGCTACGGAATCCACTTTTTGGACACCAGCATCTATCAACGTTAGATATGGTGCTGGTGCTATGTCTATAAGCCCATCGGGCCGCGATGTTGTTTTGGCTTCGTAAGTATTGATCATATCCATTCAATCTTCTCTCTAACAGTTGTTACAGGCGTTCTGGATTATATATAATTGATCTAGACAATCCTTATAATTTCCCTCGAGTTCTTCATCACCTTACTTCTTGGGAAGTTGCCGATGTTCAATGGTCACCTCATGCATCTCAGCCATCATGGGTCGTCTCTACTTCAAATCAAAAGGCTATGCTATGGGACTTATCGGCCCCCCCAAGCAAAGCGATACGAAATGTTATTCATGGGCACACAAGGGCAATAACAGACATCAATTTTCATAGTAAAAACGCCAAGTTTTTAGCAACATCATCGATCGACTCATACATTCACTGTTGGGATCTCAATAATACGCAAAAGCCTGCTATTTCATTTGCAGAGTTTTTTTCAGGAGCAAACCAAGTCAAATGGAGTCGAAAAAATGAGTATATTTTAGCTTCTTCCCATGATTCAAGAGTCTTGATTTGGGATACACGAAAAAATTCGATACCTGTAACGACAATCAAAGCTCATCCTCTTAAAGTCAACGGCCTTGACTTCAGTCGTACCAATCCAACAGAATTGATGACCTGCTCTAATGATGGTACTGTAAAGATATGGAACTTTGAGAGAAACACGGAGTTACCTTCTCACACAATTAAAACCGACTTCCCAGTTGGACGTGCAAGATTCACACCATTTGGAAATGGCGCCCTTATTATGCCTAGTAGGGGCGGTTACAATACAGTCTCACTTGTAGATATTAGGGATAAAGAAAACTCCGAAAATTTCAAGCCAGTCTACCAGTTTAAGGCACATACAAAGCCTGTCAGAGAGTTTGTCTGGCGAACCCGAGGAGGTGACAATGAAAATTTTGAAAACCGACAATTCCAGCTAGTAACTTGGTCAGAGGATAAAGATCTTCGCCTCTGGCCTGTGGATCAATCTACTTTGGAGAAGGTTGGCTATAAGAAGGGGGCTCCAATTACTGTTCCAATGACTCGCCGTGGAGCAAAGTATGAAACCTATCATGCTGAGCCTTCTGAAGTCAAGCCTTTGGGATCTTTAGACAGAAATCATTTTAGAACCAAGAAACCAGCCAGGGGATCCTACGGTTCTTCACCTAGTGCTTTGCGTTCTTATTTAAATACTGGTGTTATGGGTAACCGAGCTAAACCGGGAATTGCCTCTGCTTTTATGACACGAGCTGGTAATAGGTCCAATGGCGAAACAGATGATGATAAGTGGAATTCACCACTTCAATGGATTTCTGGTGTCCGAATAGGTCCTTCAGCTCTTTCCGATTCTGGCCCAACTGGAAGCAAAAAACTTCCTCAGTATGAAGAATACAAAAATCTAGGTGAGGAAGTCACATTTGTTGGGCATCAATTCCCTCAGATTAACTTCTCAAATATTTCCTTGAAAACCAGAGAAATCACAGTTGAGCTCAACGGATCTCCCAATGGATTCGAAAATGAACTTGTTTTTCTTCGAGTCAACATAAAATTTCCTTTTGATTATCCTGCACATCCTCCGGTTTTCTTAATTCAAGAAAATTACAAGCTGACGCTAGAAAATATTCGGGAAATCGGGGTCGAGCTTAATGTCTTTGCCGAAAAATTAGCTAAGCACAACAAATACTGTCTTGAGCCTTGTCTAAGAATTTTGCTCGGCGAAAAACTGTCCCCGCTAGACTACTTAAAAGATGAAGCTTTGGATCTTGATCTAAATCCGGGTACACCACCTGAAAGTCTTATTGGAAGCTCAAGTTCGTCGGTTAATAACTTCTTTTCAAGTGACGATGAAAATGCTCCTAGTAAGATTATGAATGCTCCAGAACCGAAAGGATGTGGTGCATATTGGTCAAAAAGTGGATACCTGGTATGTTTTTTCATGCCTAAGAAGGACCTTTCAGACCGATTTTTTACTGGTGATACTAATGGGGATGATGCCACCAATTTAATACACACATCTAAACTGTTTACTGGGAGCAATACTAATTCTGAAGATGACAGTAATGGGTTTTCATCAGAGTCTGAGGATAGTGATGACACAGTAGCTGTCCGATGGCCTGTTCGTGACATTTTTATTTCTAATGTTCGAGTCAAGAGTATTGGAAATGGCGCAGGACCCCTATCTAATACTAGTAGACCTGTCAAACCTCGAGAGGAGAAGCCTAAGAATTTGATCAAAATTCTAGATTTCAGGCACCTTATCCCTGCTCGACGTGAACTTGCCGCTGAGTACGAAATTCTGGGTTCTGATCCAAGACAACTTTGTCAACACAATGCTGAGGTGGCAGCTAAGTATGACTGTCGTGAAGTTGCTGACTGTTGGAAATTGATAGAAATGATTTTGACTACTCATGTGTCTTTGGTCGACTCAATTAAAACCTTTGAAAAGAACGGTGAACAGAGTGAAATAGCTAATTTAGCTGTTAAAGGAGCGTTTCAATGGGGAAACCATCCATTTGGACGCAAATGGTTAGTTGACCAACTATTTGACTACTTTGAAAAACTACAAAATCCTCAAATGCTTGCAAACATGTCGTGTATTTTCACATTGGGAACAATTACTCCACACCCTCTTACTATTTCACTACCTACCAACGATGTGTTTTTTTTTCCAAAATCAACCTCACCATATTTTGATTCTCGAAAAGGAAGCACTGGGCCGCACTCTAATATTCAAACTCCTTATTTCACTGGAAAATCGTTTCCTTGGGATTTTGGCGTATCTTCACCTACCAGCTTTGGGCACAAATTTGACCCTGACTCATTGGGTCTTATGGGAACAAGCAATTCTCCAAAGGTGTCTAAGACTGTTCCACAGACTCAAATATCCGAGATATCACCTACATCATCGAAAGGAAGTTCCGTGATTTCATCATCCCCCGAAAAGTTTTCTAGCACTCGCCGTGCAGTCGCAAATTTATTTTCACGATCTGGAACCCAGATTCAACCCAATTTAACTCAGCATTCTTCTCTCAGTAATAATTTGCAGACCCATAAACGTGAAACAAGTCACACTTCTATAAGTACAGCTGGTCCTATATCAGCTGGCTATTGGATCAATCATATGAACTCAACAAGTCCCAATGCAAGCACGTCACATTCACCATTGATCTCATCTAGTGTTGCGAGTGCTTCAGCGGCTCAGATCAATCGTGGCTACAGCGAATACGATCTTTCTCTCCCAATGACTTTTAACACTAATCCGAATACCCGTTTGCCTAGTAGAAACAGTATTAATGGTCTCAATGATACTGCAGCTGTTGATTTTAATGCTGACGCTGGATTTCCTAAGCTAAGATACACTATTCTTGACGAAAGCTTGCTTGACCATGGCGAATCTCTCTCACCATCAACATTGTTGGATGTAACTAAGAAAGAAAAATACCAGCTTTATCGAATGCAATATGCTGGAGTTTTGTTTTTATGGGGTCTGGAGGTTGCAAGTTTAGAGGTCTTGAAGTTCAACTACAAGAATGATACAATCGGCAACAGACCATTTGGCACAAGGAATCTTACTGGCAGAAATGCTAGCCTCACCAACAAAACAAATTCCAGGCATTCTGAATTTGAATCCTTACATTCTGCTGACATACACTTCCACAGTCTTCATTCTAACCACGATTCGGAAACCGATATTGATGGACCACCAAGATCTAATAATCACAAGTTGTGCCAGTACTGTAAGCTGACAGTGAGAAAACGGCTCTTTTTCTGCTTAAAGTGCGAGCATATACTACATGCTGATTGCGCAAAAGAATGGTGGAATGATTGTGAAGCTGATGAATGTGCCAGTGGCTGTGGCTGCAAATGTTTAGAATAACTTTTGTCATTTACCAGTAAAAGTAATATAGTCAAATATTTTTTATTATCTTTTTTATATCTACTGTTTTAGTGAGCTAGTAGCCAAAATCAGAACACCCATTCTGTAGATAAACTCATCAGTTAACTATGTTTACATGACCCTAACCCGTTTGAAAGGCCACACATATCTGAAGGTTTTTTTTCCCTCTCTTTATGATGACGTTTTTTCTTGCATCCAGATCTTTCTCCCCTCTTAATCGCATTCTTTCAACCTCCAATAGTGTCTATTTCATAATGATTTCGGCTATCATTATTTATAATCAAAAGGGAGAAGTGCTGATATCTAGACTTTACAGAGATGGGTTGAGAAGATCAATTGCCGACGTTTTTAGGATTCAAGTGATCTCTAATCCAGAGGTAATACACACAAATCGTTTGATATGTTTAGCCCATTCTAACTGTATTGATAGTCACGATCTCCTGTGTTAACGCTCGGCTCTACATCGTTTCTTCATGTGCGACATGAGAATATTTATGTAGTGGCTGTCACTAGGTCAAATATTGACGCTGGCCTGGTTTTCGAGTTCTTATACAAGCTGGTCTCCCTAGGAAAGAGTTACTTTAACTCCTTTGATGAGCAAGCCGTCAAAAACAACTTTACATTAATTTACGAATTGCTGGATGAAATTATCGACTTTGGATTTCCTCAAAATACAGAAGTTGACACACTCAAGCAGTTTATTACAACAGAAGGTGTTAAATCCCAGGTTACAAAGGTAAGTTTTCTTGCTCTTAGGATCATTAGCTGAGACTAACTTTGAATTAGCAAAAACCTTCCAAAATTACCATGCAGGCAACTGGTGCTATATCATGGAGAAGGCCCGGCATTAAATACCGGAAGAACGAAGTCTTTGTAGATGTCATGGAAGATGTCAACCTATTATTAAGTTCATCTGGTATGTTTTTTTCTGGCTTTACTTGGCTGAGGTAATTAATTCTGACTGTGTTCATCTTTTTTAGGATCTGTGCTAAAGGCCGATGTAACTGGTCATATCCAGCTTAAAGCACTCTTATCAGGATTTCCTGAGTGTAAATTTGGACTTAATGACTCGCTACTATTTTCTGGCGATGCTGAGGAAACAGGCATGAAGCACTCGGCAGCTGCTGGTGCAGTGAATTTGGAGGACTGTCAGTTTCATCAGTGTGTCAAATTGGGCCAGTTCGATGCTGACAGAATTATTAGCTTTGTCCCCCCTGATGGTGAATTTGAGCTAATGAGATATAGAGCAGTGGATAACATTAATCTTCCTTTTAAGGTCATTGCCCAGGTTACTGAAATTGGAAAGCTAAAGGTCGAGTACGAAGTCACGGTTAAAGCTACCTTTGGTCAGAAGCTCTATGCATCAGATGTCGTCATCCGCATTCCCACTCCATTGAATACTTCCTCTACAACCCAAAACTCCACTAGCGGTAAGGTCAAGTATGATCCTTCTGAGAATCACCTTCTTTGGAAGATCAACAGATTTTCAGGTGGCACAGAGTATTCACTTCACGCTACAGCGATTCTTTCCTCGACTACTGTCAAGAAGGCATGGTCAAGACCTCCTATTTCCATGGACTTCTCCTTATCTATGTTTACATCTTCGGGCATTGTCGTTCGATATTTGAAGATCTTTGAAAAGTCCAACTACAGCACTGTCAAGTGGGTTAGATACTTGGTTAAGGCAGGATCTTATGAGATAAGAGTAAGTGTTTTCGAAATGTCTATTCTTGATTTGTTAACTAACCATAATCATTACTACAGTATTAATCACGGATTTAAAAATTGGCATGTTGTTTGTACATCTATAATGACACTCTTTTTTGTTTTAAAAATCCTTCGAAATATTTACAAGCGCGTTGTAGGTGTTGGAGTCAGCCTCTAGAGTGTGGAGGAAAAACCCAGCATCATAGCGACCTTGGGAAAAGTTAACGATCCAGGAGAAAAGTTTGATGCGTAGTTCTTGGTCAGACACGTTATCGGTTGAAATAGCTCTGGCCTGACATGCTCTAACCAATTCCGTAGGTGCGAGGTCCCAGACACCACCATACCAGCCAATGAGAACATCATCACATTTGATCTGATCAATATGTGTTTTCATGGCCGATTCAAGGTAGGACTTGGGAATAAGAGATACTGGAATTAGAGAAGAGTAAAGTTGTAAAGCAGTGGAAAGAGCTCTCAATTCCTGTTTCGACATGTGGTATACAGACCGAGAGAAGTACTTGGGAATAGCTTCTTCTTCAGCCGGTAACGCTTCGAGAGCCTTTAGGGCAGTGATGTGCTTATTGTTTCTGGCGACTTGGGCTTTCTGTTGACGAGGAATAAGACAAGTTGATGGGACTACATGTGGAACAAGCATCACAATAATGGGGGTACATTCCATAAAAATGGCAAAGAGCACACTAAAAATAGGAAGTTTGGAGAAGTCACTAGGTGTTTTCAATAGCATCTGGTATTGGGATCTTGTAAGATTTCCTTCCTCAGGGATCTGAATGTCGACGGTATTTCCCTCAGAGTTCTTGTTTTCTTCAATTTTAGAAGTGATACGTTCAATACCTTGTTTTTCGAGGATCGACTTAATTAATTCAGTGACATCTTTGGCTAGCAGACTCTTCAAAATAACCTTTGATTCCTTGTTATTTTTCCAGACGTTGACAATACCATTTTTGTAGAGTTTTACAAGCTCCTTTCCGTTGGTCATAAAACGCTTGATTGCAGAGGCATCTTTCGAAGCTGGTACTAGCTCATATGGTAGTGTTTTATATGCGTTTATTTTTTCATTTCTGACGTTGTTGGTTGTGATGTTGAGGAGATTTTGTGCAAAGACAGGCGATTTCAAATAATCTTTTACCGGAGACTTCAGATTGAAGAAGAGGAAAGAGTTTGGTCCCTTTGTCGAGAACGCTCTGTAATGGGCTAGATACAATCTTCTGGTCATTGCTTTTCAACTTGGATTGATGGTGGCAGATGAAAAAGCAGGGAAGACCCGAGATTTACGACCAGAAAGGATGAAAACTAAAAAAATTTAAAACATGGAACTTACACTGATCCTTTTTTTTTTTTTTAGCTCAGTTAACAAAACCTATATTGGTACTGTACACATACACGTACACATACAACAAACGGTATAATATCTTTTACTTTGCAGTATTTATTTCCGTGCTCTCCCTTCAGTTATTCATTCTTTCTCTCCTTCTCTATCTCAACAAACAAAAGTACATTAACGGACTTCTCGATCACTCTTTGACTCTTTTAGGCTGTCTATTCCTACCAGTACTGAACTGTGTCGGTTTTTTTCTTCTTTTTTTTTTTTTGTTTTTCTCTTTTTCTTCTTTCTTTTTCATTTATATCTCAGTCTCATGGATAATATAAACTCAGCAAATGCCATCGTTCTTGGCTGTACGGTGGGTGTTTTGACTTTAGCCACTCAGTCAGTTGGCCTGACTCTTCAACGAAGATCACACATACAAGAAGATGAAAAACCTCCAGAAATACCACGAAAACCAGCTTACAAGCGGCACATGTGGCAAGTTGGTCTGTTACTATTTCTATTTTCGAACGTAGTTGGGTCATCAGTTCAGATAACTACACTACCGCTTGTCATTTTATCACCGCTACAGGCCGTGGGCCTTGTTTTCAACTCTATCTGCTCATCTTTATTACTTGACGAACCTTTCACGCAGTATGCTGCCATCGGAACCATTTTGGTCGCAACCGGAGCACTGGCAGTTGCCTTTTTTGGTGTTGTTCCTGAACCACACCACAATCTGGCTGAGCTGTTGATATTGCTACACCGCAAGCCGTTTATAATATGGATGATTTGCACCTTTATTGTTATTGTTGGCATTTTGGTGCTACTTCAGATTTCAAAATCATGGAAGCCTAGTATAGCCCACCCCGACAGATTACCGCTCCTAAGAGGTATGATGTACGGTGTTATCTGCGGTATCCTCTCTGCACATTCACTGTTGATGGCAAAATCTGCTGTCGAAATTATTGTTCGAGGTTTAACAGATCACTGGATGGACTTGAAACATTATCAATCTTGGGTTATTGTTGGGTTTTTCCTCTTTTTTGCCATTTCTCAACTCTATTTTTTGAACTGTGCTCTTCATCTTTGCTCGACATCTGTTATTTATCCGCTGAACTTTTGCATTTACAACATTGTCACCATTTTGAATGGTTTGATTTATTTTGAACAGGTGTCGAAACTTTCAGTTTTGAACTGCTGGCTCGTGGCCCTCGGAACTTTACTAATTTTGCTTGGGGTTCTTTGTCTCTCCTGGCGTCTGGGCTTAAATGATGATCTTGGCCTTCCTCATCACCATCACCCCTATTCAGAGATTGAGCATGGCTCTCTCAATTCAGACACACAATACACCGTATTAAACACTCCACAACACAACTACGGATCATTTGAGTCTTCTGATGGTATGAACACTATGATGGTCCAGAAAAATTCAGATTATCAGCCGCTCAGCGGCCACCCTGAAACAACAGCTACGATAGTTGACGACACCCTGGATCAACAGACTATTACCGGTGGGAGTAGTATAGACAGCTCGACGAGTTCGCCTCCCGATAAAAAGTATACATTAGAGCCAGTGTCTCCATTCACAGCAGCTGCCACAAGAAATAGAGTGGCTTCTACTGGAGTGCCAACAATGCTAAAGAAAACAAAATTCTTCCCAGACTCGCCGAGCTAAATTACTTGTTCCCTTCTCTTTTGTCTGCATGCATGATTTTCTTTCCCAGTATGTCAGGAATATTGTGAGATTTGCTTTGGTATACCAAAGAAAGACTTTTTTTTTGGTCAGCATTTATTTTTTACGACCACCATTTTATTTATTCATTCGTTTAGTTCCTTGGAGCTTTTTATTATTTTTTTTAATACACATAGTCTTTATTTGTTTATTCAAAAATACGCTACTTTACTATTGCTATGTATCGAGGATGTGGCTAAATTAGGCTTCATCCGAGATGACGAAAGCACCACCCAGATTCAGGGCAGGCTCATCACAGTTGTTGTGCTCGTAACTCAAAACACCAGTACCACCAGCCTCAAGGATAAATGGTAAAGGCTCGCTGATCTGGCGCTTGATCCATCTCAGTGTGAAGCATCTAAGGATATGACCGTGGGCCACAATCACAGTGTCGCAAGATCTGTGCTCTTTAACAGCAACTCTGTGGTCGGCAACAATTTTCTCGATTAAAGCTGTGAATGGGACATGTTAATATTGAGAGGGTATAAAACCACGCCAATTTGTAGGTTCAGGCACGTAACCCGAGTTTACTACCTGAGTAAAGCAGCTGGCATGTGTGGGTGTGTGAGAATATTGTATACTTACAGTCAATTCTGGCCTGGACTTCCGCAGGGGACTCACCCTCTTCACAACCTTTAGTCCAAATGCTCCAAGGACCGTCCTGATCAAGACCTTTGTCAGCTCTCATCTTTCTGATTTCAGCGGTCTTTTTGCCCTCGTAAAGACCATAGTCCCATTCTCTAATGTCTTCGGTCTATGTAACGCTCGGAACAACAGTAGATAAAGTTAGCAAATGGAGGGATTTTCCCGATATACAACGTGCTTTTTCGAAAGATAGAAAAAGTAAAAAAAGTGACAACCCAATGCTAAAGCCAGGTATAGAAAAAAAAAATTGTTGGAGTAGTAAAAACACTTACCGTAATAATATTAAGTCCTCCGACGGGATGATGCTCTTCTTGGGATTCGAGGAGGAGTTTGAGAGTGGTTTGTGCACGTTTCCGAGGAGAAACGTAAATCTTGTTGATGTAATCGAGGTCAATGAGTCGGTTCTTGCCAATAAGAGCCTTACCCACAGCACGCATACGGCGTTCACCGTTCTCAGTCAGTGGTAGTTCCGTAATGGAAGTGTGCTGACCACTAAGTGACCATTCCGTCTCGCTAGATTATGAAAAAAAATGATAATAATTAGTAACATTGTCCAAATAACGGGAAAAAAGTAATCCAGACTAAAATGTAGACACATAGCAGCTAATCTTAAATGGGACTGGGCGCTACTATCAATTTTGGCTGTTTATTTTTTTTTTTTTAATCAAGAAAAAAAGAAAAAGAAGAATTGATCTGGAACCTACCCATGGCGAACGAAGATAACGCGAGGAGTTCTATAAGTCATTTTAAGGGTATGTAACGCTGTTCAAAAAGTTTTATTGCCTTAAATCGAAAATTCTTTTGGATTTAAGAGAGAAAAAAGGGAAAAAAAAAAGAGAAAAGAAAAAGAGCAAGTGCATGTAAATATATACAAATTTAATAAAGTGAGGTAAACAACAATTTACTTTGATCAACTTTTTTTTATGATGATTCAACGACATCATTGATGCATAAAAAGTAGATAAATGAAAAATTATATACAATTTTCTATCAATTATGAAACAACATATAAATAAGAATGAAAAAGTTAACTACATAAATATTATTTACTGCTTAATTTTTCTTGACTTGCACATCGAAGCCATCGCCTCTACGAGTAGTATCAATTTTCATGACCTCTCTGAGAGCCATAGTGGCGTATTGTGATGATGCAAGCTGCAGCTTCAAAATAACAGCAGTCCGGCTGCCTTCACCTTCCTTAGTAATACGGTCCTCCTCTGTCAAGTTGTCCTTCAGTAAGTCTAGATCGGTCTTGACCATTTGCACATCGGACTCTTCGTAGTTGCGGATCCACCATTCAACAGCACCGGGCTTAGCGACAAGATGTCTGTAACTGCCAGCAAGCGAAAATTCGCGCAGATTACGACGCATGTTGTCGGGATCAAGACCATCTGCTTTCATGACGTCAATGTAAACCTGTTTAAGTTCATTTTCGGGGTACAAGATGTCGAATCCAGGGGTGGGAATCACAACGTCATAAATAGTTTTCGCGCCAGAGTCAATTTCCTCTTGGGTGATAGGTCTAGCTCTGATGAAAGTCTCCTGCTTGACATCTTCGGTGAACTCAGCTTGGTCGTCCTCAGCAGCCTTGGTGGTATCCTCTTCATTTTCCAAGATAACCAAATCACCAACAATGGGCTTCATGCCAAATCTTTTGATTCTCTCACTAGCAACCGTATTCCAAACGTAACTTTGGTAAGCATGTCCATACATCATTCTAAGGTTTCTAGGGACCTGCATGATGGCATTAAGGTAACTGTTGGGGGTCTTCACTAAGACGCCAAGGATAGAAGACTCAGCTACGCACTTTCTGGGCATCGCAGCCAGAGCCTTGCTAGCATCCTTTGTCTCAGCCCAGATTTTACGGGCTTCAACACTCTCGGGAATGACAAGCTCTTGGGGTGAAAGGATGAGTTCAACGGCAGTTTTCCAATCAGACTTGAGAATATGAGTACCGATGGTATGTGTTGACACGGAAAAAGTACCAAATCTCTGCATACCGTAGTAGTTAATGAAACCATTTTCTTTCAAAGATGAAAGCGCCTTATTGATGTTCTCAGTGTTCTTCTCATCCACGTCCCTGATAGTGATCAGGAACTCATTACCTTGAAGTTCACCGAGTTTTAAAGGAGCATCCTCAAACTTGAAGCCACCAAGTGTGATACCCCTAAGGGTCTTGTTCATGCCAGCTAGTCTACCAATCTCCATTTTAGCAATACTGGCTCTCTGAACGGTAACACCACGTCTATCCTTAGTGCCAGCGTACTGAATAGATTTGGGGGGGATTCTAAGGAACTTTGACAGCATATGGGCCACCTGCATAGTCTCCTTGTTTTCCTTGTAAACAGTAAAATGTAAGAACGCCTTAGTAGGGCCAGCAGCAGCCGCCAGGATTTTCTTAAATCTGTTTCTTTTATTGTTGCTCTTGTTTGAGTTGTTGTTGAGTGTAATAATGAAAGTGTTTTCGGGAGTGGTCTTGGTCTCAAGCTTAGACTTGAATGCAGATCTAACAAGCTGATGGATAGCAGTACGGTCTTCCTTAGATTCTATGGGCTTTGTGGTTTGAAGTTTGGTACCGGTGCTAAGTAGCTCAATCATGTTGTCAACGGTTTCGTCGTCAAGCTTAGCAACGAGCTTGGCTCGGTCTTCGGGGTCCAGCACAAAAGGTTCCTTCTTTTCAACAGTAGGTTCCTCGACGACCTCCTTCTTTTCCTCTTCCTTAGGCTCCTCTTTAGGCTCTGTCTTTTGGTAACCGTTATCGGTCAAATGAACAACACTGCCATTCTTTTCGATCTCATTAACAAGGAAATCGGTGTATCTTTGCTTCAAGGTGCCCTTAAATCCGGACAGATTAGCAGAAATGTATTCTCTGATGCCGACATCTGGTTCGGTAATTCCAGCATTGTGAGCAGAGTAATGTTGAGAAACCGCCGGCGTTGTGGCCTCTTCATTGTCTAATTTGATCTTCTTGGAAGGATTTTCATTTTCGATTCTAGAATCGATCTCGTCGGAAGGTCTGGTAGTCATGATTCTATTGGTGTGTGTTAGTTTTCTGTATGAAAATGTAGAAAGAATATAGATATATGCATACATATTTGGAAATATTGGACGAATGTGCTTTCTAGTGGAAGATGAAGCAACTCTGTATGTTCTAATGATAGTTTTAAAAGCTAGGAGCCTAGGACTTATCATTGACTTTCTCCCTTTATATTAGATCTAGCTTAAAAGTTTTTATCATTCTGAAATTTTTCACTGGGAGAAACCAAAATGAACTAGGGGTTAGGGTGTTTATCAAAGTAGTTGGTCCAAATTGCAGAACTACAGAAAACCTTTCAAAGATCATTGGTTTTGTTCACATCCTCAGAGAAACAAGATTGGAAAAGCACGACGCGTATTTATTTTCGAGATAGAATAAAAAAGGAAGAAAAACAAAAAACAGATTTCGTGATCACTCAGTTAAATCACCAGCAATAAAAATGGTTAAAAGAAGAAGAACATGTAAGTATAGCATGAACAACCTGCTATAGTTTATGATTGAAACACTATTGTGGGTAATTCTTTGTGTTTTCATATTCTAACATGCCTGTCAACTACAGCAACGCGTCGAACCAAGTCATCGGCTGCTCCTGAAGAAAAGCCGGAGGACATTCAAAATGAATCTACAGCTATCGATAATACTGAAGAAACTGTCCTGGCCAGCAAAGAAGATGATGCTGTGCCAAACGATACTGAAGAGAATGGGGATGAACGACGAGTGAAACAAAAAACTGAAGGTAAGCAATGCCTATAATGCCGTGGTTTGCTAAGCTTTAGGTGATTAACATGTGTTGTGTTTTTAGATATTGAAGAGGAGGACTCTAAAGCGCCTGAGCCCCAAGATAACGACCCGGAAGAGGAGCATGAGGAGCCAGAAGAAGAAGAGGAGGAAGAGATTGTTCCGCAGCGAACTGGCAAGCGCGGAAGACCTCCTGGTAGCAAGAATAGAAACTCTCTTATCAAAGAAGGAAGCAAAGCTACGAAAGGCAGGAGAAGTACGCGGTCAACTGAGGAGCTGAGTGACCATGAAGCTACTGAAAATTTTGTTGATAACTCAGGGAGCCAGCAAGCTGCCCCTGCGCGACGAGGTCGTGGCCGTGGCGGCAGATGGGCTACCAGAGGCAGGGGAGCTAAGTCACTTTCCCTCAGCTCTTCTGGAATTCCCTTAGATGCCAATGGAAAGCCTTTTGAGGTTGTCGACGACGAGCTTTTGCTCCCCGAGGATCCTGCCGGTGAAACTAAGGTTACTAAAGATGGTGAGCTATTAGGTGGAAGAGAGTACAGAGTTAGAACGTTTACTGTTTCTGGTAGAGGTAACAAACTGTACATGCTTTCTACTGAGCCTGCTAGATGCATGGGATTTAGAGATTCTTATCTGCTATTTCAGAAGCACAGACGACTCTATAAACTGATTGTTACCGAGGAGGAGAAGTTCAATTTGATTGAACGCGAAGTTATTCCTCATTCCTATAAGGGTCGTGCCATTGGTATTGTGACCGCTCGATCGGTCTATCTAGAGTTTGGTTCGCGAATTGTTGTTGGTGGTAAACGTGTCATTGACGACTACTACGAGGAAGAGGCTAAAAAGCTTGGTTTTGAGCCAGGCCAACTGGCTGATCCTGATGACAAGCTGCCACCTCCTGGTGTCCCTTACAACAAAAACCAGTACGTCGCATGGCATGGTGCCAGTTCCGTCTACCATCAGTATGCTCAAGCACAACCCTCTCGAGAAGTTTTCAAGGACAATATCCACAAACGCAAAAAGATTGTTGTTACTGATGAAAACTGGATGCTTGAGCACGCCAACGCTGCCAGCCAATATAATCATGAGATATTGCTTCGTCGGAAGCAAACAGTGGGTGTTTATGAACCGCACACAGGAGTTAGATTCTATCCTGCGATAACTCAACCAACCCGCGCTGAGCTGGTGCACGTTTCGCGCACCATTGATTATATTGAGGAAGACCCTAGCTCCAATAAGAAGACTAGCAATCCTCGTATTGTCATTGAGACTGTATTAGAGACTCCCAACAATGCAAAGCTACTAGGTCTCAAGAACGTTCCGCCACATATATTTGAATCAGCTTCGCCAGAAGTTAAGGAAGCGATTCTCAAACAACAGGAATTGGAAAGACAATGGGAGTAATTAACTTTATATACTGTTGTTAATCTTTATTAATATCAACTTTTTATTTTATTTATCCAAAAAAAAAAAAGAAATTAAAAAGGTTTCTTGCCTAGTAGTTGCACATAATAATTTTATACAAGATGGCGGTCTTGCTTCTTGGAAAGAGATGCAAAAGTAGGTCTCATGTAACTGGGACCTTGAAATTCAGGATCGAAAGACTCAGAGAAGGATGAGTTGTGTTGGGCTTCCGGAGTCTTTGGATTTGATAGATCAGTAGAAATGAAGCGTTTTCTAGGTATTATGGACTTAGTGTTGAGGGAGATGGCTTGAGCATGGTTGGAAACCCTGGGTCTGTGGGGAATCTGATCCTGATGTTCAGTGGTGTTGTCGCTGATTGGTGCTGAGAATTCAGATTGCTCAACTGCCTCAACAAGGCAAACGTCGTCAGCTACATTATCTGAAACAACATCGCTTTGCGACTGCTTGGGAAGCACATGCGACTCGGTAAAAAGAGCACTGTCGCTGTCGGCTTCGACGTTGATGTTTTCATCCTGGATGCTAATTTTGGCAACCTGTTCAGCAACCACCTCCTGTCCAACCTCAAGATTTTGCAATTGATCAGACTCAGTTTTGCTCACATCATCGGTCTTTTCAGCCTCATGCTCAAGGCTTTGCTCCGACTCTAAGGTTTCTTGGTTGGTACCGTGGTTAATATCTTCAATTACAATGTCCTCTTTAATCTCCGGTTCTGGCACCTTAAGATCCTCAACAGAGTTTGATTCTTCGTTAAAAGCCTCAGTCAAATCAGTTTCTTTTGCATTAGCTTCCTCAAGCAAATGCGTGTTTGTTGCGGGAAGTGGTTCTCCATTGTCTGTGTCCACTGGCTCTTCAGTCTCAGTAGAGTTGAGTTCATTACTAATGATTTGACTATTTACTGGAAATTCAGCAGACTCTACAAAAAAGAAAAAAAGAAGAAAAAAAAATATAGTTAGGCAAACAAATGAACAGAAAAAAGAAAGGGATCTGGCAGGGTTTATTTACCTACCAGCGAAAGATGCTTCGACTTCCTGTTCAATGGATTCAGTTTGGTGAGGAAGACCTTGAAGCTCAATTGACTTATTAGGAGAGCGCTTTTTCTTGTTAGGAGTTCTCTTGTTCTTAGGTTTTGCCATTGTGATATCTCTGACTTAGAAGCGTGCTTGTTTTGGGTTTAGAGGGTCAAAAAAAATGCTGGATATGAGATGTTTTGACGATGTTTTTTTTTTTTTTTCCTACAGAATTTTTTTTTTTTTTTAATAGCGGAGAGAAGGGATAAGAACAAAAGTCATGTGATTATAGAAACGCTCGACTAAAACAGAAAGAAAAAAAAAGGGGAAATTTCAAAATAAAAAAGGGCGCCATAGTTTGGTCCATACCTATTAAGTTATAGTAGTAGTTGAGAATATACTTGAATATCATGTACCATAGTCTATACAAGACTAATTTCTGAATTCAATTATTGTATTTATTTATTTATTTATTTATTTATTTATTTATTTTTATTTATATTTTTTTTAATATTTTTTTTTAACAATTATTCAGTTAATACCTTCACTCAAAACCTTCTAAACTTTTGATACCCATCTAATTTTTTTTTTTACTCCTTCCACCTTTATTTTTTTACTGTTGCAGCCTCTACTTACTTTCTCAGGGTCGGAATTTAATCTTACTGTCGCGATATTTTATTCAATAAACTACAAAGATATTTAACTCTACTCTCGTCCTGTCTGCTTTCTCTAGACATTTACCGTGTTGATTATCCTCATATAACTTTTTCTTTTTCTCCAGCGTGCAAAAAACCAGATCACTGGTAAACTCATGGTCAAGTACGTGTACCAACTTGATGCCTTTAGGCTATGTTATTTTGGTCTTTTATTTTTATAAAAACAAAAATCTCTCCGAAAACAGATGCAACTCACTGAGTCTATCTGATTCATATCTTTATAGAGAAATCATAAATTTTTTTCGTGGTCCTCAGTTACTAACGCACGTATCCCTTTTTTTTTTTTTTTATTCTTATTAAAATTCCCCTTTCATATTTTTTTTAATAATTTTTTTTTTTCCCACCTCAAATCAATTCC
>Ga0160505_100528_pt1 | contig 21533 bp, 10 predicted proteins | sample DIDeMG_FD_108225 | JGI IMG/M metagenome (GOLD analysis project Ga0160505, IMG submission 108225) | Enriched chicken feces microbial communities from UW Madison campus, WI, USA - DID2874_E49_Stillage MG | ecosystem: Host-associated > Birds > Digestive system > Large intestine > Fecal ... | reverse complement strand
TTTTGTTGTTTAAAATATAAAAATGTTATTTATATATTTTTTTTTGTTGGTGTGGGGGTGTTGTTTGGTAAGATTTTTTTTTTTTTTTTTTTTTTTTATCTGCTTATCAATCACCGTCTGTTCCTGACATTATCCCAGCAACAATAACTTGATTACAACTACACATATCACCAGCAATGCCAGACTTGACAGAAACATTACCAGAACACTGCCCCGGAACTGAGTCTGAACAGGCCGGCAAGGCAGATGCATGTGCTGGCTGCCCGAACCAAGAAATTTGCGCCAGCGCCCCCAAGGGCCCCGATCCCGATATCCCGCTCATCACCGCGCGCATGGCCAGTGTGCAACACAAGATCCTTGTCCTCTCGGGCAAAGGTGGCGTGGGTAAATCAACTTTCACAAACATGCTGTCGCGTGCATTTGCCGCCGACGAAGACATTGAGGTGGGCGTCATGGATGTTGATGTGTGCGGCCCTTCCATGCCCAAAATGATGGGCGCAGAGGATGAGAAAGTTCATAGCTCGAACGAGGGCTGGTCGCCAGTATACGTTGACGACAATCTTAGTGTCATGTCCATTGGCTTTCTTTTGCCAGACAAAGACAACGCCGTTATTTGGCGCGGTGCCAAGAAGAACGGTATCATTAAACAGTTTCTCAAGGATGTCATTTGGGGGGACCTAGACTACCTGGTAATAGATACGCCACCGGGAACCTCGGACGAGCATCTCAGCATCAGCAACTACTTAAAAGAGAGCGGCATTGATGGGGCAGTGATTGTGACGACACCACAGGAAGTTGCCCTACTTGATGTGCGCAAAGAGCTTGATTTCTGTCGCAAGGCCGGCATCAAGATCCTCGGTATTGTTGAGAACATGTCGGGATTTGTGTGTCCAAATTGCAAAGGTGAAAGCTTCATTTTTGCTCCTACAACTGGAGGTGGCGAATCTCTGGCTAAGGAAAGCGGAGTCCCGTTCCTTGGTAAGGTCCCGCTTGACCCACGCATTGGCCGGGCCTGTGACCAGGGCGAAGATTTCCTGGAAGAGTATCCAGACTCTCCCGCGAGCACAGCCATGCTCGAAATTATAGAAAAGATCCGCGACCAGGTGGAAGGGGACGAATAAAACTGCGGTAACCCGCCCATATCATTCATTATGACATTTTTACATATATTTGGTTAGGGTGATTATTTATGAGTTTATGAATTCTAGTTTAAGTAGAAGAGTGTGGAGATTTGCCGACGATTGGTGATCTTCCAGGTATGAGTAAATGTTTATTATAAGATTCTCCAAATTTACAGCCGTAGTGGTAGTACTGTAGAGCAACTTGATTTCAAAGATGAGGTCACTGACAAGCGATTTGAACTGGTTGTCGTTAAGTAGTAGCAGATCATAAATCTTCTCAACCACGAGTCTGTGTTTTGTCGACAGCTCATCAGGGTTGACAGCCACTCCATGGCTTTGCGCATCAGCGAGAAGTTGAAACACCCCGTTATATTCTGCATCAACAATTGTCGCCTGGAAAAACTCCCACAGGGTATCCATAAATATCTTGGTCTTAAACGCGGTTATTGAGTAATTGTTATTTTCTTTCCACATTGCCGTGAGCAGTTCCATTGCCACACGAAAACTTGCAAAGAATGAAAACATTTCTGTGTAAGGAGCAGTGTTTTGGATTGTAATCTTTTGGTGGCTATCAAGATTATAGCTTAGTTCAACACCAACTCCAGTCAGCTTTTCAAAAAAGGACTTTTCAGGGTTGACTCTGTTGATCTTGTCAGTGTTGTTCCGTAGACTAAAGATCTTTTGCGAAAGCAAAAACATATCGTATTGTGACAAGATGTCTTCTGCTAGGGTCTTCAGAGTCTGATCAAACGCATCAGCAAATACCCTCTCTACGGGAGAGTTTTGCTGTAGACTAAAGCTAGAATTTGCAAATAGCTTGACACTCATCGGGTCCATAAGACCAATCAGGGTTTTTGAAAATTCCTGACTAAAGGCTGGATCGCCAAACAGGACTATACCCCGGAATGATGCAAATAAGTTGTGGAGACTTTCAATCGAAAATGATTTCGAGTCAGTTTTAAGAATAATTTCGTTTCTGATCCCGTTGATGAGGTTTAACAGCTGATATGAATGAATTGGCGACTTTAACGCGTTGAACTGTCGTAAATAGCTCTCACGTAGCAACTCTAGATCAGCAGTATATGTATTTAATTGCTTCATCAGACCGCCAGTAGTGTAAACCAATTGGCACGTCGATTGCGGCAGATTTAGAGGGAGAAACACAACTTTAGTTGAGTCAAAAAAGTCCCGCGCCAGCTCCTCATTGTGCCCGTATAGCACCCATGAGCATGCCACCTGCTGCCATACGCGGTCCATTGAATTGATGCATTCTTGTCGCAGGGCCTCTACCTGCTGGTGACCGTTCGGATCCTTGAATATTTCAAACACATTGTGTTGTGGCATCTCCGTTGACATTGTTATCCGATCGAGGTACTTGAGCACTGATAAAGCGTACGAGATGATCCTTTTCCACTTGCTCATTACAGTGGATACAACGCTTAGTGGTACAATGTTACTGCCATTGACCAGTTTGTTGTCGCGTGCCAGGATCAGTTCTTCAATGTGTTCGAGTTCCTCTAGATACGGCTTTAAAACCGAGTTGTCAAACACCGTGACAACTGCTGGCGCAATCAGTTGTATCGCTTTCTGAAAAGTTTTATCATGAGTCTCTGATGTAGCTGAGGATACTGGGTATGAGAGCTGCTTCTGGGTATTTGCAATACGCGTCGTGAGCTCTTGAATCAAGGTCGAGAATTGGTAGACTTTCCTGAAAAGAGCGCGTTCAGATGGGTGGAAAACGGTGTCAGACTCGTCAGAGTTTAGCAACGACGATGGAAGCCCACTCAGACTAACTAATATTTCGTGGATCATGAAGTTACTATTAAGCAGACACGAGCAGCACACGTTATTACAATCTGCAAATAAAGGCGACTATTTCTGGTTTCTGGTTTCAAGCTGGTTGAGAGTCTTAGTCCCTTACCCAGTCCAAAGTTTTTTTTTTTTTTGATTGTTTTCGCGTTTTATTCTCATTGTTAATTTTTCCCTTTTCAGAAACTTTTTCTTCTTTTTTTCTTTTCTCTTCTTTTCATTTTTCAAGGAAACGACACAAATAACAATAGTTTGAATATGTCGCAGGAAAAAGAAACCGAACCTTCCGAGGCTGTTGTTGAAATTGAAGACAAGGAGTCTTCTGTTGAGCCCGAACCGAATGTAAGTGCTGCTTGCTATTTTCCGTTCTCCGCGGAGACGCGATTTTTATCATCATTCGTATTTTTTTCATGACAACTTCATTGCTAACATTGATTTTTAGGTTATTTCATCTGATGAGGAGGGTCCCGAATCTGTAGAGCAAAAGCCAGAACGCGTCCCCGCGTCTGCTGCTACTTTAAAGCAGCGTAAGGCTAAGTACATGGTGGATGTTCAGGAAAGGGCTCTTCAGAAACAATATGTTGCTGACACTTCCAACCGCTTTAAGTATCTTCTTGGCTTGACCGATTTGTTTCGACACTTTATTGACGAGAGAGCAAAGAAAGATCCCGAATTCAAAAAAATCATTGACGAAGCTGACAGCGCCCGAACAACCACTGCTACTGCCGGCTCGCAACGTCACCGTAAGAGTGAGAAGGAAGAGGATGCTGAGTTGTTGCAAGACGAGGTCCAGGAACAAGACGAAACCACCACTGTTTTTACTGAATCACCCGGTTACATTCATGGTAAACTCAGAGAATACCAAATACAAGGCTTGAACTGGCTGGTATCTCTTTATGATAACTCCATTTCTGGAATTCTGGCGGATGAAATGGGTCTCGGCAAGACTTTACAGACGATATCATTCCTCGGATATCTCAGATATATTAGAAATATTAACGGCCCTCATTTGGTGGTAGTTCCTAAGTCTACCCTGGATAATTGGAATAGAGAATTTGCTAAATGGACACCTGAGGTCGATACGGTTGTCCTCCATGGCGACAAGGAGACAAGAAACGAAATCATCAACAAACGACTCTTGTCTTGCGATTTTGACGTTTTAATCACATCCTATGAGATGGTTCTCCGTGAAAAGTCGACTCTGAAGAAATTTTCATGGCAATATATTGTCATCGATGAGGCACATCGTATTAAGAACGAGGACTCTGCACTTTCCAAAATTATCCGAATTATGCATTCTAGAAATAGACTACTAATCACTGGTACTCCATTGCAAAACAACTTGCACGAGCTATGGGCGCTATTAAACTTTTTACTCCCCGACGTTTTCTCGGATTCTGAGCTCTTCGATCAGTGGTTTGAGGGTCAAGGCGGAGACCAGGACACAGTCGTCAAGCAGCTGCATAAGGTTCTTCAACCGTTCTTACTGAGACGTATCAAATCTGATGTCGAAAAGTCACTGCTGCCAAAGAAGGAAATTAACTTGTATGTTGGTATGACCGAAATGCAACGCACGTGGTACAGAAAAATTTTGGAAAAGGACATTGATGCAGTCAATGGTGCTGTTGCTGGTAGGGAAAAGACTAGATTGCTGAACATTGTTATGCAACTGAGAAAGTGCTGCAACCATCCATACTTGTTTGAGGGTGCCGAACCCGGTCCTCCCTACACTACTGACGTTCATTTGATTGAAAATGCCGGAAAAATGATAATTCTCGACAAACTCCTCGAAAGAGCCAAGAAAAACGGCAGTCGTGTTCTTATCTTCTCTCAGATGAGTCGTATGCTTGACATTCTTGAAGACTACTGTCTTTTCAAGAACTACTATTACTGCAGAATTGACGGTAACACTTCTCACCCCGACAGAATTCAAGCTATCGATGACTATAATAGGCCTGGATCCGAAAAGTTTGTTTTCCTACTTACGACCAGAGCTGGTGGTCTGGGTATTAACTTGACTACTGCCGACACCGTTGTTCTCTATGACTCTGACTGGAATCCTCAGGCCGATTTGCAGGCCATGGACAGAGCCCATCGTATTGGTCAAACCAAACAGGTCTACGTTTACAGATTTGTCACTGAAAATGCAATTGAAGAAAAGGTTTTGGAAAGAGCAGCACAGAAGCTTCGCTTAGATCAGCTTGTTATTCAGCAAGGCCGTGCTAAACCTGCAGCTAACGCAGCTGCATCCAAGGACGATTTATTGAATATGATTCAACACGGTGCCCAAAAGGTACTGGAAAAATCAGCCGATGGCAACGAAGACAAATTTGATGATATTGACGATATCCTGCGAAAGGGTGAGGAAAAGACTCAGAAGCTCAACTCTAGATTTGAGAACCTGGGACTGGACGATCTTCAGAAATTTACATCCGAAAGTGCATATGAATGGAACGGAAAAGATTTTAGAGAAGTCAACCAGGACAAGAAGAAAAATTTCCAATGGATCAGTTTATCGAAGCGTGAACGCAAGGAAAATTACAACATTGATGGTTACTATAGAGAGGTGCTCTCAAACAAGTCTGCCACTGCTAACAATGGCCCGGAGAAGCCATCAGTTCCCAAGGGTCCTAAGCAACTAAATATTCATGACCATCAATTCTATCCTCCCAAACTCGCCGAACTGCAAGAAAAAGAGCTGGCTTATTTTAGAAAACAGATCAAGTACAAGGTCCCCATTCCAGAGGATGCTACTGAAGATCAGTTATCAAATCAGAAGCTTGAGCAGGAGGAGATTGATAACGCTGTTCCTCTTACCGAAGCTGAAGAGGAAGAGAAGAAACATCTGGCTACTCTGGGTTTTGGAAACTGGAGCAGAAGAGATTTCTTCCAGTTCATACAGGCTAATGTCAAGCATGGCCGCAAGAACATTGCTGCCATTGCAAAGACTTTTGAAGCTGATAAAACCAAGGATGAGGTCGCTAAGTATTCAAAGGTCTTTTGGCAGAGGTACACCGAAATCGAGGGCTGGGAAAAGTACATTTCTCAGATTGAGGCTGGTGAGGAGAAAAACAAGAAGCTTGCTTTACAGAAGGCCGCTTTGAAAAAGAAAATCGAGGCCTACACTGCTCCTATTCAACAACTACAGTTACTCTTCCCTCCGTCTGGCCACGGTCGTCGTATGTACACCGAGGAAGAAGACCGATATCTGCTGGTTCAAATGAACCGCTTTGGTCTTGACGCTGAAGGTCTCTACGAGAAAATCCGTGATGCTATACGTAACTCCCCTATTTTCAAGTTTGATTGGTTTTTCCTTTCTCGGACTCCTCTCGAGTTATCGCGCCGTGGAGTGACGCTGATGAGTTGTGTGATGAAGGAGCTTGAGCCTGGCGCTACGGAGGATTCCAAGAAGCGGAAAGATACCCCTAGTGAAGAGGCTGGTAGCAAGAAGAAGGCAAAAAAATAGGGTAGTAAATAAAGCTGCAATCAGAGTTACTAACCCTTGGATTGTGTGTTACTATATTTCACACTCTTTATTTAATTTAATTTTATATTTGTTATTGATTTTGACTATAATCGACCAAGTGGTAGGAATGTAATGTCTATTCTATAATCAACTTTCATCTATTTTAGCTATTGACGATTGGTTAGGAATTATAAGGCGTGTTTTAGTCATATAACTGGATTATTTTAGTAAATGCATTGGCCTCTGCCAGGATACCAGGGGCGAAAAGAATTGATATAATTATGATATGGAGCATTAACCTGAGATCTTTGTTTTATACGTGAGGGCAGGAAGTACTACCGGATCCTCTTTCTCATGGGATTAGTAGAGATCATAGAAATAATTTTACAAGCTTGCCAGCTCGCTTGAAGAAACAAACGGTAGTTATGATATCAAAAAATTTTTCTTAAAAAATATAATCGTTCTCTGAAGAGTCTGTCAGCCCCAAATGCTAAACCCATAGTCAAGTACAATGGTTAGTCAAGTTCTTCTGTATCTGTTTTTTTGTTTTTTGTTTTGATTTATTTTTATTCTAACAAAGTGACAAGTTTAAAAGACAGCACAGAACTTCAAATGCAATGCACAACCAATAAATATTATTTTCAATTTTAATCCTTGCATGGTTCAGAGCTTGATCGATGTTGGAGACCTAATACATTATGGCGACAGCTATTTCCAATAACTTCTTTTTGTTTTGCTTAACCAAAATCGATGCTCTTAGATGTAATGTTATCATAGTTTTTACTGTAAAAGAAAATACTAATATGCTTGTTAAAGACCCACTTCTTTAATATATATATGCAAAGAACAAACACGTGAATGTATAGTTGAAATTTATAGTGCCGATTTTTTTGTTTTGTTTTTGTTTAATATATTGGTATGACTTTTTTAATCCGATTAAAAAAAAAATAAATAAAAAAGGGAATAAGATGAAAACCAGGCGTCAACTATCATGATCTCATATAAAGCTGATATACATGTTTTATCAACACAATTTGTTTAACTCGAAATATTGGTCTTATTTGTTTCTGTTTCTGTTTTTCCCGTAAATTTGTTCTGTTTCAGGTTTTTTATTTCAGCTCAAAAAAGTTTACTTTATCTGTGCTTTATGTGCTCGAAAACTGTTCTCATGCATATTCGTAATATCTTCTGTATGCCTTAATCAGAATATATCCAAATACGTTTGTGGCTGATAATAAATAATACCTCGCTGAAAATCTTTTGAGAAAGTTTGAGGTTCGAGAGATTTAGATAAATCTATAACCCAAATCTCAAAAAAGTTGTTTCAAGGGATAAAAGTAAATGTATTTATTTTCAATTTTTTGATCCATTAATACAAATAAAAAGAATATTGAGTTCAGGAAAAGCAAAACCACAACTAGATGTTTTTTTGCTTCTATTTAGTTTACGTCTTTCCGAACCCTTCGTGGATTTAACCTACTCTAAGAGCTGGATATTTGAACTTCAGCCTGTTTTTTTTTTCTTTTTTTTTTCAATGTAAATCGGCTAAATATGATGCCTTGTAATAATAAAAAAAATTGATCTTGTAATGGAAGATTTTTGCTGTCTTCTTCAGCCTGAACTTAGTTTTTCATAAGTTAGCTGGAACCGGACTGAAAAAGTATTATAGGATTTCCACGGCATCGTTTGCCGCTAGGCAATGCATTGTGACACAATCACGCTTTTTGGGACCCTTACTCAAGAAGTTTCCTTCTTTCTGACACATTATTCTGATTCACTATGCACAGGTGCGTTGCAGAGCGTCTGTAATGTATAACAGAGTACATTGATTGGATTGGATATTCCTTTCTGGTTTAAGAAGCAGCCTTCAGGCGCGCAGGTGCATTGCAAAGCTATCTTGACAACATCGGTGAATAATCAAAATATTGATTAAAATGGAGTAGCAAATGGAAGATCCTCAGAAAGCTAAGTAAACTCAAGAAATATTGTTACTATTTGTAAATGATTTCAGGAAATGATGTAGCTTCCTCTAATTTTAATTCATGAAGCCAGAAAAGTTCTTTAAGTAGTTGAATTAATTGGATTTGAATTTCCCTGAAAAATGAAAGCCAATGCGATACATCACCCTACTCACTACATAGACTTATCACCACCGCTTAAACACTTCTGACTATTCTCCGATAACAAAAATATTGCCTCATTCGATGCTATTTCACAAGCCCTTCTGTGTATCACAATTCCTGGCCGATATTTTACTTCAACTTAACTATTAGCACGCAAATTAAGTTCTGGACCACGATTTGTGAGTGTCTATAAAACGGCCGTGATACCTCAAAATGACACATATAATAGTACTATTCTGATCTCTAATTGGAGTTTGCTGAAAAGTAGGTTAGGACTATCACAAAGCATAAGTGCTTCGAGTCTTAATCTCTGAGATCACCCTTTACTTTTAAGGCAATCTTCCTTCCCTCTCTTTACAGTGAATCATACTTTCTAATCACAGACTCTAAGCTTTAATAACGCTTACTCTTGGTTACAGTAAAATGACTTTGTGTCTGTGGATAATTTCTCGACCTAAACATACCAATCTCTTGAATTCAATTTCTTAAGGTGACAAATATCTCAAGTTTTTATGTAGGTCTAAATACAGTAAAATACGTTTCACACATCTGAATTTGAATCATAGAGTTTTACCAAAACTTGTACCTATGTAAACTAGTATATATTCCACCTATAAAGATACTTGAGAATTGCTTGATAAACGTTTTTCATGTTTTTTTTGTCTACCATAATCTTTTTTGAATAACGTTTTTTGATAACTCCCTATATGAGAACAATATTTTTCTTCAGTAGACTAGTTTCAGATATACTATTTATCATAAGTCTGACATAGACTTTTTATTCTTCTTGGTGATAGTATTTTAACTTAGGTTGTTTTTAATAAAAGTGTATACTGGGAGGATATCATGATCGCCTGGTGCTAAAATCTTTTTCAAGTGCATTTGTGACTGTAGGCACAGAAATGTCGGAAAGTTAAAACTTTTTTATAAACTTCATTGGAAAAGCCCCATTATCAAGTTTTAAACGGGCTAAAAAATCTGGCATAAATAACCGTCATAAAGAAATTTGATCTTATTCTTGCTTACTTTTCTAAATGCATTAAAAGATATGGATTTTACAAGCACCTACTTATTCCATATTCAAAGCACCGAGTGTTGTACCAGAGCAAGACCCGGATTTCTCATTTTCTCCACTCATATCTCTGTGTCCAATTTTATATAGCTTTACCTGTATCATTTGTTGGTAGCTACTTAGCTCAAGGAATCCTTTTCCATATCAATTATATGCGAATCTACTTCCCAAACTAAATTCACTAGCTGGACTCCTTGTTGACCAGCGTTATGTCAGTTTATATGTTACTTTTAGTCATTTCTGGCGGGGTATGGCCAAGTCAGTTGTTCCCAATCTCTGGCCGTCATATTGACTCTGTAATCTTTTATATAACCACTGTATGTATTTTGTATCTATATAAAAGTTTTGAGTACTTTTGAATTCTATCTATGTTTGAATATATTTCTATACTCCGTAGCAAAGATTATTATAAAGTAATACCTATTCATGATAGCCAAATTCGGGTTCATAAGAGTCTTGTTCTAATTAACACGTAATATAATCATAATTTCAATTTAAAAAATGTCATTAGAATCATTGTTTTGGTTTTTAATACTTTTTGGGGAAGTTTTTCAAAGAAAATTCAAAATACCAGACGATATCAAAATAGAGCATACAAGTGAAAGCGAATTTGTTAATTTGTACATTGATAATTTAGCATATATTAAGGTCAGAGTGTAATGGTTTAAGATGGTAAGCTATTGTAGCAGTTTGATAGATAAGCAAGAATAAAAACAGATTTCATAGCATAACATAATGTAACCGTGGGATAGATAGAAAATTTTGTCAGCTGTCTTAATAACTAAAAGCTCAGTAACAAAGTGAAATAATAAAAGATTATTAAAAAAGACATAGAGCTCTAACATGTATCCCAATGATAACTATGAGGTAACAGCTTTAGTACATACGAGAGGTTTCTACATTTCATAACACAAAAATAGTATAGAGTTATTAATTTATTCATATCACAAGCTTGCCATATAGCCGATCAGTAAACCTCAACTTTCATAATGTTCTTGAAAAGAGCAAGATTAATGGAATTATATTTTAAAATAATGTGAATATATTGACCACGCAGATTTCAACTTTTAAATCTTAATTATATCGGCTTTCTACTTTTGATAATAATTGCTTTCAAGTTTAAGCATGAAGTTTTCCTGAAAATGTAAGAAAAGTTGTGTGACCGTAAAGTACAACTGAAGCCTTGATTTAATAATTTAGACAACATGGAATATACTGCTAACGTTTAACGGGCTGTATATTAGTATGGAATTGAGATTCATATGAACAATTATGTTTTCATAATCAACTTTAATGTTCTAACAGTTAAAGAAGTTTGAGATATTAAACATCTATAGGCGTTAGCATACTTCAAGGACTGATCAACGTAATCCAATTTTAAATGTAACCACTTTTACTAATAGTCTTCCAAGAACCCACAGTGCTTTATTTTTATTGTATAGATCCTGAAAACCTCACCTGTGATAAGTTTGGTTATAGAAAGCTATATAACTTGAAGTTTTCATTTTACTTCAACGAAAATACCTGAAAAGTTTTCAAATGGCTCAGCTAATATAAACATAAAAAGAACTCATCATGGGTTAAACACACATGTGCAATTCAAGTGCAACCTTTTCTGCAGTCGATTTAGACTTGGAAAATCGTACAGAATAAAGTCCATCTAGATTGGTCATTAAAAAATGAAAGGTCATAATTTTTAATAACTTTTTTTAAATGCCCCAACTTTGTAAACGCCACGAAAATAAAATAAAAGAAGTTGAATAAAATGAAAATTTTAAAAAACAAACCTTCCTTTTAATATGTTACAAGAGAAATTTAGAAAAATCAATTATAAGATCCATAAAAGAATCAATTTTATCAAAATTCTACAAAAGGGCTTTATGTAAACACCAGAAAGAACATGATTCTATTTTGCTGGAGTCTTTTTTGTTTACTTTAAAAAGGTCCTGCAGGGTTATCTGACCACATATGTATAGTTACATATATATTTTTTATTGAATGCATTTCTGAATTGCGTTTTTAATATTGTCCAAGTTTAATGTATTGGAAATAATGAGTCTGAAAAGTCCTCAACAAAACTAGTAGTTATATTTAAAAAATATTTTGATCTTGTGACAAAATGGCATAGTGTCCATGTGTTAAGCTTGTTGCTAGTTAGCCATGGGTTATGACTTATTCTGTTTTTTTTTTTTGTTTTTAATGAGCAGAAAGTTGCCTATTTGGTTTGATTTGGAAATAAAAACTCCTGAAATGTCCATACCGTAGTGTTATAAGGATAGCTTTGATGTTGTTAACGAGTAATATATATTTTACCAGTAGCCAAAGAACTATTGATGAATTTCAGCATTACATTGCACAAAGATTTCGTGAGGTCTATATTAGAGTTTGGTATTTGTTCATTTTCGTTTCGGGTTTGCAAATCGCCTTTTCTGACCTTTTCGGATTGTCAAGAGAGGTAGCAGGCATGGTCTATTCCCGCTCTTTCTTCTATAATTTAATGATTAGGTTGAGGGTTTATTTATCTTTTTTGTCGCTTATAAATTTTTCCAATTGTGTTGCACAAATGCTTATAGTTTTATTGTAATTTCAATCATCTTGTTTATGAATGGTTTTCTCAACTTACAATGCTCTCTATGAACAAAGTTACTCTAAATGCCAAAAAAAGCGGGATTTATGTAATCAAATATGGCTACGATGCGAAGTAATTGAGATGTTTTTTATCAGCGTAAAAAAATCTATAAAGCTTGAAACCTCTAGTTAGATCTTTATAGCTACATCGACTACTGCAATGTGTCAGTTATGAGGAAAAGATATATACGTCTATTTAATACCTTTAACATCTAGATTTTATAATAAATGCTAGTGATATGATACATAAAAACAGAAAACCCCAACACCTTGGAAGTAATGCACAAAGTCAACACTGGAAGAGGATGAAATAAAAAGATAGAAAACTTTATCAGCGCATTAAGGTCCTACTCGGTATCATACACACCCAAAGACACCAATCAAGTATTCTATTGACAAAAAAAAATAGACCTTACTTATATGTTTACTTTTCAATGGAATCCAGCTTGGTAAGCGTAAACAAAACCAAGCACAAAAAAGCATACTTTTAGTATGCCTGATACAATGGGTACTTGTGTATATTAGAGTCATTACTCTAATACCTATATCTATGATCACTGTTTCAAAAAATATGTTCAATTATAAAAGGTCTAGTGAATCTCGACTGCAAACCTTCACAACAGTAGTACGCAACAAATACTCCTAGACACATTGCTCTCTTGCGTATGTAGGTGTTTTGTGTTAATGGGTATCACTCTTGTCAGATATTATACTTTAACAAGTTCCAAAGAATATTGATTCAATAACTGACAATATTTGAATATTTCAACCTTAGGTTTCACCGTTCATTTGACTAGTTTTGTAATACACATGATGTGCTAAACATTATAATGTTTAAGCACCTTAGATTGAAGATCTGTTCCAGAAAGAAAAAGCCTTCATACCAATTGTTTGTAACTATTTGATTTAAAGACAGTAAATTGATCGTCTATCTATCCATGTCATTTCCCGGTCAGCCTAACTTTTATTGTCTTATGAGTTGCAATAGAAGGACATTGTCAAATTCAATCTAGGTCACCAGGGCTTTCTTGACACATGAATATCAAACGAGACTTTTTTTGGGTTTATTGTGCGGGTTATGGGAAAAAAAATTTATCCAGAATTTATTTTGGAACTGTATATCGGTTTTCTCATATCCTTTAGTGATTGTAATGTTATGCATAAATACTATAGCACTAATTTCTCTAATTACAAGAAAATCTTTTCTGAACTTTCAATGATGACTACTAAATTTATTTTTTTGCCATTTGAAGCAGGTGGCCTAATTGTGTTAACCAGATAGTTAAAACAGACTAGTCCTACTACCATGATAGCTGTAGTTCTCTATGTTACATTCTAATATGTATTCAGTTCAAACTCGTGAATGGTAAGCTTGATAATGTACGCATGATAAGAATTATTATTATTATTTTTTTTTCTTTTAACACGGTTTGGCCATTGTTTTTGTTAGAAGTGTAATCACATTGTATACAATCTATTAAAATATGGCGGCCAGAATTATCTGGGTAGTCTGGCCCTAGTCTATCCCTTTCAAACAAAGCCATAACTTATTTTTCTTTTTTGCTAGTACAAGCAAACAACTCTTTTCAAATATTGTATCTAAGATCTTGCATGTACGGCAACTAGTACCAGTGACTACAAGCGAGCCTTGGATCAGCAAGCGTATACCATGTGTACATTTGCTAGCAACCGAAGACTGGTCAGGGATCTAGCTACATGCAACATGTGCACTTGAGCCTGTCACAATCTTAACAAACTACAGTCTAACCTGTCACTAACCACTTAAATCAGAGAGGCGCTTTCAAAACTTAGTGAGAGGCGGTTCTTGGTGATAATTGAATTACCTCGTATTGATTATATAATATTTAAGCTATATATTAACTAATCACATACACTAATATGAAAAGAAGGGATGAGTGTGGCCAACAATAACTTTTCATGTTATAAACATTAAACATATTGTATGGGAGGATGAGACAAATTTGGTGCTTGGTGTCACATGCAAGATTTAAGCAGCTTTGTAGGTAATAATAATTTGCTAACGAGGTTTAGTTGCTTAGTTCCCGGTATTTGGTTAACAAAAGGGTGCTTCATGGCAGGGTAGACAGTACTACTTGTCTGCATGCGAGTGAGCCGTAGGATGTGGTCGCAACCCCTGCCGCCCGCAGCCTAGGTTCCCCCCAAATACCAAAGTTATATGATGTAATCAAGGCAACTACACGATAATATACCGTAAATTAAGTGAATTCATTAAACGAAGATCAGTTAACGGCTATTTTTTTTTTTAAATCTATACTGAAACCCCGGACTATTTGAAGGCTTATTAAGCGCCATAGGTGATTCCTGCGGAAAAACTAATCCTTTTTGGGTTGTGTAGGCAGTTATCCAGCAGGTGAGCTATCGAGACATATCTGCGTGGTAGCAGGCTATGGGCTACATCCAGCAATCGAAATTTTTGAGAGATCATCTCGCCTTGACAGGATTTTACGTAGCTGGGTGTAGCTGTGGCCATAGAATGCAGGAAAACTCACAAGTCCATTCTCTGTTTAGATTTATTTTGTACAAAAAGTTAAAAACTACAAAAATTAAAACTGTATCAGGATGTAGTATGCTACATGAATGGTATTTCGTATCTTCGTGTGTCAATGTGTTTTTTCTTTTTGGTTTTTTGTCTTGGGCGCTAACCCTAAGCTGTTGTAAACAGCCAGTATAAATCCATTTTTTAATCCTTTAAATTTTTGAATTAAAATTGGTCAATCTTAAACAGGCAGCAAATTTTGTTGTTCCCCCTTAATAGAAATATTCAAGCCTTTAAGATATTGGGCATAGTTAATTGAAAACTGTTTTTAATTCTTAAAAATAGGCTAATAGCTTGTGCAGCTATTTTTAATAGTACGAGATATGAATATATCAACTTCAGTAAATGGTGAAATTACACTCTTAATAGATCTCGATTAGAGAACTTACATAGAACTTAAAATTACAGAAATCGAGAAATATACGTAAAAATGTCAAGGGTATTTTCAGACGGTTATTCTGATTAAATATAGAAACCTTGATTGTAATAGTTTTATTTCCTGACTAAAGAAGAAAAAACTGCTTGCATTTGGTTTTATGGGAAGACCGAAACTGGCTAATTATACATCTAGTCACATGATCAGATATCCAAATAAAGATATATTGTTTTCTTTTTTCTTTTTGAAGTTATACTATTTTGTCTTTTATAGTTGTTTTAGTTCTGAAGCTGCTTGAGCGCACGATACTTTTGTAATTTTGACTACTTTGAGAATCTGACTGTATAGGAAAAAAAGGATTTGACTTTTACAGAATCATTGGCCATCGACAATCAAGATTCCTACCGATTCAACCCTGTCTCCGATTCAAGTTTTATCTAATACATTCTGTAAAGATATGTACCCCGGCTATGTTGGAGAATGCAGCAACGCAAATCCTTGCGCGCTTAATATCAATATTTTTTTTGAAGAAAACGACACAAGCATAAAGCACTTGTGTAAACAGCTATCATCAGCCTATCAATAGTCTCAAAGCTCAGCTTTCAAAAAAGACTCGTATTCTCAATATAATCAATAGAACTTTATATTTATCAAAGCAGATATTTCTCAGAAGATGCAGAAACATTGGAGTATTTTATTTTCTAGTGGCAGATATAATAACAAAAGCTTTTAAAAAACACTATTTAACAAGTCTAAAAGCCATAATACTTAATAGCTTTGTCTCAGTTTGGCTCAGTTCTTGTCGAGTCCACAGAAAAAGAAAGCAACATAAGGAAATAGTGGTGATTTCTTAACAAATACATACCCTCGTTACAATACCAAAAGGATTGGAGTATTTCACTTTGATGTAGAAGATGAGGAAATTGATAATATATTTGTGAAAAGGCGATAAAAGAATTTTTAGATATATTAAATAAAACTAAATAAATAAGAATATAGATAGACAGATAAAAGCATACTACTTTCTATCTTTCAGATTTAACAAGCATAACATATAGGAAGAAAAACAATTTTTCTTTATATGTGAAGTGGTAAAAATATCATTTAGCTTAGATATCGAAATATTTCATGAGGCGTAAGAATTTCTCAATAATACATTCTCACGATATGTACTCAAGCAGACCAGGCAATACTGATGTGCATTCAATGCTGTTATTTAATACTGAATATAATGCAGCTGGGTTCATAACCCCAGTTACCGTTGACTTTTAATAGATTCTCTAGTATTATTCTATTGACTCTTCAGATCAAACGGCATTACATGTACTGTTTATCATTGACTCAATTAGAATTCTACTCTAACATAGTATATTATATTTAAGGTTAATCATAGTGCTCATAGAAGCATTAGCAAACACCTCATATATCTTATATTCTATCTAGCAAGTCTGTATGGTTCTTGTTACCTAACTCTTGGGGAAAGACAGCTTTATTATATTACGCTATCTATCTAGGCATCTATTTCCTATTCCCTTTCCTATTACCCGTATCTAGGGAGTCTAACTATCTAACCTGACTAGGTGTGTGCCTCTCACTCAATTGTTAAATAACATTTATGATGTTCTTCCAACTACCATTTCATTAAGCATATGATTGAAAACGAGATCTTCTGTCTTTAACTATTTTATAGTCCTCGGTAGTCTCCTTATTAAGTTCTATATAGGTTTATATTAAATCATCTTTCTTCTAAAAGTCCCTCGTTACAACTGAAAGTGAGAAGATGGCGAACACTAGCCGAGCTCTTAGCTCTCGTGCAAACTTTTTAGTTCTCAGGCTTAAAATATACCTAGTATTGCAGGTAGTTGTTTTTACCGGAAAAGATAAATAACAATGTAATAACTTTGAAACCAGTCTTCAATATATATAGTGTATAACGAACCTATTTAAAATATGGATTTTTTTTCTTGTCCCTGGATTATACAAGGGGAATACTGACCTTTTGCCTCTTTTAATTTTTTTTCATACTCTTGTTTTACATCTGTTAATGGTAGCTATCTATTATTCTAATCATATACAATCTCTGAGCGATTGTTATAACTTAGAGGCTATAATTTCTGTTATATGAAAAGGAAGTTCTCCTTTAGTTGAGCGTGCGAAATTTGGCAACCATTAAATTTCTGAATATAGAGTAAGCATTCCTTTAATTCTAGCCTCACACCAAACCCTACAAGTCGACTACCAACGCTTGACGAATGTTATTCTTTAGACTGACTAACATATAAATTTGATTGTCATTGAAATGTGTGTTGTGAAAATTTTTTCTGTTTTCTTTTTTGTTTTTGTATCAATATGTTACTCTTGTTATTTATAATATGAATTTTAGATTTGAAATATACTACATTTATTACTTCAAACACAAAAAAAATAGAATCAGGGATGGAGCCTTCTATTTCTTAGAAAATATATTTCTACAATTGTGTTTGTAATAATTCGATTTTCTATTTTAAAGAAAGCGGCTAGAGTTTACCTATAAGAAAAACAGTAAATGGTTAAGTGAGTGTTATGTATAACATCTTATTAAGAAACCCAAATTTGTTTCATAGTGATCTAAAATCAAGGAGTAAAAAAGGATTTCCACTTCTTAGCATGTCTTATTTTACAAAGAGCAACTATATTGTGATATGAAACGTTGATGGTTCCTATGATTCCCAATAGCCACTCGGTAAGTCTGGTTAATATAATGGTGTCAAATTTTTACACCTAGGTTAATTAAATAACCTCTATTATCTATAGGCTAGAGACCGCTAAGCTTTATGAGATCTATTGCGTTAATAGCTTTAAAGAGCGATAAAGCTTTTTATTCTTTCTCTCTTCAAAGATGATAATGTCTTTGAGCTGCAAAAATACTGTTTCTGTCAAAAGTATACCTAAATGCAGTATATATTTATAGTTTCCATTTTTGGATTAGCGGTTTTTTGAGCTCTGTCGTTTTGTGCGGTGTCTCCAAGTCAGTTTAGCGCTAACTAACACCTAATGCTAGTATCTGCATAACTCGACCATCTAGTCTATATGGTTTAAGTATTTCTTTTTGAATAGCTGAAGCTCATTTGCTATTTTTTAGGATACAAAAAAAACCTTTTGGACCGGCACAATTGTACAGGAGTTGTATACTTGCGTACCGTTCACAGTATCCCCTGCCTTTGGCCCTTGGAGGTTGTTGTTACAGCCTTACTATAATACCGCTGGATTTATAGACAGCCCCGATCACTCGCAAGCTCTTAGCTTCTCCTTTCTGGGAAGGATTCATTGGTTGAGCTTGGCTATTTCAAAAGTAACCTATAAATACCCTTTTAAATTGGGTACAGCTTAAATATTGTGCAAAATTGTTAACCTTTTGATAATATTACTGTTAAATGGCCCCCTTCTATAGAAGATTATATGCACGATAAGGGCTTATATTTTGTTTTATAGCCCAAATCCGGGACTAGGAAGTTATTGAGAATTGAACAAAAAAATGGGGATAATAATTCAAAATTTATATAGCTTCATCAATCGAATCGGATTCTCATACCTGGCTTCAGGGTCTTTGATCGTCAGCTATGTACATGACTAATGTCACACAGTATGAAATAGTTTCCAGATTCAAGCCTTTTTCATGCTTAACATTTCTGATTTCCAGCCGTTTCGGGTTTAGTTCATTATACGCAAGTGTTTCTAAATCATCAAAATTCATGTGTACACTCGCAGTGCTTGCAGATATGAGTCTCGAACCCAACGTGATGCGTAAGCTGGGCTAATTACCCTGTTGGCGGGTCGCTATTTTGTCCTGTCTGTGATTTGATTTAAGAAGTTTCGTAAACTTAACAAGTGCACTTAAATCTTTACTGCAAGGTCCGTCTTATTTATTGAAATATCTTGCAAAGTGTAAATCTTATGCTAATGTGATAAGTAATTGCGTCTCATGACCCAAATCTGAATGGAGGCACTCAGTAACTTACATGTAGTTTACGACCCTTGTGTCAGTAAACCAATAATAAAAACTTGTTATGACGACATTGCATACATACAAAACAATGTTTTCCGATTAGAATCAATCACATAAAAGTTTGAGTCACCACGACTTGAACCATTTCAGCAAAAACTATACTAGTTTATTAATCTGACTTCTTCAACCAGATATCAATCGCTGGGGTTTATCATTGAGAGTATTCAATTCCAAAACTATGTAGTATCCATAAATTATTTAAAAGGGAAATTATCTGTCTAGGTACTTAGAACACATACAATTCACTAAAAGCAATAGCAGAAACATAAAGGCAAAGTCTCTTCAAGGTACCGTAACGTAAAATAAACTGCAAGAGCTGGCTGGGGATTTGAGGTTAAAGCGAGCAGTTTAAAAAAGCATAAATTCTATTCTCTAGGTCGAACCAACAGCAACCGTAGTTAACTCACGATCGAGATGACTTTATACCACATGTATGTAGTCTCCTGCATTCACTTTGCTAATGCAGCTATCCCGATAAAACCAGAAAGTGAAGCACTGTATGCTGCCGTAGGCTTTCTTTAGAAAAATAGGTTTATGTACACTGCAGAGAAAATTAGCTTTTTACCTACAAAGTATCTATAGATATATGCATGTTTAGATACAGCCAAACTATACAGCTTTTACTTGTCCTAAATTATATCGTGAGCCTACTTGAAGATAGTTACGGACTTTTAGATGGTATCAACCCTTTAACGTCACTTTCTAGTAAACCTCAATTGGTATGGTATCGTGGGATGGTGGTAGCCATGCAGCCAAATACCTTTTTAAGGTATGAATTAAACCTAACTGATGAAACTTGTTTCCTAGGTATTTGCACAAGTGATAAATATCTGTTTAAGTATCATAGTACGGAGCATTAACTTCCCATAACAACAGGTAGCCAGATCAAAGTAGACGATGTGCCATTCCAACACTTTTTCACTGTCATTGTTTCAATATGTATGCATATATATATATTAGGTTACGTCCTCCGTGATCCAATTTCATTTAGCGTAACCTGGCTGTTGAATTCCTTTAGACTTCAACCCGCAAGGTATGTACAGACTATCTTGGTTAGACAAAGACACTGTATCCCGCTCAAAATATGGCAAACAGTTAGCCCAATTGAAGTATTTTTTTCCCTCTAAATCTGTTACTGTCTACGATGCCTAGCAATGCCGTGAAATGTGTTGTACACAGAAACTGTATGGGAATTCAGCGTAGTTGCTATTTTTTGGCTCGTTTCCTCTATGTCTCCTTTGTTGAGTCATTTAAATATTTTATTATCTGCTTGCTGATCCGCGAAAGGCCTGGAGGTGGCACCGAGCCTTGAATGCATTCCAAAGTCAAAAATGCGCATATGGTACTGGCAGTTAGTAGCTAGGAAACCAGAATCAATCTTGAGAAAAAGTACTTAGCATGTAATACTTGTATCCTAAGAATTAGTTTAATGTAAGCGATCGCACCATGTTGAGCAGTTGTAGCAACCATGAAAGGTACTCGAGTGTATACGTCAATTAACATATGGTTATGTAGATATCTGAAGTCAATGCCTAGCCCATCTGCTGAGGCTTGGAATACACTGTTCAGTTGAGGACATTAAACATTTTTATTGCTGCAGGATAACTAGCTGCCTACTGGCAAAATAGGATGGCCTAGTTACTCATTGACCCAAAACCCCTCGTACGTGTTACATACATAGCGCAGCAAATATAAACTAAAAGAGCACGCATAGTTACAACGGGTGCAATCTGGCAGAAGGACATAAACTGTATAATTTGGTGTACGATACCCCTGACTTTTTTTTTTTCGATTGTGGTAGCCTAGCTACATGTATATTATCTACATATACGTAATTGGCCCTTGAATAGGGATATATTACCTTTTGCACATTGAGCGTAAAAGCCACCTGCAGATTATGATTTTGATGTAAACGTGTTAGGAAACTGTGCACGACATTACAAACCTAGAAGTGAAAATATGATATTTGACTGTAAGACAGTGTAGCCACTATGTAGTGGTGAGTTTTATCGACATAAGCCCATATTTTTCAATATGTCCGTTTTTAATACTGACTAGTTTGGCCCCAGTATGCACCGCACAGCCTTCAGTGATGTGGTAGCTTTTGAAACATATACTCATCATATAATAATATATTATAAATCAATTATCTCCTCTTTGACTAGGAGACCATAGTAACCTTCTACTGTACTAAAGCAGATGAAAGCATCCGTACGATCCGTTTTTTTTTTTTTTTTTTTTATTTTTTATAAATTTTAAATTAAAACAAAAAAACATAAAAAATTAATTTGTTTATTATTTTTTTCAAATTTTTT
>Ga0160505_100526_pt1 | contig 21574 bp, 14 predicted proteins | sample DIDeMG_FD_108225 | JGI IMG/M metagenome (GOLD analysis project Ga0160505, IMG submission 108225) | Enriched chicken feces microbial communities from UW Madison campus, WI, USA - DID2874_E49_Stillage MG | ecosystem: Host-associated > Birds > Digestive system > Large intestine > Fecal ... | reverse complement strand
TTTATCTATTTTTTATTATTATATTTTTTAATTTTTTTTTATTTTTAAAATATAAGTTTTTTTTTTTTTTTTTTTTTTTTTTCCACCGTTGGTTACTTGGGACCCAATAGATTCGCGGGTCCGCAAAATTATGTAATTATTTTATTATGTAAAATGTTATGTAAATGTTCCCGAATTAAATGAATGTCAAAAAAAAAGAAAAACTGTCTGTCTGTCTTTCATTACTCAGGCTAACTACAGTATATCTGAGTACTTCAAAGGGCATGTCCTTGAGGCCCTTGTATTACCAATGGCACCGCACTTTGTACACTTGCTTTGAGCCCGGCGTGGCCGTGCTGCCTGAGCCTCAACCACTTCAAATTGGCTCGACTCCCGCCGGGTGCTCGACCTTTGGAGTGAGGATCGAGCCCGAATTGGCTTAATACGTTGACGAGGCTCAATAAGTAGCTGCCTGTTATCCTCGCGCTTCAAATGTCAGTGCGAGTGAAAGTGATTGAGAAGAAGAGCCTCATCTTGAAGAGCATCTAATGCATGTAAGCATGGGAGGCCATATACTCGAGTGTAAGCGCCAGTACAAGTTGGGGACGGAGGAGGCTTTGTCTTTGCAAGTAATTTCCGTTGTTCTTCAACCATACTCATTGCCTCGTGCGAAATCCAGTCTCGTATAACTACATATAAGACTGCTGATAGCTCAAGAGTAGTTCGGGTCTGTTGCTTTACTTGATGTGCGTGTAACTCGACGAGCTGATTCTGGATAGCAAGGTGGATTGCCTTCCAGGCATCGAAAAGGTCGAATGTCGATCTTATCAAGTACGGCTTAATTAGTGCGTGAATCCCCTCAAATCGTGAGGTAGCTGTGTTGCCAAAATGAGCTGACTGGTCGACCCAAGCACGAACAAGCTTCTCCTTGAATGGAATAAGTCATGTTCCCTTGATACATCCAACCTCACTGGAATGCTGGGAAACATACTTTTGTTGCATTTTGGCAAGGCATTTGGTGTAGTCTTCTTCAGTTGGAGAGTTGATAATCGAATGCCAGAAATTATAGAATATTTTCTACTCTTCGGCGTCTGGGAATGCTGGTTGACATCGGGAAAGGACTCCCTTGTTGGCATGCCAGTCACAGGGAAGCATTTCACTAGAAGGAAAGAGAGCTGAAGCTGCATTTATGACTGCAAGGCAGCGGTCGGTGAGAATCACAAATGGAAATTTTGTATTATGTTGTTCATAGAGTGACTTTAATCGCGAAAGAGCCCATGTGTAATCTTCCTCTGTATCGCCACTTAAGAATGCAAATGCAATGCAAAAGGACCGCTGAGATGCATCAACGCCAATCATATTGAGAAGAGGCATGCTGTATTTGTTCGTTTTGTATGTGCAGTCGAGGAGGAGGACTTCAGGATACGCTCGAAGGTAGCCAATAGAGTCGGGGTGAGCAAAAAGAACAGATGCGACACGGCCATCTGGTGCAAACTGAATTCGGCTCCAGAATCCCTCCTTGTCGAGCTGGTTGGCTAGCGCGTGAATTGGGCTCTGGCCTTCACAGGCATCCCGGCGGACATTTGCAATCTGGTTGTAGATATCTTGCCGTGTAGCTAGTGAGCCACTTTGCCGTACGAAAGGCTGAATATCCTTTGGTGCGAGGCCAGCATTTGAAAAGGTAGGAAGCTGTGAAGTGCCTCCAGAGAGGTTTCGATGAATCGGGTGTGCAATTGGGTGTGTGCTTGGCTCATGGTTGTGAACCCAGAATCAAGAATTGGGACGGTGCTTTACAACCCAGATACTATCAGAGGACTGTTTTCCCAAGACTGAAAAGGGGTAGTTTGTTGCTCGACTCGTCGTGTTCCTCAGGCGGTTGTTTGATGTCTTGGGTGGTCGGGAGCACCGGTCACAAGCGAATGTAACTGTAATCCTCCCGCTCTTTTCGGTAGTCGATTTTCCAGTCGTGAAGGCATATCCTCTTGTTATAGCCCAAGAATTGATTTCTTCAAACAATGCCTTTCGAGAGTCGTATACCCTCTCGGGAGGGAGGCAGTCGTCTGCGAAGCGGGTAGCCATGGTCGTGTCGTTATCGGATGTTGTGGTGATAAAAGACACAGCCAGACAGTTTTTCTTTATTTTGATATTCATTTAACTGGGGAACATTTACATAATATTTTATATACCGTTTACATTATAGAAACAATTACACAATTTTGCGGACCCGCGAATCTATTGGGCTCCCAGAACAAGCGCTGGCTTACACAAACTAAGACCGTAAGGTTTGATCAAGTACCTACAAATCTTTGAAGACCCCGGTTTCCTTCAGCGTAGCAATTTCCAGCAAAATCACCAATGGATGTTTTGTCCTCTAATTGCGATATAAACTCCATAGTCCATATACCTGTTTGTATTACGCCGGACCAGGCTCTTTATCAAGTCTTAAACCAACACAGGTATAGTTTGTTCCTATCGCCGTATATGTGATGCTCTGGCTTGAAGCTTGTAACCCTTGTTCTGATCATGTCAGCCTAATGGCAAAGACACCCGGCACTCAGATTTGTCTTTGTCAGTTCATTATTAAATCTGATGCGATTTTCTCTGGCCAATATTTCAAAAAGCCCAGAAGATTTGCAGTAATAACGATGGCGAGTACAGTTCCCATTTTCTTGCTGATTTCCTTTTATTTGATCAAGGCATTGAACACAATTTCAATGTTCACCTAGTTTTCCTACGTCCCCAACTTTCTCTCTCTGAGCCAGTGATTTTGACGCAAGGGGAAGCTGATGTTCTACTGTTTAATGTGTGTAGTGCGTCTGACATCACTGACTCTGACAAATTATTTCATTCTTCAGATCCTCGTGACTCTGGAGATGAACATTTCTCTATTACCTTCAGCAAATCTGCCCATTATATCAGTTTCAGTAAATTTCTCATTTATTCTGGTGATGGCTATTCCATCCATATTTTACCCTTTTCTTGAAAAGTTGTTCCAGATTTTTTACAGTGACTTGATGAAATGCCTGCAGAGCTCAAATCTTGAATATACTTAGATATTATATATATTTATTTATATTCAATCTTCTCTCTTCTAATTTAAGTCTTTCGTTACAATAATGTACAGTCTAGTAGAATAGAATTGAAAATTTCCATTCTTTTCAAACCGCTGGACAGGCTGGTCGGGTTTGTTTTTACCTTTTCTGATAGTAAATATACATAATATCTTATAGATCCCCTCTGAAATCAATTACAGCAGCTATTCTTCTAAGCATAGATTGAGAAGGCTTCTCAAGCATAATACAATCAACTTCATCCCAAAGTTCTTTAATTTCTCTCTTCAAATCTGAACATTTTGTGATGTGACAGGGGCATTGTCTTGGATGGAAATAGTTATATTATTTCCAGTCATGAAGAGGAGAGCCTTATGTTCTAAAACATCTAAATATAAATCCTTATTCATGGGTTTCTCTTAGGTAAGAACACGAGATTTGTTTTTTGTGTGCCAGTGATACCTCCCCCACACACTGCAAGAAGTTGTGCCAGAAGAAAAGGTATAATCAATGTTCTGAGGAGTATAAGCCTCCCCAATTCTCCTACTCACTTGCAAGCGAGCTAACTGCTTTCTAGTATTGAAATTTCTCTCATCAGAAAAGAGCGCTTTATTACATTCTGCTATGGTTCAGCTTTGATGAGCTTTTGCAAACTGAAAACGTGCAAATTTGTGACTTTTTTAAGCCCTGGCTGTCTCCTTGCGATCTTCCTTACAATCCCATATTTTTTGAGCACACCGGCCACAGTTTATCTTGAGATAATTCTTCCAACAATATCAGAGTGGGTCAACTCAGTAAAGGTCTTAAATGTATATGAAAGAGCCTCTCGAACGAGGTGTGTTTTACCTCAATCATCTAAGTAAGACTTGCTTTTTTGGGAAAAAGTCTTTTTATTGAAGTGATTAGAATCGTTTTTCATTTTCTGGAGGTGTCTTGAAATTGTAGAAAGTGACACCCAAAGGACCTTGGCGATATCGCTGGCATTTAGACCTCTTTTATGGACAAAAGCCATCATTTTTTTGAGATTCATTAAAATGATGAAAAGACATTTTCATAAAATATAATAAATAAGAGCATAACCTGTTATGATATGGAAAAAAAATGAAGAGGCAGAAGTCTGACCACGTCCAGATTAGATTTTGTTAATAAAAATCTTGCAATTCAATTTTACTAGACTGTACAGTAGTTAAATTTTTTTTGTTTTAAAAATTCCAGTTATATCATATATCATATGTTTAAGAGCATACTGATCATTTATATATTCAATAATTTCATTTATTTTAATTTATTGTGTTATTTTATAGTATTTTACTTGAGTTTTCTTGTTTGTTTTTGGATTTCAGGCCAAGACTCGAGGCGCTGGCCTTATATCTACACAAACAAGTTAATAGTTCCACCAGGCATGATAATGCGACAATGAGATCCAAGATAGGCCATTATTTGTTTAGCCAGAAATACCTTGAAAGTTTAATATAACCTTAGTAGACTACAATAAAAAAAAAGAATACTATGAATTGTTTTTTGGTTTTAATAACTGAGATAAGTGCATCATTTGTAACAAAAGTGAAACTTAACGGAGACATACTCTTAAGTCATATAATCCAAAACAAGCAGCAAAACTGATGTGATCAACATGAATGGAGAAAAAAAAGGGCCATTTACCAAGGACTCGAAATAAAGCCAGAATAAGGCTTAGACATATATTTACAAATTATCTACAAACAACTTTCATGAATTTTTAACAACTGATCCCACGCTCGCCCATTCTAGAACCCACGCAAGAAAGAGGGAGGGCTGGAGCATACTAGCATATGGCGGATTGATTTGCGAGGGTTTTTTTTTACTGGTATTGCTGCAGCGCGGCCTTCTCCTCAATAAGACGCTTTTGAAGACCCTTTTGAATCTCAGCGCCAATAAAGTCCTCAATCTCCTTCTTCACGGCGGGATCCACAATCTTGACCTTCTTCGGCTCAGTCTCCTTCTTGAGTGCCTCGACGGCAGCGAGGTACTTCTTCTTGCCGGGCGTAAGCGGCATCACGGGCGCAGTCATCTCATGCAGATCCTTAGCAGTAATAACAGGGCGACGCTTGAAACGAGAGTAAGGGTTGCGGACCTGGCTCACGGCAGAAGGTGGGAGCGGCGGCTCGAGCACAGACTTGGGGAAGAAGGTACGCTCCTCAACCACATCAGCACGCGTCGCAAATTCACTCTCAGCGAGCGGCTTGGCCGGACGCGGCCATGGGATCACGACGCTCCGGTCGTGAGTGAGTTTTCTAACCGGCAGAAACTGGTTGTAATCGGCGTCGTAGTACTCGCCTTCAAGAGAAACGCTGTGCACGGCGACGTCCTTCTCGGTGCCATTTTCCTCCTTTACTGTTGCGACGAGGCGAATGTTAGAAACGGGAATCGAGTTAGGTGCATCGACAATCGGCCGGGATTGGCCCTCGTAGAAAGCTTGCGGGGGGATCAGAATGCGCGATGTGCCACCAAGGCCCTCGACGGAGACAGCGTTACTTTCCTTAAGAATGGCAGCAACCTTGCCAATGCGGCCCTTCTCCGGACCACTAAGAATCTGAACCCGGTCGCCAGTCATGTACTTCCACTCGTTGTCCTTGAGTCGCAGCGACTCGTCGACATGGCTTTTAATCTGATGTGTGTAGAATTCGGGGAACTTTCTGAGCATGTTTTGCTGGTTTTGCTGGCGCAGCTGAATAGTAGCGCTACGGTTTGCGTTAAACCGCATGTACCGAGACGCAGTCTTTTTGGCCGCAGCTGCTGACATTGTAGATGGGTTGTGAGGGTCGGTTGAGTGTCGTAAAAGGTGCTGCTGTTGGGCGCGCGGATAGTACGAGAGGGAATGAAAAAAAAATGAAAAAAATTTCGCGCGTTTTGGTTGGCTGATAAAACCCTAGCCCTGGATTTATTCAGGTCTGTGATATATGCGGTACTGATAATTACACACTTGGTGATCTGGAGCCAGGAGGTTTTAAAAAAGAAAGTCCCGATACACATTGTCATACACATTGCAATACACATTGTCATACACATTGTCATACACAATGTGATACGCAATGTGATATATGATAGAGTCTGAAAATAAAGATTCGTGTACTGCAGCAGCGATAACAACAACAAAAAACAACATGCAAACATAGAATTAAAACTTCATTTATTAAATATGCACAACTATTAGTGCTCCGTGCAGATTGCAATGAACTCCTGTTCGTTGACTATAGCTACCCGTTAGTAAATCGTAGAATCATACACTGTTGTTTATACATACTTTCACCGTCCTGGTCTAGATCAAACTCATCTATCATTGCCCGCAGCTCTTCATCGTCAAGATTTTCTCCGAGTTCCTTGGCAACTGCCTGCAAGTTCGCAAAACTGTCAATCCATTAGTGTCTTGTATAATCTATTAATATAACACGCGCCATACCTGATCTTGCCCGTATTATCGGCATCAAACAGCGCAAATGCTCTGCGAATCTCATCTAGCGGGTCACGTGCAAGAATCTTTGCCGTCACTACGCGTACTGTTAGCATCTGTTCTTGACAATCGCGTCACCAGGCACCGCTACTTACTCACAGACATAAAGTCCTCATAACTGATCATTCGTCGACCGTGGCGATCGTGCTCGTGCAAAATTTGAAGCACTTCAGCCTTTTTACTGTCAAAGCCAAGCGCGCGCATCGCAACTTTTAGTTCGTGGTAATCAAGGTAACTGTCATTGTCGGTATCGAACACATCGAAAGCTTCTTTGATCTCCTGGCGCTGGTCATCAGTTAGCTCGCGAGGCGCTGCTGCAGCACTAAAGTTCTGTTGGGCTTGTGCTGTTGACGTTGGAGGTCCCGAGAGTCCCACTGTATGGCGCGTGTTTGCCGCATAGCCCGTCTGGCCCCCAGGTGGGTTGATAGTAGTAGTGTTAAAAAGATTGCGCCGCCGTATAGCAGGCTGGGAGTCTGGGTTAATGTTTCCTTGTCCTGACGAGTACATTTTCTTGGTGCTTGTATGTGCGTCAGTTCTTGCTGTCGGGGGTGGGATTCTAATAAATAGAAGAACAGACGCGTAGAAGGTATGCACTTTTTGGAGGTGGCAGATTCAGTTTTTAACATTTTTTTTTTCTCTCTCAAAAAGTAAACAAAACCGAAATCAACACATCAACCACCCGAATCTCTGACACCATTGAACCATCTCACCCCGACCCGGACACAATGAGCGCTGACAATATCCAGATTGGTGCGCGGGTTGTCATTAAGGGCAAACCAGGTGTCGTAAAGTTCATTGGCACTACCAAGTTTGCTCCCGGCGAGTGGGTTGGCGTCGAGCTCGACATGCCATACGGTAAGAATAATGGCGCCGTCGACGGAACCCGGTACTTTAAATGTGACAAGCCAATATCGCAGGGGTTTTTTGGAATATTTGTGCACCCGAATCTTGTTGATATTGACGCCTCTAAGTTTGGATCACCGCGAAAGGACCACATGGTCTCCCGCATCCCGAAAACCCCTATCAAGGTGCGTTCCTGATGTATTAACTACCCATGGTTCACAATAGCTAACAATTTCTCATATACAGTCACGACTAGGGGCTAGAAAATTGAGTCTTCAGCCATCAGAAAGACACTCACCATTGCTAAGTAGTGGGATCAAAAGCACCGGATCAAGTGAGATTCCTACTCCGTCGTTTCAGCGGCCGCGACGGTCTCTTGCTTATCTGAAAAACAAGTCACCGACCCGACAGGGCATTGGAGCCTCATCGATTCCTCTACCATTGATCAATTCCCCAATACCCAAGCTTTCACTCACTGATGAATCTGTTTCTTCGGGTAGTCTTTTACCTTCTCTTAACCGCGTGTCATCTAACCCGCCTGAAAAGACCGTGACGTCGCCTCCGGTCACACCCTTGGAAGAGGAAAAAAATACCCCCTATACACCCATGTTGCGTTCAGGTGTTCCTGTTGCTACGCGTATTCCATCACCAATGAGCCAAGCCTTGGCCACTATTGCTGGTTCACCAAAAAGAACTTCATCAGTCTTCTCTTCTCCTTCGAGGATCCCAGCCATGACTCGACAACCTATCTCAGAAAATACCATTCCTCCAACAAGGCCTTCTTCTGATAATGAGAATAGAATCCCATTACCCAGACAAGCATCATTAAGCAAAGACTGTGTTCCGCCGCTGGGGCCCCCATCGCTTACTGAGGAAGAAGTGCCTCATGTACAAACTCCGTCATCTGATGAAGAGTTGTCTCCTTTGCAAAGACCATCATCAGATGAAGACACGCTACCGCCTCTAAGACCTCCTTCAGTCGTTGAAGATAGACTGCCACCTCTTAGAACTACACCTTCTTCATCCACTTTCATTTCTTCGCTTCCACAGGCTTCGAACGGCCTTTCATATCCACGGACTTCGTCTGTGCTGTCACATAGAATGAGCCAGAGAGTGCCATCATCTTTTGGTGAGCGGCCTATTTCATCTTTGGGTCGCCCTGAGTCTCGACTTTCTCGTCAAGCTGCTTCAGACAATGCCCCAATTGTAGCTGGATTCAACACTGCAATGCTGACACGAGAAATTGAAGACCTCAAGAGCAAACTTAAAGTAATGGAACTTAAGCGCAAGCAGGATCAGGAAAAAATTATAGGAGACTCAAAAGACCTTCAACATGTCAAGAATGTGGCGAAACGACTTGAGCTGAAACTTGCACCAATGCACAAGGAAATCAAGGAGCTAAGATCTAAGCTCCAAGAACTCGAAGCTGAGAACTCGGCTTTGGCCGAGGATGCTATTAAGACCGAGGAGTTTCTTGAAATGTCAGCCCTCGACAAGGAGATGGCAGAAGAGAAATACGAAAACATTGTCTTAGAGCTAGAAGAGCTCAAAGAAAAATGGGAAGATCTGGAGCTTGAATGTGAGACTCTACGTGAGGAAAATGCATTGTATGAGGGCCTGCGTGAGGACATTGATGAAGAGTCTGCCCAAAATGCTATAGTCGAAAACATCCGGCTTACAAAAAAGAACGAACAACTGCAGGCCGCACTCCTGAAAGTACGAGACATGATGCACGACCAAGAATCGTCATATAAAGAAAAGGTCAAGACGCTTGAAGAGGATGTCTCAGAATCTCAAAATATTTCAGAGTCTTTTGCCAAAGTGAAACAGCAGCTAGCTGAAGCTGATACAATCATTGCAGACCTTCGTTTACAACTCGATAACGCTCTCGGCGCCGAAGACATGATTGAAAGTCTGACAGAAAAGAATTTAGAACTACAGGAGCGCATTGAAGAACTTGAACAGGCTATTGACGAACTTGAGACTTTAAAATCATTAAATGATGAGCTTGAGGCCAATCATCTACTTACTGAAAAGCAACTGTTTGAAGAAGTGGACGCGCTCGAGGAGCTTCACAATGAGAACCAAGAAAAATTGATCCAATCACAAGAGCGCAACACTTATCTTGAGAGTGCTGTGTCCAAGTTTAAAGAGGTCGTTTCTATCCTAGAATCAGATCTTGCTGAGCTGCGAAGTAACGATCAGAATGCAAGCGCTGACTCTGTAGCCATGTCGCAGCACACCAAATCTCTCATGGAACTGAATCTCAAGCTTAACTCGACAGCTCTTGAAGCTAATACGAAAGCTATGGAGTTACAACTGGGAAAGTTTGAAGCTCAACAGGCTCTTGATCAGTTATCAATTGTCAAGTGCTACTTATCTGATGGATACGCTGCGGATGAAGGCTCAATTGAAGCACTTTTGAGACTCGACAGAATTGCATTTAAATCTGAAATTATTGAAACTTTCTTGATAGAACGGTCTGAGTCTGTCTCTTCAAACATTTCTTTTGTTGCTGAGTTTACAAAAATCTTTCTGTCTCTAATTGATATTAGAAGGTATTCATCAGGACTTGCATACTATATCAAATCTGCTTCCATTGATGAGTTTCAACACTGTGGTGTATACTTTACGCAGACTGAACCTGCAGAGAATGTTCTTTCTTCAATCATTGATGTTTTGAGAGAAGACTCCCTGCAGGAACAAAGTATATTGCGGGACTTGGATAATATTCTGCATAAGCTTTGGGTCTCCTATAATGAAATGGCAAAGTCTCGAGGTGGAAATGAACCCCTTCATGTTTTTGCAATCAACGATCTGTGTTCTATCCAGCTATCTAATCGCCTCATCAACGAAATTTTTAACGAAATTCTGCTTGTATTTTCCAACGAACTTGAAATTGATTCTGAAAGCAACCCCATTATTACCGGTATCAAGACCCAGCTTCCTCTGCTTTTACGATTGAAGGTTCTCATCCCACGAATCATCCTCGAACTTGAGTCTCTTTACGGTGACTCCCGTGTTTTGACTAAGGAAGGCTATGATAGGTTAACACGGCTTAGTGCTAAAGCAAAGACATTTGTGAACTACTTTTACTCTGTTCTGCAGAGACTCAAGCTTATTGCAACAAGTGAAGATGAGCACACCAATGAAAGCACTATTGAGATCTTCAAGAAAGCTTTTTACACCGCATATGATACTGAAAGCGAAGACTCAGACGGAAACATTACGGTTCTTATAACAGAAAAACTGGACGAGCTAGTTAATGGTATCAAGAATTTCCAACTCACTGACGATGAGTTGGAGGACTTTGAGAAACCAGTTCCATCATGGATCCAGCGTGAGACAGACCTGCAAGAGATCAAGAGCAATCAACTTGAGCGCGAAAAGGAAATTGGTGTTCTCAAAGCCGAAGTTCAGCGTCTAGCAACTAATGTTCGTGCGCGTGATAAGACTGTTGAAGAGCTGCAAGTCAAGCTCTCTGTGCTTGATAGACAAATGGTAAAGTCTAAGGAGCAGGTCAACAAAATCAAAGAGATCAACCAGTCCCTGTCCGATGCGGTCGCAGAGGAGAAACGTTTACAAGAGGTCATTGCTAACCTACGTAAGGCGCTTGAGGATCAGAACAAACAGATTGCCAAGTATAAGCGTAATGCGAGTAACGGCAAGCGTGACTCTAGCACAGGTCTCTTTTTGAATGAGAAGGGCTTTGATCGTGTTGCAGTGTCTAGTCTTGAAACTGAAATTAAGAGCTTAAAGTCTATTGTTCGGTACTTGAGTAGTCACCGCCCAGAGCTTGGCTCTCAAACTGTTAGTGAGTCGCAAGATGACTATAGTTGGCTTGATAATAATGACGATCTTAAAAAACCAGTTTCACTCATCTTTTCTCCTGAGGAGAAGCAGTACCGAAACCGGGCCTACGGCTTGTTTACCGATATCAAGAAATCCATAATGGATTTTGATCTTGTTGAACTTAGCCCTGACCAGAACCGGAAATATCGGGTTGACTTTAGTCTTGCACGCACGGTACTACGGCAGCGTGATACCGCTGAAAAGATTCGGCTTGTCATTGCCAGCCTACGACTGTAAATTAGTCGTATCTATTAAATACATATCATTAATATCATAAATAAGCATGCTCCTGATTAACTTTTTTTCTTCTTTTCTTTCTGTATCATTTTTTTCCCGCCAATTTCCCTTGTTTCTTAAGATTTCCTACTCATTCTCATCCTCCTCGTCAATTAAAACATCGAGGCCCTTGACTGGCCATTTTTCAGCCAAATCAATGGAAGAAACAGGCCAAAACAGCTCCAGAAAAAAGTGGATGATGACATCCACGACCACGCAAACAACAAACAGTTTGCCTGCCCAGGGGCCACCCTTGTAGTATTTACTCAATCGCACAATAAACGGGTCGTTTACTGTGTGGATGATGTTATCGTAAACAATCTCCGTGCGTCGTGCTACGTCTTCCCAACAGTACATGTCTTTGATCTCATCGTGAAATGTGCTTGGCTTGACCTCCCCATTCTCAATCAGCTTAATGGCGGTCAGGGTACTCTCCACAAGCGAGTCTTCCGAAGGCGATGAAGCAAAAACAGTCATGTGTGAGGGCAAAACCTCTGGAATGCCACCAACTTTGGTCGTGACGACTAGCAAGCCGCAAGATGCAGCCTCAACAATGACGGTGCCAAAGGCTTCTGTTAGCGAGGGGTGTAAGTAGATATGTCCTGTAGTCATAACATCGTGTACCTGCTCGTGACGCACACCACCAATGAGCTCCACGCGCTCCTGAAGTCGATACTTCTCGCGCATCTGCTCCAGATCGATTTCCTTCGGACCACTGCCTGCAATTGTAAATTTGACAGTCTTATGAATAGCACAGATACGTGGAATCACTGCCGTAAGCAAGTCTATACCCTTGTTTGCAAAAAGCCGACAGATGACAATGATTGTAATATGATCCTTACTCGCGCGCTCTGGCTCTGGGCGGAAGTTCTCGGACACAACGGCATTAGGGATCACGCTAACCTGTAGTGGATCCAACGATGCGCGCAGTACTGTGTTTTCTTTGCAAGTATGTGAAACACAGATGACGTGGCCAACATCACTAAGCGTGAACTTAAGAAGCTTGTTGCCAAGGATACTACCGGTGTCAGCAAACCCAAAGAGCGAATGATCCGTGAATACAGTTTTGAGACCCATTGTACGACCGTGCAGAATGGCCTCATGGCACATAGAGCTGAGACTTGCGTGGCCATGAACAATATCAATCTGTTCGCGAATCAAGATCTGCCGCAGCATAGGGAAGAATGAGAAGACAGTCGGGAAAGTAGACTCACGATACAGCACAAAAAATGGCACGTAGTAGACTTTAAGCCCATTGGTGAGAGTGCGGATGCCAGTGCGGTTGCCATACGCATGGGTAATGATAACTACAGAGTGACCGCGGTTAATGAGTCGTTGAGAGAGATGGTAGACATGAAGCTCAACTCCGCCCGGCTGGGGGAAGAAGAAGTCCGAAACCATACTGAGGGTGTTAGAAGAGACAGGGCTGAGCACAGATAAAGAGGGACTTACGCAATATTGTATCTCATTATAGCAGAGAGTTAACCTGGGGTAATAGATGTGCTGGCAGAGTGGCTTAGGCTCGTTGCACTGTGCTGTGAGATCTAAGGGTATATATGCCTAAAGTCTTCTAGAGCGAGTACTGGCATCGTAACATCGAGATCAACGGTCTCGCATGCCCGATCCCCCTGAAGGGTCGCAAACCCCAACCCTGAACCCTATGCACTCTTCTCGCCACGAACACTCTTCCTCCTACCAGGAAACCTGCTCTGCCTTGCAACACTCACGGGGCTTTCATAATGGTAAACCCGACGCCTATACCGGAAGGCCTACCGCCTCCATACGAACCTGATGACAATGATACCCAATCGGCACCTACCGATGCGCTCCTTCAGCGGGAGCCCGCAGTTTTCCCCGCGTTACCTACGCCTCCCGAGCGCCCTTTTGAGCAGATGCAGATAGAGGAACCAGACTCACAACTTCATGCAGCTCCGTCGACAGCGCTCTCTAGCACATTCGAGTCTTCGCAGCGCTTTCTGACTAGCAAAATTATAGCTCCTGTCCACAAAATATTCATAGATCCTATATCGCAGCTCTACCGCACGCTTTCCATCAAGTTTGACATATTCATTTCACGATACGGCAATCCGCTAATTCTAAAGCGGCTTTTGTACCTTGTGTTTGTCTTCATTTTTATTTTCATTGCATTTGAGTTTGGTATTCTGCCTGGTGATGCCTTTGGCGGCGGCAGTACTGGCTCTGGAGAATATCATGACCGTGAAAGTCTGAACGAATTCTTGAAGGCAACCATAAGTCAGGATGAGATCCGAGATCGGTTAGAATATCTGGCGTCAATGCCGCATTTATCCGGTACGGCCGGCGACCTTGCCCTGGCAAAGTATGTTCAAGAGGAGATGCTTTCGTTTGGCCTGCCACAGGTTGGACTCAGCGAGCACTCGACATACATTACTTTTCCTAATGAGACAGATACTTCGACTCAGCTAGATCTACTAATCAATAACAATATAGAGTACTCCGCCAGTCTTAAGGAGGACATGCTGTACGAGAATCCGACCGATTCGCAGGTTCAGCCCAAGCCATATCTTGCATTTTCCGGCTCGGGTGACGTCCGTGGGCCTCTAGTCTACGTCAACTATGGTACCAAGACTGACCTAAAATACTTGCGCGATAATGATATTTCACTAGAAGGTGCAATTGTAATCATGCGAAATGGTAAAATGAGCACGGGTCTAAAGGTTAGTTTGGTAGAGGCTGCCGGCGCAGTCGGGGTCATCACGTTCAGCGATAGGCTGCAGGACAGCATTCTTGAACTCTGGCCCAACGGCCCAGATTATCCTGAGGGTGGAGTTGAGCGGGACAGCTTATCTCTTACCGCTATATCCCCTGGTGATATTCTGACTCCCGGCTACTCATCTGTGGGCACCAACAAGGTGTCCTCCGTCGAAGAGATCAAAACGCTACCCAAAATCCCTGCTGTACCCGCGTCGTGGCGTGATGTGCGACCATTCCTTGAGGCTCTGAAAAGTGTAGGTGTATCTATGCCTGGGTCTGACATACCTCAGATTAGCGAGTGGTGGAGCGGTAACGCGACCACTGGCTCAGCTGAGGCGCACCTTGTCAACTACCCCGTTGTCAAGGAGCGACACCCTATTTGGAATGTGGTTGGAAAAATGATCGGCGTTGAACAGAAGGAGCTTGCGGTGATCATTGGTGCGCGCCGCGACTCATTCTGTTACGGTGCCGCGGGGTCCATGTCCGGCACAACGGTCTTGTTAGAAATCGCGCGAGTGCTTTCACTCATGAGCAAAAAATACAACTGGAGTCCGCTGCGCAGCATTTACTTTGCTAGCTGGGACGGCACCGGGCAGAACTTGGCAGGAACAACTGAGTGGGTAGAATACAACTCTGAGACGCTGCGTGAAGAGGGTGTGGTGTACATTAATCTTGACGAAGCCATATCCGGGAACGGGTTCCACGCGGAGGGTCATCCCATGCTGACAACAGTGCTCAAACAAGTACTAGCCACAGTACAGGAACCAGCTACAAATGAAACCATGAGCACGGATTTCACTATGCCCCCGTTCAAGGATTTTGGTGACTACACGCCGTTCATGTCATATGCAGGCATAGCATCGCTTGAGCTTTCATTTCGCGGCAAAAAATTCCCTAAGAACAGTTGCTTTGACTCTGTTGAGTGGATGAAGAAGTATGGCGATGCTGATTTCAGCTACCACCGGACGCTGACGGAAATTATTGGCAAGCTTACCCTACGGTTAGTCGACGATGCAATTATTCCATTTGACATGGGCACATACGCCGAGTCGCTCGATGCCTATACTGATGATCTTGCCCGCTACTGCGCAACACAGGAGTCGTGGACCGGCAATGGCGACGCAGTGGTTAATTTTGATGCGCTTCATAGTGCAGCACAGGCGATGAAGGAACTTTTCCGGCGATTCATTCTATGGCGTACCGACTGGGTCACCGTGATTGGCGGCGGGAACGGTGAGCCCATCCGGTTCATGGAACACCGATGGAACTGGAATGTGCGCATGATGATGGTGGACAAGCTTTTGCTGCAAAGCGACAGTGATGCGTGGTACAAGCACCAGGTTTATGGAATGCAGCTCTGGCATCCCACTGACGTTCCCGGGTTCTTGTACGGAACCTTCCCCAGTGTCAGGGACGCGGCTGAGGTGGGTGACTGGGCTAGGGTTCAAAGGGCCATTGAGAAAACAGCGTCGGACATTTCGGTCGCGGTTTCAAAATTGCTCTGAAAAATCAGTTAATTTGTTACTTGTCTTCATTACAATATCTTTTAATCTCCAATTTTTTTTGCTGCTCCGTTAGGCGTTTCTATCATAGATCCTCTTATACCATACATTGTGTGTTGGGCCCCATTATTTGACTGCTGCTCCTACTTTGCTCATATATAAATTATTATACATCTTTAAATTTCAATTGCACAACCCAAAAAACCAACATCACCATGCTGAGCAGTCTCTTCCGAAAGGGCCTCTACGGGGTACTTGCTGCAGGCACGCTTTGTGCTGTTATGTTTTCGTCTGTATTGGTTTACCTCAATTTCTACTATTTTTTCATACCCCACCAAGAAAAATGGCTATCAGTGCCGGCATACTTTGATTTTAGCGCAGAAGTGCCGGTAATGAAGTCTGGCGCCAGTAGTGGCGGAATTGACAACAACAGCAGCAGCATGACCTCTTATTACGCAGCCCAGATTGATACGGTTGGGCTTCGTGCACGGCTTAATCCCAAATTTCGCTACAAAGTGGTTGTACATCTTGAGCTTACGCGCAACACGTTCAACAGAGACCTGGGCAACTTTATGGTGGCATTGAGCCCCAGTGGCAGTAGCAGCACCAGCGACGACGGAACCGTGCGTAAACCCGCAATTCTCCCCTATATGTCGCCAATAATTGAAGTGATGCATGATATTCTGGGATGTGGACTCTACCTCACGGGGTTCTGGCGGCAGACATCAATGGTCCGCGTGCCGCTGACGGATCATTTTGATCCCGCTCGCTTTGCCATTTCTAGCCAAAGCGCATATGCTGAAAATGCAAAGGTTAAGGCTGCCAGTAGCATCCGTACCCAGGACAAGAAACTAACCCAGCCATTGCGCTTGCTTATTGACCAGCGTGTGCATATTGCCAACGCCCATCTTTCATTTGAATTGGTGCTGCAGGGCCTCCGATATTGGATTCATTTACTCAAACTGCCCTTTTTTATTATTTTCACGTGCTTCATTGCCTCGGTTGAGCTCGGCTTTGTGATTATGACTGCCTACCTTGTGGTCTACATTTTTGGGGCTCGCTTTAACGGTGACAAGCTTTCGTCACTGCTGGACGACGCTAAGAAGAAGAATAACAATTATGATACTGGTAAGATCAAGGTAGAACGTGAGGATTCGCTGCCACTGGTCAAAATCAAGTCCGAACCCCTCGATGAGGATGACGAGGGCCAGCGCACAGTGGTGCCAGAGTCGCCGCACACCTCACCAAGTTTGTCTGGAGGGACCACTGCAGTTCAGAGCCGATCGGCCTCGTCCTTGTAGCCCAGACCTCTATCCTGAATCATATATAGAAGCCCATATTATATGTCCATTGCTTCCTGTTAAAACAATAAAGCTTTTCTTGTTTGTATTTCATGATTTTTCGTTACAAACAATGCTGGTTAAGTCCATTGGGGCTCATTTATGTATATTATCTTTTCTTCAGATATCATCATTACTTGGGGAAATTTTTTTTTTACTGTAGTACTTTAATCTCGGCCACCATGAATGGCATTTCGATATCATCAAGTCTAATAGCTCCTTCCTTGATGCGACGGTCACGAACAAAATCCTCAAATTCAGCAACAATGTTGGTCCACTCATTAAGTGCGCGGCCTCCGTATTTGAAGTATTGTTCATCGGTGGTACTGCGGTTTCCAGTTTCAAACTCGGAATTGACAATTGCCACTAGCTCCTCGCGATTGGATACCGTCACTGTTGCTGCTGTGGGACTACTATCGAAGGGGAGGCGTGGTATCCGCACCTGCGCCGACGCATAATTAAGACTACTCCATCCGTTCATTTTATCGTGGTAGCGTCGGATGGACTGGTCATTATGTTCAAGACTAAATTTAAACATGGTGCGTATAATATCGGGCCGTGGGCGCGTAAGTCGAGGTGGCGGTGGGATTAGACTCATTGTGAGTGAGCTTGGTTGTTCATCCTCAGATTCATCAGCTGAGTGTATTGAACTTTGTGACGGTGCGTATGAGTCCGTTGACATGGTGGAGGATGAAAATGTCAGCGATGGTGGGTACTCTTCGCCCTTGTTGCTAGGGTAAACTTCACTATTGCTTGCAATATTGGAGAACCTTTTCATGCTATCGCTATTGCCGCCAGTGAGCTCGCTCCAGCGCTTTTTCAGATTAGAACCAAGGCTTTGCCGGTGCGTAACTTTTTCCTCATCGTGCTTGGTAGAGAGGAGATGGAGATCAGCATCACTAGCTGGGCAGGAATATGCAATGTCATCAAATACCTCGTATGGATCAATACGTCGCTGTTTAGTGGCTTCAAAGGACTCACCTTTGCGAATGATTTCGTGGTTGCAGGCCGGGTTGTAGACAATTGCGAGGCGCTTATTGAGTACTGGATCACAAGGAAGGCTTGAAACCTTACCAATGCGTGAGTTGTCGTTACTCATCTCTTGATACCGAGAAAAAGTGTACTGCAACCGCTTTTCAAGAAGAAATCGGACATCGGTATTATAATTGCTAAATATAACTGACGATAGCAGCCCACTGTTGGTGCCAACCGAAGCAACACGCCAGCAGAGCAATCGCAGGTAGTAAGCGCGCACAAGTGGATGCCAATGGCAAAAGTAACGCTGCCACAGCTCTGGTGACATGAGCCATACAGAAAAGCTCCAGCGTAGACCCTCCTGCTCGTCAAAGTATAAATCAAAAATATCGTCCTCATTCTCAGGCCCCCCGATGTTATTATGATCCCCCGTGGGACCAAAAGATGGCGGCGATGATGCGCTGATGGGAATGTACTCCCATACGTTAAAAAGAAATGCAAGTGCCCGCAGTTCAGTGTTGCTGTTCTCACCTGAAAGAAGCCGCTGGATAACGCGGATCCAAAAGCTCCAGTCAATAAAATTCTCCATTTGCATCAAGATCTGGTGCTTGTCATGAAAGTTAGTAACCATCAAGCTGGAAAGAAACTCTTCCACCAGGTCGCATAGAATAACACAAGCACCAACATCGTACAAGCTCGTTTTTAGTGCCACTGCTTGTGCAAGCTTTTCAAACTGAGTGCTAAAAGCTTCAAACATGGGCAGGCAGCAGCTCTCATTGTGAAGAATCTCACGCACGGCTGCAAGAATTTTCAATTGATCGACGCGGCGCCGGCCATACATGACAGGTGCAAGGTTGACAGCATGCGAGTTAGGGATGAAATCATCACTTTCAGAGTTCCTGTATAAAATATTAGCACTTACTACGATCTTATGAGCATAAAAAAGGTATTTTCTTTTTCGTAATGTACTCACTGAATAGTCTTTCTGGGGTGGATAACGGTGTCGAGAGTTCCCAGTAAAAATGCATGAATAATAATTAAACCTGGAGATGCCATGTGGGCGTTCCAAGGTAGATTTGCTGGAAGCAGCTGGGAAATGATAGTGTAATAATGCTTGAGAAATGAATAAAAGACATCACTGTTGAAACTTGTCCACCGACGAATCCATGGCCCATACATGTTTGGGACCTCTGGCGGGCATGGTGGAGACTTATTCGTTGTTTTTGAAGCCTGGGTCAAACCAACAAGATCAGAAAGATAGTCAGGAAAACTTGTCTTGACCTTAGTGATTGCAGCAGCAAGAGGGACATGTCGCGGGCTTGGCTTTACATCGGTAAAGGAGACCTTGGTAATGCGGCGCACGTCCACTGCTGGGACACGCAGCAGGTGCACCAGCACTTGGGCCACGCCAGGTGCGTAGAAAAACACGTATGCAAGGATCTTACCGGCAAATGCAGAAAATGAAATTGACACTGTTTTGAGAGCTAACTTGGAAACAACAAAACGGAGCGTATCAAAGAGCAGATTTACAAAGATACTAGAAGCCTGCTCCGGCAGCCCATGCACAAACCACTCGCTTCGACAGACCAGCCCCGCAATGCCCTCGAGAAAAGCCGCTCGATCTGACCCCGACACAGGTTTGTCATGGTCACGTAACGCATCGAGGATGCCAACCCACCATTTCTGAAAAATCAAAACGCGGTGGATCAAGTCGTCGGGACTCGCACACTTGGAAAAGTCTTCGCGCTGTTGTCGCAAAAAGGGCAACAGAGCTAGCCTCAACACATTGGCCTTTTTGACACCATTCTTGGACAAGAAGCGATTATGCTCAGTTTCAAGGGCTTTGAAGTTTCCGTTTGATCCATTGCGCGGCTTGTATAAGAGAGGCGTTGAATTAGAGCGCCGGCGCCGGATAGATGAACGGCGAGTGTTTTCAGAGCTTTCAGAGCTCTGGAGCCACGACAAGCGGCGGCTCAATGATTTTTTCACCGGCACAGTCTGTGTTGCGGGCTTATGGATATTGGCGACGGGCTTGTCCGCGGTATCTGCGATATCCGTGGGTTTAGCAGAACATTGAGGGAAGGGTTTAGAGTTTAAAATATCATTATCTAAAGACGGGCTGAGTGTGGTAGGGCTCACTGTGGGCGGCGTGTCGAGGATAAACGAATTGCAGTCAAAGTTGAGATCACCAAAGGAACTAGTTAGCACCGAATCGTCAATAATAAAAGCTGGTGTTGGTCCGGACTCAACATTGACGGGGATTGATTCGAGACCCGTCACCGCGATAGGAACGGAAAGAGGCCGCGGGGCAGTGCTTTTGGAACTTTTACGGTCCTTTGAAAAAATGCTGAGTGAGAAGCGCCGATAGTGTTTTTGCTGCTTCTGTTGCTTCTCTTCTTGCTGCTGTTCTTGCTGCTGTTCTTGCTGGGGCGGAGCGGGTGCCTCTGCAGTTGGGTTCATTGTCAGGAGCATAGTAGAGATGATGGCAATGCACGAGATCAAAGCAAACTAGGCATTGGATGAGCAGCAATGCAAGACCTAGAAACTAGTAGAAAGACAAAAAAATGAAATTAAAAAGTAGAATAAAAGGAAAGAAAGGAAAAAAAAATGTGAAGCGAAATGTAGGCAAATAAAATATATTTTCAATAAGAAAAAAAAAAGAAATTAGAGATGTGTACCAAGTGTGAGTATGCAAACTCAAAATGCCCCCAAGGCAGTGGGTGCGTTTGGACAACCGTTTGCCAATTGCTCTCATGCCAGCCAACGGACCTTGTTATTTGGTGCAGGGTTTAGCCTACTGGAAGCAGCAGTATTAGGCGGCTTTTGCAATCATCGGTATCTAGCCCCTGCTAGGTTCTCTCGGGAGAATTGCGTGTTGCGTCGATTGCTACAACGAGAACCATGAGCCGTCGCCCATGTTCCATCTCTGCAGTTATGATTTAGAAAGACAAGACAATGAGCAGAGACTAGAACCGTTGCAAAATATTTGGCTTCTTTTATTCTGGTCCGGCCTATATCCAGATTATAATTGTAATGGCCTGGGTCGCAAGCCCTGAACTCGGTTCATAAGTATGCCGATCAAGCCTTTGTCATGGTTTCTATGAAACCCCAGGAAGCTTTTTGCAGGTAGTTTATGTGTAGTAATGCTCTGTGCATCACCTGCTAACATCATCGCGGTGGCCAACTGCACAGCAGTCCCGCTTTATTTGCATCCTAGGAGGACAGCGGCGGCTGAGGCCTGTTTTCCAAAAGCAGGAGTAGCAAGAATAACAGTAATAATATCAACATATGTGTTTTAATCACACTGACAATCGTGTATACCCTACACCGCCTCCTTCTTACTGCGCCTAATTCAACTTCTACTTTTACTGAGCTCGAATCTTTTAGAATCATTTCTTCTTGAGTTGATTGCCCTGAGTTTATAGCCCTTTGTTGTCAAAAAAAAAAAAAAAAAAATTTAATAAAAAATCTGTTTTTTCTCTCGCTTTGAAAAAAAAAAAAACAAAAAAAAAAAAAAAAAAAAAAAAAAAAATA
>Ga0160505_100525_pt1 | contig 21580 bp, 15 predicted proteins | sample DIDeMG_FD_108225 | JGI IMG/M metagenome (GOLD analysis project Ga0160505, IMG submission 108225) | Enriched chicken feces microbial communities from UW Madison campus, WI, USA - DID2874_E49_Stillage MG | ecosystem: Host-associated > Birds > Digestive system > Large intestine > Fecal ... | reverse complement strand
TGTTCAAAAGAGAATATAAAAAAAAAAAAAAAAAAAAAAAAAGTAGCAGCACTAATGTATATATATAAACTTTGACTGTTTCTTGCTGGTAAAGCTGTGACTAATGAAAAAAAAAAAAGAAAAAAAAAAAGGTTAAGCTATATGCTGTCTTACAGGATAATCTTGAGGGCTAGTTGGCTACAAAACTTACTCCTCCTAAGTCTTGCGACAGTTTAGTCTTCACTCTGCTATTGAAACTTTGGTCACTGCTCATAATGGGGCTGAGATCTGTATATATATATATATATATATATATATATATATATTTGCTCATGCTTATGCCGGATCATTTGCCAACCCTTGTTTGACAGCTTGTAATAGGTGTTGCAGAGTCTGGATTTGGGCTGTAGAGTTGTTTGTGCAAGATTTAGACCGGAGTGATACTAAGGGTGACTAGCCTATCACTTTCCTGCAGTAGCCCTGACAACTGATGAAAGTGACTACTGACGACGCTCTCTGAAGCGGGCTGGGCAAGCAGTATATGCTTATTAGAAGTTTGTAACATTGGAATAACATACCGCGGATTTATTTTGACTGATGATGCTGCTGCTTCTGTCACTCGGTGAGTGGGTTTCAATGCCAGTGGTGGCAGAATCGGTAGATGTGTAGCAGGACTTTCTGAAATTTCTAGCAGACCCCAAGTAGCTGCGTCAGCTTTGACTGCGCCCAGTTTATAACTGTAAAATCTTTTGCCTTTCTGTAAGCTTTTTTTCATCACTTCTGGTTTTGCTTTTTTGAAACTTTGTTGCTTCTGCTGCTGAAACCCATGTTCAATTTAACCGAACCCAACAATGCATTCTCTGTAGTGGAAGCCACTGATGAAGGGGCCACATTAGCAACGTTAGAATTATTAGACGTAACTTTTCTTGAAGTGCTGAAAGTTCTAATGAAAGGCGACTGGTCATCCAGTGAAGGGAGTTTAGGGAGGTCCTTATTAATAGTTCTGTAAGTTAGCTTAGGGGCAGAACTAGCACGGACATGGCTTCGTCTAGACGATTGTAAAAACAAAGAGCTAGAGCCGTCAGTATTGCCATTAACTGCGCGGTACTGATTGGTTATATAAGATGCGCCTATCGATGTTTCGATAAAGAGGGGTCGTACATTACTATTTTTTAACTTAAGCTGGCGCTTTGACTGTAATGTTAATGGTGAAGATGAATTAGAAGTATCCATTGAATCAGTGAAATTAATCTTGTTTGCAGTTTCGGCGTTCAAGACTTGTGACTCTGATGGGAGGGCCAACTTTGTTGAAATTTTAGTCTGATGTGGATGTTTTGCAATATTTAGCTCTTTGGTGAAAGTTTCACCAAATGTAACATTCTTATGAAGAATGCCGTCCATTGATTCCTGTAAGTATGCAAAATCATTATCTCCATAATCATTTAAATTGGCTTTCTGGCTTTGGAGTTTAAAACTGGAGGGCTTGATGTGTGTGTTGGCCTGGATATGCGAGGTGAAACCATTGGGAATATGTTGCTTATCGTGATTACTTGCAGTTGTTTTACTTTTTTGGTTCTGGTTGTATAAGGTATTGGAATCAACTTTGCATGTGAATTCGCTTTCATTTTCTGAAATTTCCAAAACCATTTTCTCTGACTTGTCAAATATAGGCATCTTATCCAGATGAGTCACTAAAAAAGATGGTTTGGCAAGCTCATAATGTGAGCTTGAGAAAGACGAATTTCCAAGCATTTCTGCCAACTCTTCTCTTCGAGGTGATATCTGGCTAGCAAAATCCTCGAAAGTTTCTCTGTTGTCACTAATGTAATGCTGAAACAGAATCTTCTTATACTTTTTGCTGTAAATTTTTTTTCGGGAACTAATTACTAGATTTTGTGAGGGTCTCGGTGGCCTAGCTGGGATTTTGTTTTCATTATGGGGATGTTGCTTGGTTTTGGCCCAAATCTTTAAAGTTTGTGAATCTTTTGTTGTACTATGCTTTGAAAATGGAGATGACTTTGGATTCGGGACTAGGCTGGTAATAACATCGGTGTTGTCAACCTCAGCATGCGGTTTGAAAAAGCGTTTTATTATCATTTTTTGAGAAACAGTTTCTTATTGTGATAGATTGAGGGGGTAAAGTTAGAGATGAAACACTTGTGCTTTCAAAAGGTAGAGAGAATAAAAAATTGAGCGACAGAACACAAAAATTTTACAAAAACCTGGAAAATTCAAGAAACAAGAAAAACGAAAGAATATATATAATTCAGATAACAATCAGAGTATGATAAAATATGAAGAGCAGGGGAATGATACTAGATCATTGGAGAAAAAAATACCTTTAGTTACAGTCGATGTTTGTACCACGATTGAAACCATTGATCAGGCTTCTATGATAAAAAAACTTGAAACATGAGATCTTTTACATCCCAATAAATTACTGGGAAGTACTAATTTCTTAGCTCCTACGTACGACGACATAATCACAATATGCTACTATCAATTTAGAATATCCCTATATTATGATAAGATTTGAAAAAATAAATTTCGTAAATATGCAACTCTGTTACCAAACAATCGTTCTGTCTGCCGACAAGTATGCAATTTATGTAGGGTGGGTAGAAGTCTATGTACTTCATACGCACCCCCGTAATATTACTCTTTTTGATTCTTGCATTTTCGCTTATAGAACTTTCACGTTTTATTTTAAATTAAGGTACGCTATTCAGTCAGACAGTATATTTGATAAACCCATTTATTTGTTGCATCAACAAACCTATATATATCAAGTATGTGTCTAACTGGCAATAAAAAACATACAACTAACACCGCTTCCGCACAATGACAATAGTAATAGGATTCTAATGAGAATAGCGTTGAGCTATCTCTCAAGCCATATTAAAGAGACTCCATATATGCAAATGTTACCACAATTATTGCAATATTAATGGTACAAGTGATTAGGAACAGTAGGTATTAAGAAAAGCAACGTCTCATTCTAACCCCCAGTATGTAGATATATAATCAGTTTATTACGATTACATTAGTTAGTTGCAATAAAATTACAAAACAAAATGACATACACATATGAATTTCAAAAATATTTGTCTCTGTGAAACTTACAAGGTAGCAATGTCAGCGCGTCTCATAAGTTCAAGCGTTTGATGGCGCCGGATTTTCCATGAATAATTTCATGTGTTAAAGAAAACATGTGATAGATGATACTTAGCAGATCAATACCCAAAATTGACACTCAGTAAAACCTTCAAGCTGGCCTAATCAAGTGAGCCAAAATGAAAGAAGTTTCGATAATAAGAACTTGGCTACCGCTCCAAGGGTTTTTTTTTGTATCAAGAAGAATCTTATTATCAAACTCGGGGGAAACTTCTCTCAACAAATCTCGCTCTGTAGATTGGAAAGGACACTCCTTGAGCACGTGCTCAAATGTTTTTAGCTGACCACACCCGCAATAATTATTTCGCTCTCTGATGCCTGTAGGTAGCACATTTTCCTTTAGAATGTAGTACTGAAATTTTGTAATTATATTGCTAGTGGAGAACTTACTGCTGGTCGGTATTTTGTACTTGTGGCGCGACGGTGCATGCTCCGTTGAATAATGCTGAGATAAGAAAACTAGACTATCATGGTAAAAGAGTAGTCCTGAAAGAGTTTAAATAATTCTAGATTGTCTTTCTGAATAGCATATTCAAGCTGGTTTTGGGTTCGTTAACAGTAACTTTTTTATACACAAAAGTTTCTAGATTGATTTCGACTCCTTCGATCAAAAGCCCTTATGCTGCCGTGTTCTCAGCCGTGCGTTATTGACAGATTATGCCCTTGCCCTGGATTCTAGAGCCATCTATCCTAGCACATTCAGGGTTTTACGGGAGGAATGTGAAATTTCAGACCTGAGCGTTTAGTGAGGGCGAAAAAAAGGCAATAGAAAAACAAATTCCTTTTCAAAAACTTTAGATCATAGAAGTAGTATTCTGAAATGAGTTTAAATGACGTCGTTGGCACAGTCGGTACATAACAAACGTACAAAACGTTGAGAAAGATATGGAGAGTTAGACTGAGAGATTATCTTTTTGTCCCCAAAAAAGCGTTAAATTCTCTAATGGAGATTTCTACCGTTAAGCATCACCATCCATAATGTATTTGATAGCTTTCAACTGCAATTTAAAGATTACTCCTCATAACAACCGCTGCAAATGCAACCGAAGAATTTTTTTTATTCCCGTCGCTGCAATTGTACTTTGACGGTTTTAATGGAGTATGAGATAACTAAAATTAACTATGGAAGTTGCCATGGTAACCAACGTCTTTTTTGTCAGACTTAGTCCCTAATGGCAGGCAACAGAAGCTCTTGCCGCGCCCCATCAGTTACCCGGCCACACATTCAGGTAACGGCTAACCTGACGCGTTCACTTGCACTTAACGATACAAACAACGTCAACTTGAAGGACCACGGAACAAGGTCAATGATAGAGGCAACCCCAATTCATAGACAAGACCCTAAATCGATACCAGTAACCAGCCAACCAGGGAGGCTTTTTTTTTGTTTAGATATGGCAAAATGTAAGGCACGCTGAAAATTATAAATAAGGATCTAAATCCGCTATCTTTGTATTGTTCATCACTCTAAGTTGCTTCATAATCGTGAAATATTTTAATCTCGACGTGACTACTGTTGTGATTTAATTGTTTACTATCTACTACCACCTATTACATATATTCTACAATGTCTTTTACCGATAGATTTCCCAAGAAGGACCTTAAGGTCATCTCTGCGCCATTTTCTGGCGGCCAAGGCAAGGGGGGCGTTGACGATGGTCCCCAGCAGCTCCTGGACCACGGCTTGATTAAGGAGATCGAGCAGCTGGGGTGGACCCCCGAGTTCACCGGTCATCTTGATCTGCCTACTCCCGCTAGTGATGAGCCCATTGGCCACATCAAGAACCCCAGACACGTCGCTAATACTGCGAAGACTGTCTACGAGGAGGTCTCCAATGCTGCCAAGAAGGGTGCTTTCCCTTTGACCATCGGTGGTGACCACTCCATCGGTACTGGCACTATTGCCGGTGTCCAGTCTGCACACCCCGATGCCTGCGTTATCTGGGTTGATGCTCATGCCGACATTAACACTCCTGCCGCTACTGCCTCTGGTAACCTCCACGGTTGCCCTGTCTCCTTTGTCTTGGGTATCGACGAGCCTTTGTCTGATAAGCCTGAAGAGGATGTCTTTAGCTGGGTTCCCCACTGCCTTGAAGACAGCCGTCTTGCGTATATTGCTCTCCGTGATCTCGATCCCTTTGAGCGTCAGTACCTGCGTGAACACAACATTGCTGCTTACACTATGCGCCATGTTGACCAGTTTGGCATTGGCCAGGTTGTCGAGATGGCCCTCGAGCGCGTTAACCCTGGCAACAAGCGCCCCATCCATCTTTCCTTTGACATTGATGCCATTGATCCTTTCTTTGCCCCTGCTACTGGTACTACCGTGCGCGGTGGTCTCACTTGGCGTGAGGGCTCTTACATCTGTGAGCGCCTCGCTGAGACTGGCAACCTTGTTGCCATGGATCTGGTTGAGGTGAACCCCAGTCTCGGTGATCACCCTGAAGCCGCACCACAGACGGCGGCTGTCGCTATCAGTCTCATTAAGTCCGCTTTGGGAGATGTTTTGCTGTAATGTGACCAAAACAAAACAAAACAAAAAAAAAAGGTTCAGCATGATTTTCCCAAACAAAAAAAAAAAAAAGAATCTGATAACCGGATCGGAAAGACTCCCTGTTGAGATCTGGTCCGTATACAGATATGTTAGATAATGATGATTTTAGTTTTATGTATGATATATGTTTCCAATACTATTTTTTTTTATTGATAAATGAGTTTAAATGAGTTCAAAATTTCAATTGTAACATTACCAGTACGGATGTTTAAAAGTTCTTGTTTTGCTGGAGCTGGCTTCGATTTCGAAGAATTCTCTTGCCAGAAATGCGCGCATCTGGGTCGCTACTCTTGGAGGCTAACAAAGACTCTTGATCATCTACATCCAAATTTCCAAAAGAACTTGTCAGATCAACGAGCTCTTTGGCCAGATCCTTTGTCTGTGGATCGCTCAAAGCAGAAATAATAGAAGATGGAAAAAATTCAGGAGGCCACAAAAGCCGTCCTAAACCTATGCCTTGCACCAGCCACCGAGAGTCAGCCTCCGTGAAATGTATACTTGATGATATAGGTTTTCGAGTGTGTGTGGATGCTGTTTTCGCTGAGTTCCACTGGGGTTTACACCCTTGTTCCATCAATTTTGTAACCATCACATTATTGCGCGCAGGTGACAAGCTATTGTTTTTGTATCCGGTGCCACCACTCTTGTTTGATGAATTCACTGATTCGGAGGCCAAAGCAAATCCTGTTAAGTGACTATAAACGCCTGCCGAGAGTGCACCATCAGAGTAACCTCCTTCTAACAGCGATAGTACCTTGCCTTCGCGACTATGTGCGCGTGCAAGCGCCTTAGCATCTTGAGTAAACCGATTGTAAAAACTGTTTGGAACATGTACCCCATGCCGTCTCATATTCACATTTTCGTATTCAGACGCGTCAAAACCAGCTGATAACACGATAAGCGGCTTGAACGGAATAGGAATAAAGGGGTCTTCAACTTTTCCGTCCTTATCTTTACTACTGCTCTTTGTTTTATGTTTGGGATGTCGGATATTGGGATTTTGTTTGGCAGCAGCGACAGCAGCAGCTTTTATTTGTGCATCATGTGCGGCTTGACATTGTTGCAGATATTCATGGGCTTTGATAAAAAGGGCGCTGTATTTCCTATCATAAAGCTCCATAAACTCTTCTTCATTTGTATACTTTTCCAAATGAACGTTCCAAACGCATACATCGTGAGCCATAACGCACACTGATGCATTTTTAATGTTAGTTGCTGTGGCATATCCTGTTTCAGTGGGAAAAGAGTTGATATCGTGTATACTGAAATAACCAATCTTGGAGAGTAGTGGCGATTTTTTTCCAGAAATGTCAATGGCAGGGTCACTGATTGCTTCTTCGTTATTATCATCGTCTTCAAGGCCAGACAACTTCCAGCATATGTCTTGTGTGCCATCACCGTGATGCAAATCAAAATCTAAAACAACCGCATGAGTAATTCCATGCTTTTCAGCGGCGTACTGAATTGCAATGTGTACGTTGTTGATTAGACAGAACCCGGATGGCTCGCATGTGTGCGAGTGATGACCAGGTGGACGCACCGCCACAAAGACGTTTTCAAACCCACCTGTGCCTTCTTCAGTCTCGTTATACAAGGCATCGACTGCATCCTCTACGGCACCTATAACCCCTTCTACTGCATCAATGGTGCCTGGTGCAAGATAAATATCTCCTGAGTGCCAATCGTTTGGAACCTCAACCTCCTTTTTCGCTAATTTGTCGCCGCTAACTTTGCACAAATCGTATAACCTGTTTGCCCAGTATGGACCATGAACTTTTACGACACTTGAAGAGGTGCGTAAATCAACACGTTTGCTGCTTTGATGTAAAGCAAATTGAGTAGGGTACTCTGCTAGTGCCAAACCAATGCCGATTGATGTTGCTAGAAGCCGTTCGGGACGCTCAACCACCGAAGCTTTGTAGGACTTGGTGTACCAGTTCCGAGAAAAAACATGTTTGTAAGAGTTGGGCGATAAAACCACAAGGCTGTCAGGCCGTGATTTTGGTGCTGCATCATCTGGAATATTTGATGTTTGTGACTGGAGTTCCCTGAATTTTGCGTAAAAGAGCATCAAATCATCAGGCCTATCCTCATTTGCCACCTCCGTCGCTTCAAGTTGTAATAATTGGGGGTCGACCATTTGTAACTGTTCCTGAGTACGTGATGGAGTATTGAAGTTGGAGTCTTCTGTTAACGCTTCCAGATCCAACTCTGCAATGTATTTACTAGCGTCAATGCTCTCAGGTGCTACACTCTTATTTAGAGTATAATCCAATTTAAGCTTGTTTAGTGAGGTCTCCCACTCGTTATAGTTTTCTATGATATTGCCCTGCATGGTTTCTTCATTGGTGGTCCGTTCAGTCTTTGGATCCGTTGTTTTGGTTGGATCCGACGGACTCGATGCCTGCGGCTGCACAGTATCGCCAGGAGTTGAAGGCAGCAATGTACCAAGTTTTTCAATTGCTTCTTTTTTAGGTAGAGTTCCCATATTTGTTTTTGTCTTCTACGCGTGTAAAAAAAGATCAAGATGAGTCGCGGATCTGATGGCGTTTTTATGTCTGGCAAGCGTTATTCATAAAACGTTAATTCAACCAAGATTGTTGTATAAGCCCAATATACAAGTTTTAAAGGTAGTAATTAGTACCAAAAAGGGAATTGGAAAAATATAAAAAATAAAACAGAATTAGTATATATTTCAAGATAGGCTTAACACAAAATGCGCATTGATCATAAGCCAGGTGTTTGTTATACAGCAAAAGGGTTTGTGTCTGGATAGGAAAGATAATTACTTGGTAGAACTACTCAGAAAGTTTATCGAAATAGAAAGGTACGATAGTTTAAAGCACGCGCCCAACGCCAGCCAGATTTCTAATTAAATCGACTTCAATTTATCCCAAAATGGCAATTCCACCAAAATGGCAACAAAATAACAGGTCTCATGATACAAGGCTTAATTCTTTTGTGTTATTTCAATTTTATTTTTGCAGTGTGCGACTTTGTGAATTGAAAGATAATATAATAAGGCGCTGACTGGTTGGTAAATGCCCCAAAGACTGTTTATGACAAAAATACTTGAACTACTTCATAATTGGTTTCATTTCAATATAATTTAAATAACAGTTATGGGTTACGTTAAATTATTCTAGAACCAACTATTGAATTTTAAAGCTATAATTTAGAAGAATAAATGAGAACAGCACGAAAAGAACTATTGAAGATCAGCTTGTGTCATTATCTATGAGCTTCATTTCAAATTTCTATATATTTTCTAATATATTTAGTTCCTACAAGTGATGCTATTAAATGTCAGTATACATAAGCTGCCAAGGTTAGTCCTTATAGATTCCTGAATATGAAATTAGTGTTGCTGCAATTCTGTAATCACTGAAATATACAAGTTTTGCATACCCATCAAATAATAACAGAGTACAGTCTCTGCAACTAATTCTTGATATCAAAGATAAGTTGGATAACATTTCAGGCTCATGGTTTTTTCAAACAACTAAACTTCCCACACATATTTAAGAAGCCACCACTTGGAAACGTTTACTGAGTATAAAATTTATATTGCTTTTTTATTATTATGATATGTCTATTAACCAGTTTAATTCATAAGACATCAGCTTGGACTCTAAATAACTGATGCAGCTCTCTAGTTGAAGAAATGGACACCAATGAGAATGCCATGGCTTTAAGACAAAAAAAAGAAAAGAAATTAACAGTTGACCAAAAGCTTTTAAAGTTTTGTGAAGAGAAACTGCATATTGCATGTTACAAAATTTGATTTTTTGTAGAAGGGCCAATAAAAGCGATTTGATTTGGCTGAATGTTGAAACATGCCGACAGCCATCACCAAATACTAAAACATTATAAGCATGCTTTGTTTGAGAAATACAAACTGAAAAGAAAAAACATATACATCAAGTATGTTGTATTTTGTTTAACGAGTGGGATTCATTTTGTCAATTTTGAAACATTAACTCTAAACTACATCAAGGAGGCTAAGTGCTAGTAGTCTAAAGTGAACATTTTTACCACCCTCGCTTGCTTCATGTAGGAAACTTATCAGACTGTTTCTTTCATTTTTTTTGCGCAACACCCTACAGAGAAGTAAATACACGCCTTTCACAGCGTTAAAAAAATTAAGCGGAGTGGACAGCCCATGTCTTTTCAACATCAGTAGCGTGTCGAAAATCTTTTTCTTTCTGTTGGAAACAAGACTGGGTGTGTTGAAATAGATCAGGTCCAAGAGGAGATTCATGAGAGCAATATTCACTTTATTACTTTGCCATGATCTCTTTAGTATATCCTGTGTAACTGCTAAAATGGAGTCTACTAAAATTTGTTTCTCTTCAAATGGTAAATTGCTTCGAATCAGGGTTCTTAGCTTGAAAATGTTTAGAAGTTTTATAGTGTTACCTTCAAAACTGGAAACATAGTCATCTCCAGGTTCAAGAGCTGCAATAACTTTTCTTAACATTTGATGAAAGGATACTGACCCATGATACTTGTACCTTGGTAGTTTAGGGATCTCTATCTGAGCACTGATTATACTGTCAGAGTTAGGCTTCCTGTACTCAATGATCTCAGCAGACTGAAGCCCGCTAAACTTCATTTTCTTCATATCCAGAATCTTATAAGGAATTAGGATTTGCTTCGTGTTTTCAAGGACTTCTTGTTCTTCTTTAAAGTTGTTGACTTTTTTGCTATAAAGATATTCCTGGTGGACGAGCATCCCCAGTTGAGTGCACACATAGAATGCGATTGTCAACCACATTTGAAGTTCAATTTCTTGAAACCCAATTCCCCCGGCTTTGAAAAGTTGTGTTAGTGGATATGCATTCTGTTGTGAAACCTATGACACTTTTCTCATACTCTCAGGATCTATACAAAATAACCCAACCACAGTGATTATACAAGCAGCACCAATCGCAGCAAATCCTATGAAGTGAAAGGTCATTGTAACTATCTTAGAAAAATTATGCTGTGGTATCGTTATTCTACTTCTTTTGAGAGTTTGTAAAAGAAAAAAGGGTGGTGCTAAATTAAAGGAAGCTCTTGGAGCTTGATTTAATTTTAAAACAATTTACCAACAACGTAGGATACATGATTTTGGTGATATCACATTACTATTGTTAAAGCAGTATGTCGGTTAGAGCAAAACAAGCCAAAAAAAAAATTTAAGTATGTGAAAATATAAAATTAGACAAATAAAAATATATAACAATGCAAAGAGTCAGCTTATATTTCAGTGGTTCCGCCCGATATAGATAATGCTGGAGGTGGTAGTGCCAGAGTTGATTGGGTCTCTAGGTCAAGCTTTTCTGATTCCTGGGAAAGCATAAGTTCCTTGTAGTTATTGTAGGATGTTGTACCATCGCGATGTGCCAAAAACCGTTTGATTCGATCTTCCTTGAGATCTCCCATTCCATAGTTAATGTTAGCTAGGTAAACCCTCTGCTGCGCCTTACTAGAATTCTTGTTCCGACCCTCAATATCTTTGCTTGCATTGTTCATCAGGAACTTGAACTGAATGGCACCAACGACTAAGCTTCCTAGCGCCACTAGACATACCATCTTCTTGTGCATTTCCCAGGCCTGCTTCTGATATTCAGGGTCCTGCTGCTTTTGGTACTCTCTGTAGTCTTGATGGTAGTCGTCCCAGGAGGTTTTCGGTCCATTACCAGTGGCGCCGGGCTGATAAGGTTTGTACCGCGCTGCGCGCGAAAAGTCCCGTCCGGTAAAGTTGCGCTTCTTCACTGGTCCATCGCCATATTGCCAGCCAGTCTTGAAAAGATCATATTCTTTTCGTTTTTTTTCGTCTTTCAAAATGTCATAAGCGGCCACAATCTTCTTGAACCGTTCCGCTTTTAGCTCTGATGTTAGATTATCGAGTTTGACTAAAGAGTCCGGATGGTAAATCTTCGCTAGAGAATAAAAATGGTTTCTAACGACCTTTGCATCAAACGTTTCCTTAGTTGTATCAAAAATGTCATAGGGTGAGGGCTGGGTTGACGTCGGCCATTTCGGAAAGTCAGCAGACGTAGCGTATTTGCGACTATTGGTTCGCAGTACCGGCTGAAATGACAAGTCAGGTCGTGAAAAATAGCAGCTAAGGCGGGGTTGAGAAAGAGCATGAACTGCACTGATGCTTTTTCTGGAGATAATACCATGCATTATTGAAGGTTAAGCAATATCGAGAGGCAAATTATAAGAAATCTCGCTTAGATGTATCTAAGGGTAGTAAAAGCACTTTTGGATATCTTTCGACTACACACTATTCAGTTTCGTAACTACCAGTGCAAAATAAGGGGATTGTTAAAAGTGAGAAGAAATTAAACCAGAAAATTATTTTGCTCGTTGAACGGGATTTGGACGGGATAGCAAATTAAAATCCAAGCCCGAGTTTTCCATGATACTTTAGTTAGAATATACGTTAAAACCCTTGCCCAAGTATGGGAGTCGGCAGTTAGAATTTGAAAATCGCCTATATCAACAAGTTGAAATTAGAATGCTACTACTACTGTGTTTGCTTTCAGTTAACAATGATAAATTCAGTCCACTAGTATCTATATGGGTTATATTGGGGTCATCATATACCATGAGTGTATACTATAGGGTCTTCACCCACAACTTAGAAATGATAATGGTCTTGTGAGCTTCACGTGCTCATAAGGATCAACACAATAAGGTACTTGAACCTTATCATGGACTGCCATATACTAGTTTTCGATAACAACACAAATTAAGTCGCGACCTTTCTCTGGTCAACCGGGCTCAAGCCCTTTTCTACAACATTTGTGTAGTAGTATTTGAGAAGCTGGCTTTACTTTAACATAAACAGAAGGGTTTTGCTCTTTTTCCGGATGCCCCAATAACCCACTTTCTTTCACATCTTAATCTGTGCTTGTCTTTCTACGATTTCGTTAACTTGTACACCATGACCGATACCAACAGAATATTTTATGATGATATACATTTTGCCATCGATAATAGATACACCATTCAAAAGCTTTTAGGGAAAGGAACTTATGGAGTAGTTTGTCAGGCTACTGAGACAGGAGCTTCGAATGGACGCAGGATTGCAATTAAGAAGGTCATGAAGATCTTTACCAATGAAATTCTAGTCAAGCGCGCATTCCGAGAGTTGAGACTAATGCGTCACTTCCGTGGCCACAAGAATGTAAACATTATAACTTATATCTCTTTGATTATAATAACTAACAAAATATAGATTATTAGTCTGTACGACTTGGACATGGTTACAATACATCCATATGACGGCCTTTACTGCTATCAAGGTATATAGACTTTTTAGGATCTAGATATCTGCTGACACCAGAAATTTATAGAATTGATGGATCTTGACCTGGCAAGACTGCTCCAGGGCCCGATCGAATTGAGCGACCTTCACGTTCAGAGTATGGTATACCAGATACTATGCGGAATTAAGTATATTCACTCAGCAAACGTTATTCACAGAGATCTAAAGCCTGGCAATATTTTGATCAACGCTCAAGGCCAGTTAAAAATTTGTGATTTTGGTTTAGCTCGCGGTATCTTGGACGATACCGAAAGAAACAGAATCAAGATCACTAAATATGTTGCTACAAGGTGGTATAGAGCTCCGGAACTAATCATTAGTAATAAAATATATACAACTGCCAGTAAGTTCTTGAAAAGCTCTTAAGACTTTTTGACATGCTAATGATTTAGTCGATATGTGGTCAGTTGGTTGCATTCTTTGCGAGTTTTTTGGAAGAAAGCCCATTTTCAAAGGAAAGGACCATATTACCCAGCTGACTTCTATTATTCAAGTTCTTGGTACTCCTTCTAGAAAACTTATCATGGATATTGGATCAGAAAAAGTAAGTAAAACAAGAGTAAAAAAGAGTTAGAATCATATTGACAATAGTTCATAGGCTTGGGAGTTTTTTGATAGTGCAGTCCACTATTTCAAAATACCATTCCAAAATATCTATCCAAGCGCAAACAATGAAGCATTATCACTACTAGATGAGTTGCTCAAATATGATCCTCGCAAACGGATAACTGCTCCACAAGCGCTGACTCACCCTTTTCTTCGCATGTTTCATTTGCCAGAAGACGAACCTGAAGCCCCCGAAAAGTTCAACTTTGATTTTGAACAACTAAATCCCTCTGAGTTAAAGCGTAAGTTAGCGTGCTAAAAAAAACTTGAAAAACTAAGTACTAACAAACACCCAAAAAGATGCGTTGAGAGATGAAGTACAATCGTTCAGAAAGGAGATCAGAGGCGAAAAATATGTTACTTCTAAAAGGCAACACGCATCAAGCATTGTAAGCCGCAATGATCCAATCTCTGGCAGTTCTGAAAATTGCAGATACCCGTAAGGTAGCTGGGTATTCTGAGGGGTTACTTAAGCCAGCCAAGTGATACGTCAAATGAGTCCTTGGAATATTCCGGTGTCAACAATGTGGAAAATTATCAATTTGTTTTAAAATAAAAATAAAAATATCTTGTAGATCACCGATATGTACTCATGATGTTAGGTATTATTCTTGGACTGAATGGTAGATAAAGAATGGCTTATTTTGATGCTTTTGATCAAACTACTGGAAATCAAATATATAACCCTTACCCTGATATCTAGCCTTTCCTAGAGATCTTAAGGTGATGGGAGTGACTTCTCTGTCCAATTTCTCAATGTTTCTTCATCTTTCCTAAGTGCTCCTCTCAACACCGTGTTCATCTCACTCAATGCAATAGCTAAGTGCCTATAACAGTAATTCAACTTCAGAATGGGAAATCAGCTTTCTCTAATCACTCCTTCTTCAACTACTTTTGCAATTGATGCCTATGTAGCGGAACTCAAAACAATACACTATGAAAAGAATCTCGGCAATGCTCGATTTCTAAAGACTATTAGAGGCCTGAACGACGAAGGCCCAGTTGTGGTGAAAGTATTTATTAAGCCGACTCTTGATGTGGATTTAAGTGGCTACTACGCTGAGCTTTTAAGTAAGTATCCGATTATTATCTTCAGACTCGTTTTTAATACGCTACTGACAAGATATTACCAGGACAAAGGCAAATTCTTTCAAACATAGGCAATGCCTTTCCATATATTCAATTGCTTGAGACCGACAGAGCTGCATATCTTGTACGTCAATATATTAAAACGAATCTTTACGATAGAATCAGGTATGTAATTGTTTATGCTGTACATGATCTTACAAACGCTAACACGTTTTAGTACTCGACCATTTCTCGAACCGATCGAAAAATTATGGATCACATTCCAACTTTTGACTGCTTTAAAAAAATGTCATGAAAATTCAGTTTGCCACGGCGATATCAAATCGGAAAATATTCTTGTAACGTCATGGAACTGGGCTTATCTATCAGATTTCGCCTCTTTTAAACCGATCTTTTTACCGGAAGACGATCCCTCGCAGTTTTCCTTCTTTTTTGATACATCGTTAAGACGGTCTTGTTATGTGGCACCGGAGCGATTTCTGGCAGCAGGAGAACAGAAACAGGGAGAGTTGACACATGCCATGGATATCTTTAGTTTGGGATGTGTGATAGCGGAGCTCTTCCTGGAGGGCACACACATCTTTTCACTGGCCCAGCTGTTCAAATATCGGAAAAGAGAATATGTACCTGACCTGAGTGAGATTGAGAATAAAAATGTCAGGGAACTAGTGACAAGTATGATCAGCTTGGATCCTAAAGACCGGCTCACTGCAGAGCAATATTTGCATGATTGGAAACACAAACTTTTCCCCGATTATTATTACGACTTTTTGCACGATTTTATAGGCGCCATGTCGACTCGCAATCATTTCACATCTAACAACAATATTTTAGATCCACAATCTTTCCTTGACCAGCGCATAAATTTTATTTATGAACACTTTGACAAGGTTGTTAAATATATTGGCTTTGGCCAATACGAAAGTGATTTAAAAGAAATCATTCCCAGTAATGTAAACGAGGATATTGACACCATACTTGTGGATCTACCAGGCTGGCGGCACGTTGTGACTAGCAAAAACTCACATAATGCAGCAATGGATGATGGAGCTCTAATTGTTCTTTCGCTAATCACGTCTTCTTTGCGGAATGTGTCACGAGCTTCAATCAAGCTAAAAGGGCTTGACCTGATGCTGGCTTTATCCCAAATGATAAACGACGAAGCTAAATTAGATCGGTGTCTTCCATTTTTCTTATCTTTATTAGATGATGAGTCGGATATTGTGCAGGCTGCGGCAGTGAGAAGCATGACTCAATTACTTACTCTGGTTACCGTTATCACTCCCCTGAACGGTGCACTGTTCCCTGAATATATTTTCCAAAGACTTGATTCTATCAATAGCAAGTCGTCGGTGTTAGTTCGGGCAACATATGCGTCATGCCTTTCCTCTCTAGCTCAGTCTGCGTCTCGATTCTTAGAGATGGGTCAAATCTTGAAAACAGCGGGCATGTTGGAGTCCTTTGACCCTGAAACAGAAAACGGGACCCGCATAGAAACGATTTCTTTTGATAATTATCGACAGGGCCTTATTTCACTATTTAGGAACCATACCAGTGCTTTGTTAACAGACAGTAGCACTGCAGTGCGAAAGGCATTTTTGAAATCAATCACCCCTCTATGCATTTTTTTTGGTCGTCAGCAAACAAACGATGTAATTCTGACGCACCTCATTACTTATCTGAATGACCCTGATTCGTCATTGAGAAGGCAGTTTTTTGACTGTATCATTGGGTTAGGCCCTTTCATTGGTCCAACAAGTCTTGAGCAATATGTTCAGCCGTTGATGTTACAAGCATTAAACGACCCAGAGGAGTTTGTGATTGCAAAAGCTTTTGAAGCATTTGCATCATTTGCACAACTAGGGCTGTTGAAAAAGTCCGACAATTGGAATATTCTCAAGGTTGCGGTTCGATATACAATGCATCCCAACGCGTGGATTCGAAATAATGTATTTGGGTTATTGACGGCATCAATTTCGTGGATGTCTCCAGCAGAGCTGCATTGCACCCTTTACCCAATTCTTAAGCCATTTTTGGATTGTGAAATTAAGGATTTCACAACAGCCAATCTTGTTAGAAGTTTCAAAAAGCCACTTCACCGTCCTGTTTTTAGAGAAGCACTAATTTGGGTGTCTCGTGCGAAAAAGTCAATTTTTTGGAAGCTTCCTGCAACCGGAAAAGATGGCTCTGTTGAAGCTGAAATTAATCTTGTTGCACCTACGTCTGTGGATCACATTCCAAAGTCATCTGAGGACACACAGTACCTCGATCACATGTATCACTCAGGTGTGACTGTTGAGGATATTTGGAAGATTTCTGTTCTAAGAGATCATATCTACAGAGTTGCTCGTTTGAGTTATAGACTACAGAGCATGCCAGATACCCAGGAACTGTCTGCAAAATTTTTCGTGAGTTCTCTTGGGTTGACCCCGGAGACTGTGTATCTAAACAATAGTCAATATGCTCTTGAGAGCCAAATGGATCAACTGGCACTTGGTAATCTTGATGACATTCGCGACAACCAAGACAACGAACCATCGGCGAAATCTGATCCAGTTAAGCTGAACCACTCACCCTCCCAGTCAATTCTGGATGGAACGTCACCACGACTTGCTGAAATTCAACTGGGAACTAGAGGAGCTACGTTTGGTCAGCCTTCTGCTACGACCGCCACAGATACTACAGAGGTCTATGGTCAGATGGATCGGCCATATTCTCCTCAATTTATGCAGTCTCGTCAAAATAAACCAACTATCACCCCAAAGAGTACCACATACGATTCGGATCCTTATATCTCAAAGATGGTCAAGGCTGCCTATGTGAACCTGCCAACTACTGAGCCTGTGGACTTTGGCTCCCAGATCGTTCCAGTGAACTTTGCTGAACATTTACACAATCCAACATCTTCAAGCCGAAAGTCCAATTGGAAACCAACGGGCGTACTTGCCTCTCAATTTACTGAGCATAAAGATGCAGTAAACAAGATTGCCATTTCGCCTGACCACAACTTTTTCCTGACTTGTTCTGATGACGGGTATATTAAATTGTGGGACTGTCCCCGGCTGGAAAAGAATGTAATCAACAAGTCAGCTCAGACATTTCACTGCGGTGACACCAAAGCTAAATTCATTTGCTTTATCGAAAATACATACACATTTGCGTGCTCATGCACTGATGGTAGCATTAAAATTATTCGGGTGGACGTGACACTTGATGCAAACAACATTCCTTCCAAATACAAAAAGATGCATGTTGTCCGAAACTACCAGCTTCCGGAGGGGACTTATGCTGTATGGATGGAGCACGTTAAGACATCTGATGGCTCGGTGCTAATCGTGGCAACGACTAACTCAAAGCTAATTGGAATCGAGCTAAATTCAATGCAAGAAAAATTCATCTTGGAGCAGCCATACAATCACGGCATTCCGACATGCTTTGTTATTGATAGCCGCCGAACGTGTTTATTACTGGGAACATCAACGGGTGTTTTGAATTTATGGGACTTGCGGTTCAACATCTTGGTCAAGACATGGACGTTTGAAGATCCAGCACCAATCAAGCGACTTTCCTTACGGCCCAAAGAAATTGGGTTTTCAGTAGTCGTGGTGGGAGGTACGAGCAAATGTGAAATCTCCCTCTGGCGGATCAACGAGTTTAAGTGTACAGAAGTTTATCACGCTGGCAGCCGCGTGGATCCCACCAAGGTTTATCAAATCATCAAGTTTGAAGAAAGCACATACAAAAAGACCCAGCAGCAGAGGAAAAACAAGCGCAGCAAACGCGAGGCCGATGAGCCGGCAATAAGCGAGAAGGAGCCGGAGCTGCTATGCGTTGCGGTAGGAATTGACTCACCCAGGGAGGGTGAGGGTCTTCAGCACGTCCACGTGCTCACAGGCGGCACGGACCGCAAGATCCGGTTCTGGGACTTGCAATCAATGGAAGCCAGTAGCATTGTAAGCGGGCTGGCAACCGATACCGATGCGGCCAGCGTGGGGCTATTCAAGACCTACAATAATGGCGTCAAGGTCATTGGCGAACGCACCACTACTGCGGCTGCTGCTAGCAGCAGCAGGGCAAAGCCGGTGGCAGCGAATGGGGTCAGGGGAGCCGCGCCATCGGTGCGCTATTCCCGCAGCTCGCGAACCGCCATCATTGCGTCCGAACAACAGGACATGGCGCGTAACCACCAGGCCTCGATTGTGGATATTGCCATCCTACACAAGCCCTACCAGATGATTATCTCGGCGGACCGTGCCGGCGTCATCAAAGTATTTATTTAAACTTGTCACTCACACACACACGTATCTTCAACCTCGCCCTGGGACTACATTGTTGGCCCTTGGTTAAACGAGCTATAACGCTTCAAATATTACTTAGTTTTACGTGCCTTTTCTTTTTTTTTTTTGAGGTCTTTTTTTTTGTTTCTTTTTATCATTATCACAGTTGTAATACTTGTTCCACAACAAGCCCTAAAAAAAAATAAAAAAGGGGAGATTTTTATCAGTTTTATTACATTAAATATTATACATATTAGTAACCTTGAAGTATTTCCAAGGTTGTCATTATCGTCATCATTATAATCATCAAGTAGGGGAAGATCTTTTTTAAAAAGGGTTTAATGGCAGCCCTCTGAAAACCGGAGACAGCTTTGGCCTGGGCGGGGTTAGCGCATGCGACCTGCTACTTGAATAGCACGGCACCTGTAAGGGGCCGGTACGCAACGCGCTGGGGCTCTGGACGGCTCAGGAGCACGCGAAGGCGCCGCACATCAATGACCACGGGGTCCCATTGGAAGCGCTGAGTGCTGCGGCGGTCAGCAAAAACCACAGGCTGGCCCGTGGCCAGCTCGCGCAACGGGGCACAAAACTCGCGCAGAGAAAACCGCCCGCGCGAGTCAAAGCCAGTAAAAACGCCGGAATCAATGGGATCGGCACTGGCCGACGGGTACAGTTTGGTCACTTCGTAGTTCCATACAATATAGGCCAGCGGGCCTAGTGGGGCGTTCTCGTCGAGTAAAAGCGACTCGAGTAAAGGGTAGTGCAATAACTGCCCCCGGGTAGTCGCGTGCATGTGGAGTACACGCAATGACTGCCCAGCAAACATGAGGATGCGGTTAGCGGCAGAGAGCATCGGATCTGGCATTGTGCGGCGGGTAGGAGACGAGGCGCCTGACCGTGGCGACGATGCCCCTGAACCACTGTCACTCAATCCGTAGCTGTCGTCAGCGACTTTCAGCACCTGCACTGTCTCAAGCCCGTGGAAAAGATGTGCCATCCCCGCGACTTGGTCGGAGTAGAGCCCCCGGAGTCGCAAAGAATGCAAGCACGGGGCCGCAGCGCGCATAGCCGCGACCAGCTCGTAGGGCGCATCAGGCGCCCAGGGGGCCGGCCCTCGGTATACGCTAAGACTTCCAAGATTGGCAAACGCGTTCCCAAACTGCACCACTCCATCGTACATTGCCAACCGGCGTGTCAGCGTTACCACTAGCTCGCGTATTCCGCGTAATCGCTCCGGAGTATTAGTTGCAAGTAAAACTGGTAGTAGGTTCCAGTCGCATGTTAGCGCAGTCACCGTCGGGGGTAGCCAGTTTGACCCAGTACGTCGAATCAATGCCTCCGCAAACGCGCTACCATCATTATAATCATTGCCCCGCACGGTGGTAGCGACGCTGGGCGTGATGTCACCGAGATCAAGCTGCGTGAGCGCAGGCAGGGCCCGAATTGCTGCGCACAGCGCATCTAGGCCCGCTACTGCCTGGAAACAGTTGCTATCTGCTGCGAGCTGTCTCACTGGCCGGTGTTTAAGTGTGCGTAGCGCCGTCATCCGGCCGATTGATTCATTAAGATCAAGAGGGAGTTGGTACACAGCCGCCGCCGCGGCTGGGCGGTGCTTAAACTCAAACACGAGGTTTTCAACGCGGGAAAGTAACTCCACGTCAACAAGCTGGTCAAGGTGCTCTGCGGGTACGTCAAGCAAATCAACAGCAATCTTACGTGGGTGCTGAGATAGCATGACCCCGAGCTGGCGCTGCACAGCGCCTGATGGGACACCTGCTGCTGCATCTGTCGGGGTATCAAAATAGAGTTTGATCCTCACCAGATTAGGGAAAAAGTCAAGACCACCGTCAATACCCAACACCGGATCGGCGATTGCGGTGTGGCTGTTGCTGGTCTCACCTGTGAGTAGACCTAAAGAGATTTCCAGGACTTTAACGTGTTCTGGCAATTGCATTGTCTCGCGGGCATATTGGGAAAAGGGCACATGTCCCACTCCGTGATCAGCGCCGCTGTTACTAGCGCAGCAACTGTCGGTCGCGGGGATGCTTCTGGCAGTCGTGCGGCACCGTGACACTTTGAGTGCTTCAAAGATACGCGGGGCGAGCATGTAGTGAAATCGCGCACAAACATGGGCAAGCGATAACCGCGTTTTCATGATCCATCTGCGGGTGTCTTCCGCATTTTGTTGCTGCTGCGAGATAATATCAGAGTCATCATCGCTACTTTCGCTGTCAAGGCTGGAAGCCGAGGAGTTTTTGTGATAATAATATCCTGAGTAGTTACGAGGGGCGCCGAGTTCTACGTACTGGAAGATGTGCCATAAGATTTCAGTGGGTAGACGGTCTAATGGCATTAGTAAACAAGATCGCGGCAGGACAGAGGTCTATAAAGATAAGAAGAATTTGACATGGCAAGAGAGAATAAAAGAGGAAGAAAAGGTATGGTTTATATAAATTAGATTTTGTTCTTTCTTTTTTTTTTTTTTGGTATTTTTTTTATAGGAAATACAAGTACTGATTGAATTTTTTCTAGTTTTATAAATCTCAGAATTGTGGTTTCTTTTTTGAGTTTTTGTTT
>Ga0160505_100524_pt1 | contig 21611 bp, 12 predicted proteins | sample DIDeMG_FD_108225 | JGI IMG/M metagenome (GOLD analysis project Ga0160505, IMG submission 108225) | Enriched chicken feces microbial communities from UW Madison campus, WI, USA - DID2874_E49_Stillage MG | ecosystem: Host-associated > Birds > Digestive system > Large intestine > Fecal ... | reverse complement strand
GTATCAAGCTCCGGGGAAACTTTCCTCAACAAGTCTCGCTCTGCAGGGTGCAGAGGACACTCCTTGAGGACGTGCTCAACTGTTTCCAGCTGACCACACTCGCAATTATGATTTCGCTCATCTGTTATATAACGTATTTGTAACCATTTGATGTAAGGACAATTGACTGATTTTCTATCTATCTAGCCAACTTTTAAAAATAAATCTTTTCATTTTCTTGTTATTATAATTTTGTAATTATAAATTTCAACAATAGGAACAGAAAAAAAGAGATACAAAGAAAAGCTGATTTAAGAAAACTTATTATTCAGTTGAAATTATTCTAAAGAAATCAAATGTATGGTAATTAAAGAACATTGAGACCAACAATGGCGCCGAAAAGACCAATAAATGTAGCGCCACAGTAACCAATAGTGGCAGCACCATTGGCTGAAGAAGAAGCACTAGCAGTTTCTCCCTCAGAAGAAGAGCTAGCAGTTTCTTTCGCAGAAGTAGTGCCATCAGTTTCTTCCTCACTGGAAGTTTCTTGGCTGGTGACAACGGTGGTAGCTGGAACTGTAGTAGAAGGTCGAGAAGACGTAGCGTCAGCAGAAACTGCGGATGTCATGGCTCTTGACCCGCTGGCACTGGCACCAGGTGTGGCAGAAGGACTTTCACTTTCAGTCTCATCATATTCGTCATTGTTGTCGCTCCCGCTGTCAGCAGAGCCAGTTGGGGTCGAAGATGCCGTTGTAGATGGCATAATAGCGGCAACTCCGTTTGAGCCCAGAATTGACTCTGGAAAATACTGCTCAAGAAGATTGTTGTACTCTTCAGTGGGGAAGTCGCCCAAAGCATTATTTAATAAATCCATCGCATCTTTCCACGACCCTTCTTGGTTATAATCGGTTGCAGTAAGAGTTTCGTACCTGTCCATTTTGGATATCCACGATAGCAACCGCGTTCCAGTGGTGAAAGAGTGAGTGGAGTAGTAGTCGACGAGTGACTTGAAAACAGAATTGTCGCCGTAGATTGCGCGGGCCATTTCCTCAGCTTCCTCGGGAGAAGGAGGGGCTTGCTGGGCAAAGACAACCGAAGCAGCAGTAGCAAGGGTGATAAGAGCAGTTGGGAGGTGCATTATAAGTATTATTAGTTTAGATACAAGTCGTATTAAAGAAACAAAGCTGAAACAAAGGTATTGTTTTTTTTCGGGCTTTTGAAAAAACTACAAAAAAATTCAAATTAGATATAGAAAGGGTGTATATATATTGACCGATATATCGATGTAAATCGCGTCACAGAAGACCAAGGACAGAGAATGGGTCTCGACGATCTCGTGGGCCAGTACAATAGGGTCAAAATAAAGCTGTTAGGACACGGTAACGAGGCAGACCCCGGTGGCCATTGCAAGCCTTAAAAACAAAAGGACTTAAACTTATCCAGTGATTCCACACGGGGCTTGTTCAGATCACGAAAGTTTTGCCCTTGGAAAGGGTATTGGCAAGTCTTGGGCTGTGATTGGCTCTTTTTTAAAGTTGTTTTCATGTTGACTTGATTCGATTTGGGAAGGTTTACCGATGTGTGGGGCACCATGTCACCAGCTTCACAGTGCCAACTTGCTTGTGATCAAGTGTAGCTGTATCCTGTAGAGCTACTCGGTTCTATTAAAGTATCGTTGACATTGATTATCCCGTTAAGATAAGCTACCGGCGCAATTGGAAGGCGTCGCTTGGTAGGCTTCACATGACCCTGCATTCAAAGAAACGCTAGTGCCCAATTCAGCCACGCCTTAATTGCACAGTTTAAATCATGATAAAATAGCAAAAGAAGAGGAACAGACCGTGGCAGAATTTGGATTGCAAGAATATTAAGTCTTGTGAGACTCAATGGGAATGTAGTAGATATGACCTTTGAAATGTCTATCCTTGTAACACAAGAGATGGGCTTGGTATTGGATGACACTGACAACACATAATCTGTGGTTATGGAGATCTGTGTGAAATCGCAATCCACAGGTCTATTTCGTTACGAAAATATTGAAGTCAAAAAATACAAAATCATACCAGGCTCATACAGCTCCATGTAATAAAGACAGCATGTAGCTTTAAATGGCTTGGTCTTGGAACTGATTAGCCATTACAATATTTCCTTGAGTACAATCATAATATGGCATCTAATACCTTAAGTAATCATTTGTCGGCTTTTTTTGTACTCAAATCTACTTTACCAAATTCCAATCTTTTATTATCAATTAGAAATTTTCTTGGCATTTCTATTGTACATATCAAATTGGCATAATCATTTCGATTTTGCGTTACCTCCAGATTTGGGTCACAGGTTGACCCAGAAACAGATTTTTATTATCGGTTTATTCTTCCAAAGTCACACAAAGAAAATATTCACCAAAACTAAAAACCCTTTTTTTAAGATTGGCATAATTCATGCTATTATCTTGGGTTTCAATGAGCTAAATTCACTAGCAATCTATTATTCTTTTCAAAGACTCCTAAACGAGGTTGACATTATAGTGTGCTCTGTCCAATGCAAAAGTGGAAAGGGAACAGCAGTAGATATTTCAGTAGTCGAGGTAATGTACAACCAAGTGCAGTAACGAGTCAAGACTCTTGGTCATTGCTTCAATATATTGTCGTTAAAACAAAAACATTGGATTCACGATTCGTAATCAAAAATTCATATTCTATATCGTTTTATAAGTCATGCATATCTAACCCAAAACCAATACAAAGAAATGTACTGGTATAAAAGTGTCTTTTAAACAAACTCTTACTTTATATTTTCAGTATTTGGTATCTCATTATTGCATATATGTACTTTTAAAGAAGAATGCAATTGTTGATACAAGTTTCATTCAGCGTATCAACAATTTACAAAATTTTATTCAAAATTTAGGTTTATTGCCAATTGATACTTTGGATTTTATCAAGTAACCATTGTTCTTAACTCCCAAGTTATAAATTCTAGGCAGAATGGTTGTGATCTCAATACAAGTAGTACCCACTAGAAGGTGGTAAATGAAATGGAAATAAGAGTACCAGGAATCATCTAATATAAAATAAAATACTTTTGTCATTTTGCTTGATGTATAAGTTGCTTGATATTGGCCTGTTTAAATAGTCGGCGTCAGTAGTTAATGCCAGTAACGGTCATTAGAAGAAACAAAGAATTCAAAAAAAACTAAAAATTTACTGCTTTAAACTTACACAATCACTAACCATTTATCCAAGTTTATACCTGCATCTTTTTCTTACTTATTCTTGCCCAGTTCTCGACTCACGTTGATCTTTTAGTATTGCCCGACAGTACCAACTTGAAATGGCAGCCACTGGGCACTTTAATTGCCCTGAACTAATAAACGTGCGGCTGGTATATACCCTAACCCACTTCACGTTTACAGTTACATTTCCCCCACGCGTGTCTCGTTTTAATTTTAATTTTTTTTTTCTATTCTCCGCGATCTTTTGATCCGATTTAAACAAGAAAAAGGCGAATGCCTGCCATCATGGCTCTACCACTGAGTATATTCACATGGTTCTCGTGTTAAATAGCTTGTGAATAGAGTGGGTGGTACTCGAAGCGTGTTTGTTCGTGATTGACAGCGCTTGAGGATCCAGTTCTGTTACCTGCTGTGGTTGTGATCTGGCGCAGTATTGGAAGGTTCAGTCGTGCTATAGATGGTTCAACGCCACTGCCGTGGTCTCTGCGCCCTGGTTTGACTAGAAAGGAATATTTTCATTATTTATTCTTTTTTTTTCTGCTAACGTTTTATGTGTTTCAGGTTGGATTGATCCTTTTATTGCCGTCTGGTTGGCGTGTGTGCTTAGTAGTAACCGACTGATCCGGAAGGATGCAAATATTTGGCCCCCGTCTTGGCTGGCGCCTGGTTTGTGGCCCCGTTGTCCGATAAAGACTCCAGCAACTCGATATCTCGCGATGCTCTTGCCGAAAGTTGATATCAGTTTTGTTCCATCTTCTTTAACTTGCAAAAATCCCTGTGTTCAATCTTCCCATTTCTAACTCTGTTGCATATTTTGCATTTTATTTGTCTTGTTTCGAATGATCTTTCAAAAGCATCACCTTCTTATGCTGTCTCCCAGAATTTGGCTTTTGTGGACCACCGGTCAGCACTTGGAAAAGTGCGCTGTGGACCATTGTGTTCTTTTCAAGACCCATCTGCTTGACGGCACTTGAGATCTTGGGGCACGGTGGTCTCGGTTTGCTGGGTTGGATCCGCGAGCCATTGACCCCTTCTGACGATGTCCCTTCTGTTGATTTTTTCATACTTTGTGTGCTGCTTGGTTCCAGGGGACCAGGCCACAGATGGCTTGGTCTTGTACTGATGACCAGCAGTGCACGTAAAGGTTCGCATGTTCTTTAATCTGTTTGACAAGCAAGTAGAGTGTTTATCTGTTGCTGCCTTGTGCACCTTACCAGTGTTTTGATTTTGTAGGTGTTTATTGTGTTAGAACCTCTCCAGGCTCTGTGCTAAAGATTTGTTACAAAATCCATGAAAATGAGTCTGGAAAGTTCGATTATACATAAACTATTGCAAATGACTAGACACGCCAACGCAACATGACAGGTTTATGCGGCTTTTTTGTTTATGCGAGTAGAGACATTGGTAAGACCTGCTTATAGCAAGATGTGGCACAAGCTAAGTTTTTTTTGCCAGATACTGTTTTGAAATCAATGTCCGGTTGTGCTCTTGGCCCTTGGCGGCAGATGACTTTCCCGTCAGAAACGAGAGGGATCAGTACTAAAGACTTTTTTCAAAGTCACTCGCAATGATCCCTCCCCAGCTTTTGTGAACACGGGTTGTTGTTAGTACAATTTATAAGGAACAGGGCAATGAAAACGTTACTAGCTTGAGTGCACTTGCTCTGTGGCTTTGGGCCCGGCAGAAGATGCGAACCCATAAGGGGGCTTATTGTATCCCGGACTTGGTTGCCCCCGGTCAGAAACTTGTGATTAGCTACCTCTGGTTAGCCTCTAAATGGTTTCTGATTTTTTCTCTCCGTTTTCTTTTTGTTTTTTTTGTGCAGCAGCAAGTTTTGTCCCTTTGAAAACGGGAGACCTAATATAAAAAAGGATTCAAAAAGCTCGCTACCCGGGATGACAGACATGCCACTAAAGAAAGACGCTCGAAACAGAAAAATGCAAACCACATGTATAGAGCGTGGAAAGATTGTAGAACAGCGTGATGCAATATAAAAGTTGAAGGACCAGATTTCAGTTTTCTCTGGCAAGGAGATATCTTAGTATGAAGTATGCATATAGTCTACAAAATGGGTGATGGGGCGGGCTTCTCTGTGGTCTCCCTTTCGAGGGCAGATTTTCAGTGAGAGTAAGACCAGGTGCTGCGGTAAATAGGACATGGCCTGCAACCATGCGGGGAGATTGAGTGCTGCTGGGCATCCCCACGACAGCCACAAGGGCGTGCTGGTAGAAAGTCAGTTCGTTATCTGGGGCGCAATAAACGGAGCATAATGTATTTTTGCTCGCGGCTAGGACGCAGTGGACCAGAGAGGTTTTTTTTCCTTTTAGGCTTATGGCTGAGCTTGTGCATCTGCAGCAGGCAATAAGAGCTTCCTAGCTCCTGTGTTGGCATTAACCCTTTTTTTTCATTTGTGTTGATTGTTGATTATACTATTTTTCTTTGCTCAGGGCAGCTATTTTCGCTTTTAACTAGGCAGCTGTGATTTTAGCCTCGGGGGGACCAGAAAAAGACACACAAACACAAGTAGACCTATTTTGGCCGGAGTCCTTCTGAATTGGAAAGTGATAATGCAATCAAGCATGTTCCGGCCGACTCGGTCTGTTTTGTGAGGACTGTGAGACTTTTCTGGTTGTTGTTTTCACCCGTGTATTTATCTTTTTTTTTTTCACAAGAGAGGATTATTTTATATAATTTTTTTCTTTGGAAGAAAAAGATATGCTTAACCATGGCTAATGGCAAGGACCCTGAGCGCAGGAATGGTATATTGATACCCTCGACATGCTTAGTTTTTGGAACCCCCGCTCTACCTTTTTTTTTTTTTTGCACCCATACTTGACCTCATGCTTTGTGTTCAATTGCGGTACCGCGGCATAACATCACAGAGTACGAGTGCGCGTGTGTGGGCGCGGAGGTAGGGCCTCTGACATTGTTTCAGAACCGCTGTTTATATATATTATGAAAGAGATTATTGAACTTCAAATAAAAAGAAATAATTTTTTTTAACGATTTCAGCCAAGAATAATGGTTACATTCTAAATTTTGTACACAATGTTTTTGTTTGCTAGTCATTAAACTAAAGACAGTTTCAAATAATGGAACAAGCTCATATATAACACATTCAGCTAGATGGATTGTATTGGCGGCAGGGGAGTAAATCTATTAAAAGAAACCTGCTCAGTAAGAAATAGAATCAAGTCATATATAAAATTTTTTTTTTTAAAATCGTGATAATGGAATAGTGATAAATAAGAATAACAAGTAATAATAGTAAAGAATCATAAGGCGGGCTAATCGAGGTTGGTTTTGGTTACCTCGACGACGGGGTCGCTTCTACCAAAATTGAAGCCCGAGTGAGAGGAGGAAAAGGACCGTGATATCTTTTTTGTGAGCTGCTCTTGCGAAGTAATACTGCTCTGGTACGTCATACCCTCCACGCGGGAGCGGCCCAGCACGCCGGTGACGGCTTTGGGCGTGCTTGTGTCAACGGGCTCGCCGTCGGAGCCGTCAACAGTGTTGAGAGTCGACATGGACATATTGCCGGCGTTGTTGTTTTCGAGCATGAGCGACAGCGGCGCATCAGAAAACTTGCTGAGGGCGCGAAACACGTGTGGGAAGACAAGCGTATCAATGTCATCGCCCCAAATCATGTCGAGGTGCTCGTGCTCAGGCACGCCAAAGGCTACGGTCCCCTCTGGCAACTCCGACAGCATCACGTCAATGTCAACAAGCGAGTCGGTCTTGCCGTAAACAAGCATGATTGGTGTCGTGATGTTTTGCGTTGGAAAGGATGCCACACGGTAAAAGTACTTTGTTTCGGTGAACGGCGACTCAAGCTCGTCATCAAACATGTGAAAGCGGCCGCTGCGAATAATCTGAAACCAATGCACAACCGACTTGACACTAGTAAACGAGTACAAATGTGGGTAAGCAGCAAGCTTTTGTGGGTAAGTAATATTCTTGCAGCGCCAGTTAAAAAGTGACTTGAGCGAGATATCAATGGTCTTGACAAAAAGTGGTGGATACATGATGGACTGCCAAAACGCCGCGGACTGGAGAATTGCCTTGCGGCCAAAAAGAAGATAGATGAGGGAGGGCGATGCACGCATAAGACTGTCAACAATGTTGTTGCGTAGGCCCGGCGGGGCCATGGCTGGCGCCAGGGCAATAAATAGCTTGACCCGCTTGTTGAGCCCCGGGTTGATCGAAAGTGTGGCAAACGCCTGGGCCGAGCCCTGCGAAAAACCAATGTAAATCAAGTCGGGTTGGTTCACAAGCTCTAAAATGTAGTTTATTGTATCCGGAATGTCGTAAAGCGCAAAGTTATCGATAGAGAAATCCCAGAATTGGACTGACGTTGGGCGCAGCGATACGTGCTTTTTGGAGTACTTGTTGCCGCGGTTGTTGCCAAGCCAAACATCGTAGCCCAAATCAGCCAGCACAAAGGGTAAGACTTTGGTCGGGTCAACGTTGGCAACCCAAATCTCACTGTTCATAAGCAAACCGTGGTGGAGGTAGACGACGGGACGCGGAGTGGCGGGTGGGCGCGTGCGCCAGGCCGAGTGCTTGGGCCCGCCAATGCGATGCACACCGAGCAAGTAGCCATCCTGCGTCTTGACAATGTGCTCCTCGGCGTCATAGCCAAAGATGCGGCATATCTCGACAAACCCGTGCGCCTCTCTCACCTCCGTGACGACCTCATCAAGGCCAGGGTCCGCAAGCAACTTGTTGACACCACTGGTGGGCACAAGGGTGAAAATTGCGGTCGTCAATCTACGAAAGAATGCAATCACAAACGAGGGCAACAGCGCTGTGATTATAGATAGCAGGTACTCGAGAACCACCAGCACGAGCGAGAGCAGCAGCGCCGGCCACTCAAACAACCGCAGTCGACCGATAAAGGGGACAGCCATGGTAGGGTACAGAAATATTCAAACAAAAAAGCCGGTAAAATACAGGGTCGCTCTAAGGGTTTAGGAACCAATAGCAAGCTGAACTATAGTAAACTGATAGTGGTCTAGCAAAGGTTGGATTGTACTTGGTTCTACTGATATGAAAAAAAGAAGTTGAATTGGTTTCTACAGAAATAAATAAAGCAATGTGGGATGAGATGCATATATTGGTTTTATACCTCCCAACCGGGTACAAGGGTTAGGGTATGTTCATGTGACAGCAGCTCCCACGGGACTTCAATGGCCCTATCGGCCCCCAGGTGAAGGGTGTTTAGAACCGCGAGGCCCGGGCTGTTTTGTCGTAGAGCTCGAGGTTAAGTGCAGCCAGGAAGCACGGAATATCCTGGCGCTCCTTGATCCAGAACGATATCAGGTTGTCGTACTCGTCCTTGAGCGGGCCTGCGTCGTCAATGCCGGTGAACTTGATGGTACGGCCGCGTGGGTCGGGCACAAAGGTGAAGGAGTGCTCCTCGGAGGGCGCGTAGATAGAGGTAGCGCGGACCTTCTTGTTAGGCAGCAGGTCGACACGGTACCCGAGTAGCGCGTAGATGGTCTCGCGGAACTCTTGCGACTTGCGCGCAAACACCTGCTTGAGGCGCTCCATACGCTTGGTCTTCTCCGCCAAAGTATCGTTAAGCTCACGCATCTCGGCACGAAGGACCTCGAGTGAGGCATAGGGCACAAGCGGGCGGTTCTTTTCCTGGGCGCGGCGCTCGACCTGCGCCAGCAACGCCGCGTTCTCCTTCTTGAGCGCCGTGAGCATGGTCTGCTTCACCGCTTCGTGGCGTGCGGCTGGATTGTCCTTTAGCTCAAGCACGCGCACACGCAGCGCCTTGGTCTTCTCAGCCTTGGCGAGCTGCGCCGCCTGCACCGAGAGCTCCTGTGTGAGTCGCGTGTTTTCCACGCGGAGCTCGTCGAGCTCGGTCTGTAGCGTGCGCGCCTTGCGTGTCAGCTCGGCCACACGCTCATCGGAGCCATAGGGTGTCAGCTTGCGTTTTAGCGGGGTCAGAGGGCTTGCACCAGGGCTGGCATTGATATCTGATTTTGCGGCCAGTTTTAGTAGCAGTTCGGCCCGTTCCTTACGGTAGTTATCGACAAGCGTCTCAAGCTCGCTGATGCGCTTGGTTTTGAGCGTGTCAGGGTCCTTTTTCTGAAGCACGGTTTCCTCTGTGTCGTAGGATTGAAGTTGCTCACGCAACAGGGCCACTTCACTTGTGGCCAGCTCGGCCTGGCGTTTGTACTGTGTGGCTGTCTCTTCTTGCTTCTCGGCCCGCGCCACAAGCTCGGCGTTTTCTGCCGCGAGAGTGTCGATCTGCGCTCGCATCCCATCGGCCGCAAGCACAGCTCCGGCTGCATCGGCTTCAAGCCGGCCCACGCACGCAATAAGACCAACCTTTTCGGCACGTGCCTGCATGAGCGCGCGGACAACGTCCTCTGGCGCTCGGAAACCCAGATTTGATTGTGCAAGGAAAAGAGCCCAACGGTCCTGTTCAGCTTGGGCGTCGGCAAGACGCAGTTCCGCCTCAACGAGCTGCACCCGAAGTGAGTCAGCGTCGGCGAGTTGGCGCAAAAGCACCTGCTTCTGATCCTCGACGACAGCAACAACAACTTTATCGTCTTCCAGCTGCTGCACGCGCTGATTGGCATGGGCCAGTGCCGCCTCTAGTTCGCTGATCCGCGTCACCTGCTCAGAAAGCTCAGCCTGCACGCGGGAAGCAGTGCCATTACTCTCGTTGGCACTATTATTACTAACTTGGGCCAGTCGGCTCTTGAGAGCATCAACCTCGGCCTCTAGATCGACGGCGCGCAGCTGCTCTGTCTCAAGCTTCTTCCGCGTCTGCGCAAGTTCCCGCGCTGTCTTCTGCTGCGTCTCCATGGCTGACTGTGCTGCCGCCATTTGTGACTTGACTTCTAATTCAACTGCTTTACGCTGGCCCGCGGCCGTGCGCGCCGCGGCGCCAGAGGCATCGTGGGCCTGCGCCAGCTCATCGCGTAGCTCGCGCACTTTCGACTCCAGCGCCTGCTGCGCATCATGTGAGGCGGCTTTTATTGCGGCCAGGTTGGCGACTTGCTCAGAATTCCGTGAATAAAGAAACGCATTGTCAGCCTTGAGTTTGGCAATGGCGCGATCACGCTCGTCCAGCTGCGCCTGTAAATCGCGGCTCGCCTGGTCGTGTTTCAGGCGTGCAAGCTCGCAATCATCGCGGAGTGATGCAACCTGGAAGTTAAGCGTACGTACAAGCTCGCGTAGAGACTTCTCATCGTCACCATTGGATCCCGTCGTTCCCGCTAGGGAGCCGCTGTCAGAGGCGCCGACAAGGCTTGGCGTTTTTAGCGGGCTGGCAAACGCGCGCGATCTGACACTGGCCGGAGTCGCAAAACGGTCAAAAGCCCGTTTGCGCGCAGTACTGAGAGGTGTCGTTTGAAGCGTCGTCGACCGGCGCGCTGCGCGCGTCGGGGTGTGGGTCCCGGCCGCTGACGAGGGCGCGGGCCCTTCGCTACTGTTGGCCACAAAGTTGGGAACAAATGGAGAGGACTGTACGTTCTCTATAAAAGGCGATGACACAAGCGCGTCGTTCTGATCGACCATAGTGGTTAGGGGGTATTAGCAATGGTGATGGTAAGAGGGTTGCTGGTTCCGATCAACGGTGGTTGCTGGCATTTGACGTTGATATTGTTGGTAGTTTTTATTTTTTTATTTTTATTTTTTTTATTTATTTATTTTCCGCACCACCACCAGACAGTCTTTTCTCCTTATCACCAACCCTCCCCCGTTCCCTATTATAACATCCCCCCAACCGCACTATGTCCGTAGAAGTGTACGTCTTGAGATCAATTGGCTAAGAAAAGATGGAAAAATGAAAGGCGAATGCCCACTAACATCGATTTTTTGTCTAGTCCCCGCAGTTTCCGTCTTTTGGAAGAACTCGAGAAGGGCGAGAAGGGCCTCGGCGCCGAGTCCTGCTCGCTGGGCCTGGCCGACAATGATGATATCAACATGACCTACTGGAATGGCACAATCTTGGGCCCACCACACAGCTCGCACGAAAACCGCATCTACAGTCTCAGTCTCGAAGCCGGCCCCGACTACCCAAATAAGCCACCTACGGTGCGCTTTATTTCCAAAATTAACTTGCCCTGCGTGAACCCCAAGACTGGCATTGTTGAGACCTCCAAGGTGCCGTCTCTGGCGCAGTGGAAGCGGTCGTATACAATGGAAACTGTTCTGCTTGAGATCAGAAGGTAAGAAAAGGAACACCCCCCGCTTATAAAACAGAAGTACGCTGTTTTTTTTTTGCCTAAGAATTTACTAACAGTCAATAATACAGAGAAATGGCGAGCTCTGCCAACAGAAAACTGCCTCAGCCGGCCGAGGGCACCGAGTTCTAAGCACCGCGTGCTGTCATTCCCTATACGTCCATAGCATTTGTAACCTCAATAACCAGAACACATTTAAAAATATAAAGAAAAACAAAAAAAAAATTAACACGATAAGAGATATGGAAAAAAATAAAATTACTGAAACCAAAACAACAAATAAATGAACCATTGAAAGACCTCCAGCAGTTATAACGATAACCTTGATCCAGCATTTAGTATTATATTACAATGATGCTACTCCCATTCGTTGACGTGAAGGCGGCGCTTAGTAAAGGTTTCGCCACAGGCATCAAGAGTCGTGAGAAGGTTGCCGTCATCAAGCCGGACCCAGGGTCCCTCGAGCGGCACTGTCATGTTAGGATTTATATACTGCTGGTTGCGCTCGCGCTGCTCGTCGAGGGTGTGTCTAGGTACGGCTGCATCAGTACTGTCGGGACCCGCAAGGAGACGCACATCGGCCGTGAGGTCTGTGGGCGGCATCGAGCTGACGGAATTCTCCTCGTCTGTGTAGGGCGTGTTGGTGCCGCCGCTACCGCGCGTCACAATTGCAGTCAAAGCAATAAAGGAGCTCAGTGGCACATAGTCATCCTCAAAGTTGTGCCAGTAGTATAAGGTGACGATAGGAAGAGGCGCCAGCACTGTGGCTAGGAAAAAGGCTTGGTGCAGTGCCAGGATCCCGGTCATGGTAATATGGAAAAGAAGCATACCAATCATGAACCGCCGCACAATAATGATCCAGGCACGACCAGTGCTGTGCTGCGGGTGCACAGCGCAGTAAAGTAGCTGAAACTTGTAGACGTAGTAACCAATAAGAAAGTAAATAGCACCAAAGAAAAGGATTTTGGATGAAAGCACACTGTAGAGTAACACAATAATAAGGATTAGAATGGGTTGCGGGAGCGTCATGCCGTAATTGAAAACCGGTGGCTTGCGCAGCCCACGCAATTCCCGCGCCGTGGGCCCATTCCGGTGCCAGGGCGGCAACGCAAACTGCAGCTTGGACAATCCGCCGCCAAGCTGAAGCAACTTGAAGGGGAACATGCCCACGCCCTGCAGAATGATGAGGTCAACGTAAAAAAGCGAGAACCGCGTCAGCGATTTGGCAAGGTTACGTGCAATTTTAGTGGTGTCCTTGAGTAATGCCCAGTAGTCAGACACAGTGCCGGCAATCGTGAAGACCATAAACATGTTGAAGAAAACGTAAAAAAAATTCTTGCTGATGACAGACAGTTCAACTTCACCGTAGGAAACAAAGCCCTGCTTGTTCGCCAGGTAAAGGTACAAGAATGGAAAGAGAAAATTCAATAGAGTAAACACAAGAGTAGGCAGAATACCAGTGATGAAGGTGCCGGACCATCCATCCCAGGCCACCCAGCGATAAAAGGCCGGCCAGAGTTTCTGGATGGTTTTGGGATTAAGAAGGGACGCGACATAAGAAACGGGGATAATAAAAAGAATGGTTAATACAATGATAACAGCCGTGACAGTATACCGGCGGATTAGCGACTCGCGCTGCGACATGTACATGTTGCGCCAGATCAAGTCGTCTGGGGCTGGTGCGGGAACGGGGATGAGACGATGCGGACGCGGGTCTAGTACTGCCTGTGCTGCCATCTGCGCGCTTGCCACAGAGTCGAGTGTTACAAATGCCGTGTCCGTGGGTGCGTACTCGACGGTGCGCGCAACAGCAATGCGGTCGTCGGCGTACGAAAGCTCCTGTGAGTAGTAATCGATCAAGTCAACCTTGGGACCAAACCAAGTCACGCGGCCCTTCGGGCGCGGGCGCGGTTCCCGCAGTACAAGGGGCCCGTTGGTATTATTTCCACCGGGGAAAAGCTCCTGAGCAGGTGTAGGACCTAAATAATCGGACCACGCGTGCTCAAGCTTGACAAGGATCTGTTTGCGCTGGTCAAACATATCGTCAAGTTGCTTCCAATCGCGGCAGAAATTGATTGTGCGGACCTGGCCAATTCCAAGCGCTTCAATATACTGCTTGAGGGCTGGCTCATTGCGTAAATCGCTCGGCACCCCAGAGAGCTTGACAGTGCGGTCAGTTATGGAATTTTGCTGGCCAAGGTATTTTTGTCGCACACGAAGCACCCGCACCGTTTGGCGAATCATTATAAAAGCAGCCAATGCAGTAAAAATATAGGTAAACACGACGTAGACCCAGAGGTAAGACTGGTAGACCTCGTCCTCGGGCGGCGCTGGCTTCTTTTTCTTGCCAGTAATAAATGCGTGCAGCATGGACAGTGCCATACTGTCATCACCCTGGTCGTAACGGCCTGTGTAATACCAGCGAATGGGGCTGATTACAGTTGCCGCGCAGAGCGTGAGAATGGAGAGCAGTTGAAGCGCCGTTTTAAAGAAGCAAAGAAACTGTTAAAATACTAGGTTAATATAAATACAATGCGGATGCAAGTTGAAATATGCACATACCACAAATGCGTCCAGTCCAGCATGCTCTAGCACCTGGTCGTCAGTGATCAGGTAAAGCGATCGGAGCCATCCAAAGAGCGAGCCGTTCAGCGGCGGTAGGTTTTCTAGGTATCAGAATTAGTATGTATGCAATACACTGGTACCAATTTGTTTTGTTTGTGCATTTGGTTTTTGTTTTCTGGTCCCTTGCCAGCGGTAATTGATGGGAAATACATACTCTTAACGCTCCGGCGCGCCTCGTAGAATTGCGGGTAGGTGCGGCGCAGGAAACAAAATGAAAGGAAGGCCGAGACCCCGAGCGCCGCAGCTAGGGCAATTTGGGCGCCGAGCAAACGCACGGGGTACTTGAGCGGGTCAAACGGCGTCTCGGGGCCGTCACTTTCAGACAAATCCAAAAGAATGGTAGTTTGATGGGTCATTACAATCTATAGAGCAATGTCTAAATGAGAAGCAGGGGGGAGGAAGCGTTGCATAGATCACGAATAACAATTGACAAAATGGCAGTCTCAGGAAGAACAAGGGATATATGGTTGACTATGATCAAAGTTAAGACTCGTGTTGGCGTCTGGCTCGGGGTAGATAGTCAGGTGACCTTTAGACCAAATCCAAACGTTAAAAATAGCCAATATTTAAGTTATACGTATAAAGTTAATGAAGGTATAAAAAAAAAAGCACAGATTAATTATTAAACAGTAGTACAAACAGCATATAAATAAATAGACATAAAGGAGTGGATGAATGCAAGCGGAGCCAGGCCCCAGAGAGAGAGAGAGAGAAAGCAAATGGTCAGGGCATTGAGCAGTTAAAATGAAAACATGCCCATTTGCTGCTTGTCACCAAACTTGTGGTTGACACCGGCAATGAAAAGAGTGCGCGCGGTTGACTGCAGTGTTCCAACATAGTCCTTCCAGTAGCGGAAGACTTGTTCAGGGACGTGGCGGATTGAGAGGATGGACATAATTTCGAGACAGATCTCGTCCAGGGGTCGGTCGCACTTGTGGGCGTTGCCGTAGGTGGCCTGGAGGTACCAACCAAGAAGCTCACCCAGCTCGTCGTCGGAAATGACGTCGCTGTAGGTGACGATATTCTGAAGAAGACTCATGGCCTCCCATTCAGTAGTGCAAGACGAGGTCTGAGGGGGCACGGAAAGAATGGAGGATATTGACGAGGGACGAAGAAATGCGGCGGACATGGTGTTTAATGCAAGATGGGGGTTGTTTTGTTTTTTGGTAAAGGTTCAAAAGCGTGGGTTGAAATAAAAAGATGGAAAAAAATTTCAAAAAAGCTCTGAAGGAACCATGCCTATATATATAAATTGGTAAATATTAACGAAATTAAGATGGTTGGTTTTGCCGGTGTTTTGTTGGTTCTTCTGTCATAAAAGATGCCAAACAAAAAAGAAATGTGAAAATAAAAATAAAAACCGTTGAACCCCAAAAAACCATCAGACCTCAAATGGACAAGGCTAGCAAAGGTTGGGAATTGAGGACAAAAAGGCAGCGCTCTTGCTGGGAACAGAGTTCAAGGATGTCAAAAATAATATTTCGACGTCATACATGCACAATCTAAAAACAGATTTCATTTTTCTTTTTTTGGACTGACCCCTCTCAAAAAGGGCTGGGTGGTAAACACTGGGTCTAACTCGTTCCGGGCACGACGAAGAGCCCGGATTGGGTAGTTGCATGCCATGTGATATTTCCCAAAACAGCCCCTTTGCGCCTCGTTCAGGCAAGTCAGCCGGTGGCAGAGTCGCTGGTTTGGGTCGTCTGAGTCAGCGCAGTGAAAAAACGACGGGAGTCGGGCTGTTTGTGCTGGTCCGGCGGTCACGGCTGGCACTCCCATCGTAAGAGCCGGAATGGCGATTGACATGCAGCCTCGTGAACGCGGTTTGCATGTATCATTGAACGATCGTTCACTGCGCAGTGTGCTCGGGGTTTGCGAGCCCTTGACTAGTGTGTCTCAGTTAGCCCGATCTTACGACCCAGCCATGCGCACCCAACAAGGCCCAAGATAGCAGCCTAGAAAGCATAAAGGGCAGGGTTTAGGGGTGTACAGTGCGCAAAAAGCCAAAGGGCAATTGAGTAAACAAACAATAAAGGCTAGATAGATAATCGGTTTATTGTTCCTATTAATAAAGGCTATTATTGAGATCTGACACTCCCATGAGCGTCATGTCTCGTACGTCGTCAAGACCCCAGCCCTTACTGTCGATCCTCCAGCTAGCAAGAGTAAACCATGGATGTTGGGTTCTACTTCAGCAATGGCATTGGTCTAATCCGGCTCTGTCTTTTTCTCTCCGTATCCGTAGCTTTGTATGACTGCATTGCCGAGCCTTTTTTTATTTGGTTGGCCACAAGCAGGCACTTATCTTCACGCGATATATAATCCATAAAAGATCTTTTACAGGTGCTTACACTGCCAATATACAACAGACCCAGTCAGCGACGAGCTTATTGCGAGGTTTTTTGCCTTTGTATACTCTTCTCCCATGTGGACATTTGTACACACAGCTAGTATATGGAGCGGCATATGGACAACTTCGTGGATGCATACGCACAGGGTAGCTCACCATAAGCCACGTCATGTTGCCGGCCTATCATTATGCTCGCTTGCTTGTTTTTGTTTTTTTTGGTGTGTGCGACTGATCGCATACGCGCAGCCTAAGAATAGGATACCCTTTTATTTTCATTGGTGGTTCTTTCTCCACGGAGTCCGTCAATCACGCGCGGGTCACTAGCACAGGAAAACAGAATGGTGACACCGGTGCATGGTCCCACGGAACTACAACAACGTGACTCATTCACCGAGCGTTAGTAACGTTGCTAACGCTGCATTGAAAGTCCCAATAAAACATCTAGGTGCTTGCAGGCCTGCTGTTTTTGTAAACGTTTGGAATGCGCGTAAAAAAATATATTCAGACTAGTTGTTTCTTTTTTAATCCAGACAACCAATGATTGTCGCGTAGCCATGATTTAATGAGAGTTACAAAAGAACCAAACTTTTGGTTTGGTTGTTTCCACTTGATGATTTGGCGTGCATTCTTTTGTAGAATGCTGGCCATAGGAAACCCACATGGAAGGGCACTGTAAGAAGCCTTACGCCGCTCGCCTGCGCATAACAATACCCATCTCAAAAAAATTTAATAATAGTAAATACTATAGCTCGGTTGCTGGCTTGTAGCGCTTACTCCTGAAATACTTTATTATTCTTTTTTTTTCAACATATTGGTAGCTGCTTCCAGACCTCTAAAAGCTGAGTTTTATTTATTGAAAAATTCTTGGGACCTCCTGAGCATCCGCCACGATCGACATTAAACCGTCTAGAACGACACGTCAAAAGCTACCAATATGATATATCAAAAATCTATCTTCGTAAGAAAAAAAATTTTTTATATGGTTATCCACCAGCTATATTTCACTATTTGTAGCACTGAAAAATTAGCCCTCCCACTCGTTGCACAATCTGGCCAGATCTGTTTGTAGTTAGATGGAGATGCGCTGCCCATCAGGGTTGTTTCTCATGTCAGATCGTAATAGGCTGCGAGCCTGTCTGGCGTTCCACTGCCCATGAGAAAAAAATATATTTTTTAAGGATATAGATTTTCTAAATATCTAAGAATAATAGATACGCAGACTGCAGTGATGCCGCTGCTCAGGTCTAGAACAAATCGGAAAAAAAAAAAAGATGCGCGCGTTACACACATAGTTTTACGTTAGCGACCAGGGTAGACTACTACGGAAGATCTTTAAAATTAGATCACACAGATTCACCCAAGTGGCGGCGACAGCAGCGATCAGATCCTAAAGTACTAGCGTCTGTCAGATCGATATGGCCACCAACCCTGGGCTATTATTGGCCATGTTGTTGATTTATTTTTATCGTTTGTTGTCGTTATTTTTTTTTGGGTGTTGGCGACGATAGCTATTAATGGAACCAGTAAGCTCTTTTCCCCCCTTACGATAATGCAAGCTGACATATGTTCATACGAGGCTCTGTGGTTCCAAGCGTAATAAGCCATTGCAACTCTACCATCTTTCTTGTATGTGCTTCTTGGTTGTCCATGCGCCCCCATTTCCATACGTATACGCTATTTTTAACTGACTAGTCCAAGTCTGATATTTGCTTAGACAAACCAGGATCTTGGCCCCATACGTTAATCATATCATCTTGCAAATTTAGCTCACTACAAACTGTAGCGGTTGATTAATAACCGAGCGAGTGCTTCTAGAACCAACTTGAATCGCGCCAATAATGATGGCTTTTATTTTGTCGCGTTTTATTTGACATTTTTAAATTTCCCGCGTTTTCACTAGAAGTTGGGCTTAGCCTGACCCCCGTTGACTAATCTGTCTCATTCCTGTTGATGGAATAATGTTTATTATTGTGCCAACCACGGTATCGACTAACGACGGCCAGCCTGATCAAGAAAACTGGTTCTTAAAATCAAGAGCAAAAAAGCCTTGTTTTTAGAAAACCTTTCTACGGGCTTTGGATTTACCATAATCCGACTGACTCAGGAAACTACCGTTACGATCGGTATTGTAACTCTTGTAATTGAGCTCTTTTACTATTGTTCATTCAGATTCAGTGATAATAATCATAAACAAAAAGACATATCCAGTCCAAATCTTCTCATATAACGTCATGCGTTCTTGTAGAGTCAATGTTATTCTGTTAACAAATTCGTATACATATATCATCATTGCACTAAAGTCAAAGCTATTCATTTAGTCCAGTATTCACTGATTCCCTTACATAATGAAAGATATGCGTTATTAACAAGCTGAATTATTACAATGTACGCAAAACTTTTAGCCATTTTTCTGAATGCCTGGAGATCGACATGGCGGGCAAGCGTGCTTTTCAAAAGAATCCTCTCACATTTGAGTAATATCTTTTTATAACCACTTGTTAGCGACAGTTGGACTATAGGGGTGTAGCTGCAGTAGCTGATATCATGGCATGACGTCAAATATGAGCATATTAAAGACAGAAATATCATTGGATATTGCCTCAATCTTCACTGAATGAAAATAGAATTACATTACAATTTTGTCAAAAAGTATGTTTCTTCCTTGTGGGATGCTATACTTTGTAACAAAAATCTGGACTTGGACCAGCTGTCAAATAGTGCGCATATCCAAGCTGAAAAACCCACATTATGCCAAGCGACATAAACCAGAAAACACGACCTTGCAACGTTAGTAGGAAAAAAAAAAAAGCTTTGCAAGGTCTGCACTGAGAAAAGAGCAGATGAATACAGTGCACCTATTTAAAACCAAAGCTATTGTACTGTTCAGTTTATAGTAATAACTGAAAAATGGTAATTTGTGAGCTATAATCTTTTTGGTACTGGCGCGGATTCTAGTCAGGAAAAAGAAAATTATGATGATATTTTGTATGGCCGGATGGATAGTTTCTACCAGTCACATATCTGCCAAATGAAACAAAAGATTTCAAACCTAGAAAAAATAGTAAACAATTATTAAAAGCGTTTCGGAAACTGAACCATACTTTTTTGCATGCCAATGCTGATATTAATTGCATGTCGTCTTGTACGATATATTCATGTGGGTAAAGTTTGCAGAAAGTAAAATCCATTTAAAAGACATGCCATTTGGGACTTGAGCTAACTGCTGCTAGACGAACAAAATACTACTTGTATTGTCATTGTCAACTTGCAATTTTAACACCCATTTCAAATGCAAAATATTTCACTGTCCGCATTAAAGTAAACGTTTTTTTAGTTTTCATGCTCAATGACTTGAAAATTATTTTCATGTTTCAAAATAAAAGCAACTCGTCGAGGTAGAAACCTGCAAGCCCCGCTTCTTGACAAAAAAGAAGTGGTCAAATGTATGAAATTTTTGATTTTTCTTTTACGATTCAATCTACTTTGGCATTAATGAAATATAAAAAAATAACCTGAAAGCAGTCGTTCAATTGTATTTGATAAATAAGGACCGTTAACAATTCATCAGTGTCTGATAGCTGCCAAAAGATGTTTTAGTTGACGACGTTTGTTGGACTGCCATGAGCCATCTGTCTACGCTTTCCTGTTTCAGTTGTACTTGGCATCCAAATGCAAAAGATCTCCAGGTCCATCTTCTGTCAAACTTCGTTACCAGATTTTTGCATCAACACCATCAACTCGTCAATGAACAGCTATGTGATATCTCACTTATTTGAGGTCCAATTTTAATTCCATTTTCAGAATCAGAATCACCAATGCCAAAATATACAGAACATCAAACAGGCGGTAGACCAAGCCGTCGCCATTAGAAACATCAAAACTGCTGCCAAAGTCTGGGATGTACCTCGTTCAACTCTCCGAACCGTCTCAAGGATGTAAGACTGAAATTTAAGGCACAACTGCATTGCCAGTGCATTGCTATCGTCTCTGGCAAAGACCAGCCCATCGATAAGAACTGTGTTACGGGCTTTTTACAAAGAAATTCAGAAATTAAGACCGTGAAAATTAAACCTATTAAATGTACCGACCAGAAGGAGCCTTGACTGAAAAAAAATTAAGAGTTGGTTTGAAAGATTGTCGTTGTCTGTGATAAAGAATATTTCCTAATATGGATGAGACTAACATAATAGAAGGACAAAAATAATAGCTTGGTTCTTGTAAGGTTCGATAAAGATTTTGTGCCTGAAGAAGACCTTGTATCGCGCATAGATTTTAATTCTCAAACCAATAAACGTACTGGGTATTTCATTGCCGCCACTTGTTATTTCTAAAGGAATGACTATTCAACATCAACGTTTTCTGGAAGACCTTGAAGGATACGAAGATTCGTATTTCACTTCATCAGGAAAGGGTCGTACTTCCAATGAGATCTGCTTAGAATGGCTAAAAGGATCTTTATTTTGTTGACGAAAGTCAGAGGAGCCCCAGCCGTAATTTTTTATCGTTGAATGTCATGGAGACAATGAAACTATCGATTTTATGTGGGAATGTTATCTCAATAATATACTTATTTTATGTTTGCCAACATACAGCTCTCATCTTCTTCAGCCGTTCAATTTAACGATTCTATCAGAGTTGAAGAAGGCGTATCGCAAGGAGGTCCAGCGGCTCGCTGAAATCACAGATGATTCAGACCTAGATAAGGCATAGTTTTTGAAATTCCATCTCAGCGCACGCAAGCAAGCTATAAAGCCAGATATTATTTAAGCGGATTGGAAATGGACAGGAATGTAACCAGTTTCTATGGCAAAACCCTTCTCAACCTACGGCTTGTTCAACGGCAACTACAGTGAAAAAGCAACACTTTTTTTTCCCACGCCCATGGTCAAGAGGAAGCGGCCGGCTACCATCGAGATTGTGATTCCAAAAAAAAAAAAAAGAAGCTGCATGCAATAACTTAACCTTTCGGGAGCCTGTCGGTATCGCTCTTATTTAGGCGATTTTATGCGTATTTGAAATTTGAAAAATTTTTGGGTTCATCGCTACCGGGGTAGACCTTGCAGAAAAAAACCCTGAAACGAAAAAAAAAAAAAAAAAAAAAAAAAAAAAAAAAAATTTTTAATATTTATAAAAATAAAATTTTTTTTTTTTTTTTTTTTTTTTTTTTTTTTTTTTTTTTTTTTTTTTTTTTTTTTTTTTTTTTTTTTTTTTCTTT
>Ga0160505_100523_pt1 | contig 21623 bp, 10 predicted proteins | sample DIDeMG_FD_108225 | JGI IMG/M metagenome (GOLD analysis project Ga0160505, IMG submission 108225) | Enriched chicken feces microbial communities from UW Madison campus, WI, USA - DID2874_E49_Stillage MG | ecosystem: Host-associated > Birds > Digestive system > Large intestine > Fecal ... | reverse complement strand
ACAGATGGTGTTAGTTATCCTTGAAATGGTTGGGTTTTTATTCTCAATTTTTTTTTTTTTGTTTTGAAAAAAATTTTTTTTTTTTTTTTTTTTTTTTTCTGCCAACCGCTAAGCCAAGCCTTGACCGTGTTGCTTAACTTTTGGTCTAAGACTTGTTTTTTTCTTTTTTTATTATTATTTTTTTAAGACCTATCGCCATCGCTCGTCCACAAAACCGCCGGCTCGTGATCGCCAAATAGGCCCTTTCAGTATCCATCCCGCTAGCTGTTGTAGCTTCACCCGTCTCTACGTCGTGCATGCGCGTTTAAAATAGCTCTGCCCACTGCCACCCCCTAAATAAATGTCGCGCCCTCCTTATTTCGGGCTTTATTTACACACCTTAATTGCCAACCCCTCTCTTTCTCACTATCACTGTCCCGGTTCGCCGTCACTGCCCGCATTACCCGCCAGTGTAGCTGCTTCTTAGTCTGCTGACGCCGACTACAGACATTTCCTTTTCAGCAGCTTTATGATAGCCCTGCTCACCGCTGCGCTTGCCGTTTCTCATAGCATAGTAGCCTCTCAGCACGTCAGCACCCCCGTCCTATCAAACCTCCCCGAATCGCATAGCATCTCTTATTTCCAGCATCATGAACCTTCAGCACCCAGCATCACCGCTTCTCTTCCAGCATCCGCCACACCGGTCTCATCGCCCTCCCAATCTAGCCTTGCCACCGTCGTGACACCGGAACTGTCCGCCGCCATCCCCGCGGCCACGGCTGCACCTACTGTGAAGCCGCTTCAGAAGCGGCAAGGCATCTGGCGCGAGCCGTATACGACCTCTTACGATACACCTGGCTGCCGGCCAATAACGCTTACACCTGGCACGTTTTACTTTGGGGATACAACTATTGTCATCCCCCGACCGGCTGCGACCGAGACCGCTGCGCCGATTGTATTTCATCCCCTTTGTCTGAAGGGACGTCCGGCACTCGGACTTGTTGCCAATAACGGCAGTGAAGTCCCCTCGGTTGTTCCGAATGCCATGGCCGAATGGAAGGACTGGATTTCCGACGGCGGTAGCTTTGTAAAATCGGTAGTGCCGCTTTTGTACTCTATTGCCGCGTCGTTCGCAGTGTGTTGGCTGCTCTTGCTGATCGTCATGGGCTTCCAAACTCACCGATCGGTGCTGTACCGTCTGTCGCTACTGTGCTGTTCTATCTACCTTCTTGTCGTACTCATCAACTTTACCAAGATATTTAACGACCAGTTTCACCGCGGCTATCTTGACGCCCTTGAGGCGCGGCACATTGTCAAGTCCAAGCACAAGCTCCATATCTTAAACCTCGCCTTCAACACCCTTATATACTTTGCGCAGGTGCAGGTCGCTATGTCGCTTTTCAACCGCCAAAAGGAAAAGCGCATGGTGTTATGGCTGGGAGGCTCACTAACTATTGTTGCTCAAACCATTTACGGTATCTCAGTCTTTCATCCGGCGTCAGTATTGACGTCGCTCTCCACTTTTGCATACCTATTTCAGATTGCGCTCGGGGTGCTGTATACGTGCTGTGTTTTCTACTATGCAATCACTAATCGACAGAGTTCATTCATGCGCGACCCATCAATGTTTTTACTCACTGTGCTTGCTCTGCTCGCGGCCATGTCGCCAATTATCCTCTTTATCGTCGATCTCGCTAACGTGTGGATCTTTGAGTGGTCTGATGCGCTCTCATGGGTCATGTCCATGCTTGCCATTGTGACTGTCCGCGAGTGGGCAGACCGCGTTTATACTGCAGAGAAGATCCGGGAAAAAAATGGCGTGCTTGGCCGCCAGATATTCGAGGACGAAACCGGACCCGCCGCCATTCACCGCACCGCAAAGCCACGCCGGCCGTCTACCGACGAAGACGACAACAATGACAATGCTTTGGCTAACAATGGCCGGCCGTGGGACGAAGAAAGCGAACTGACCGGATCGACTTACAATCAACACACCACTACGTCTTCTGCTGCTCACCGCTCGCACATGCCATCCCGGAGTTTCCAACAAACCCCCCAGCCCCGCCACACGTCCTTTAATGGCCTGCGGCCGCTCCATGATCATAATATCTCCCCAGGCTCCTCACCAAGACCCATCATCACTCACGCCGTGATTGATTCGCCTTTAGACCCCTATGAAGACAAATCGGTCCTTGTGCAATACATGCGCAAAATTGTCAATCCCATTATTTTTGTGTCTGATATTGTAATCAACTTTGGCATGTCGGTTTCGCGTCCGCTTTCGTCAGGATCCAACAATAACAATGCGCATGGCGCCGGCGCCAACGATGCTGATCCGCCTCGAAACTCTGAAATTGCTATTGTCAACACCCAGACGTCTCTAACTAGTATCGACGACAATACCAATAACCACACCACCAGTATTGGATCTGTCAGGACAAACGACACAGCGGCATCCAAGGACTCCATGTCGACACAGCAACTGCCTTTACAACAGTTTCACTATCCGCAGAGACGGTCCGTGCATCACAATAATCAACAACAACAATAGCAACGGGTTGATGTCTTGGACCCTTGATATATCATCATTCCCGGCGGGTTTAAACCGGAACATATTATCAATTGGACATTTAATGCAGTTTCCCTCAACAAGTAATAACGGTTTTTTTTCTTTTTCTTTCCTGCAGCCTTTTTTTCTTCATACATCTGTGCATTTATCGTTTTTGTTTTACTATTATTTTTTTTTTGTTTTTTCATATTTATTTATTTATTTATACTATATACATTTTTTTTTTGTCCCTCTATTGAAAGAAACCAAACTAAAAGGGGATTTTTTTTTCCTCTCACTCCAACCGTTTGCAAGAGCTGAAACAAAATAATTAACGAGAAAAAAGAAAGAAAAAAAAGGTAATTTCCATAGACGAGAAGGCACTATATACCTATATTCATATGTAGGCAGAAGATGTGCCAAGTACTGCTCCGCCGAATCTTTGTGTGTTTGTTCTTTAGTAGGCTGTGTTTATTTGTCGAGCTTTCTACGGAGGGCACGCTGCAGCTTCCGTCTCTTGCGGAGCTTGTGCTTGTTCATCTTCAACTTTCTCTTTCTCTTGACACTGGTAGCCTCGATGATGCGGCCAAATGACTTGGAGGCGGGCGATTCAACAATGCGGGGGAGGAATTCGCTAATGTCAGTTTCACCCAACAGCAGGCTCTTGATTTTGTTCAAGCTGCGTGACACATCGGGATGGTTGGCAAGCTCTTCGTCAACCACAATAGAAAACTCGGTGTTCAGATTGTTGTTGTTGTTGTCAAAAAAGTTGGTGGCGTTGGTATTGTTGTTGCCATTCACTTCGACAGAGAAAACCTTGACACCATTGCGGCCAACGCCAGTGGCGGCCAAAATGGCGTTTTCCTCCATTCTCTGCTGCAGGCGCTCGGCCTCCATCTTGGTAGCCTCGGCCTCGGTTGGCGCGGGCTGGAAGGGCAACATGTTACGCACAATAACTCTGGGAACGTTCTTCATCTCAGGGTTCAGCTCGAGACCCGAGACGGACACGTCCCAGGGCATGTACTCACGGCCATCGAAATTGCTACTGTTTTTGTCGGCAGAGTTGTGATTGTTGTTGTTGATCTGATGCTTAGTGTGGTCGGTCATAAAGAGCGGGCGGTGGCCGGAAAAAAACATGTCCAGAGCCAACTCGCGCGCTTGCACGTTCTTGGGCGCAGCGGTCTGCTCAAACAGACTGGTCGAGATCGGGACACCAGCAGATTTAGGCTTGACTGAAGGCGTAGATGAAGATGGCGGCGCAGACGATGACTTAAAGCGATTGCCATTCTTGTTGAGAGACTCGGTTGACATAGAGAAGGAGTTGCGGCGGCCGCGTCTGCCGCCTGACATGAGCATTTGTGTGGCGCTAGTAGAAAATCCAGACTTCATGGCCGCGGATCCGCTGGCACTCTTACCCAGGCACGTCCTGGCAAGGGAAAATCCGGAAAGCATTTTATTGGGATTGATATTAATGATGCCGTTGGCAGATGATAAGGGAAAAAGAGAGGGGAGGGAAGAGAAAAAATTGCAGAGAAATTTTAAAAAGGCGAGGTTTGACTGGTCGCCGAGTTTTTGCTCGATCATGGTCACTGGATCAACGCCGGGTAAACACAGTCAGCATATTAGAAATGATTATGTAATATCATAGCAGTTTGATAGAAGTGACACAAGTGACATGTCATATGTCTTAAAATGGAAGGTCATGATAGCTACCATATGAATATCTCAGTGCCCAGATTCTCAAGAGCCATAAATATTATAAATAATAGACATAGAAAGGTACTAGATTTGTATGCTATAAATTTTGATGTCTAAAACACTAATCCTGGGTATCAGTTTTATAACATTAACTTACAACTACAATGCGTAGCCTTAAGTAACTATAGATAATACCTTTCACCAAATAAGTATAGTTATTGGTCGCGTAATATCTTTTGTTCATAATAATATCCGTTAGAATTTAATGATAGATTACTTGGAGAATCAAGTTGTCAATGCTATATATTCGTATGACACATGTATCAATGCTCATCGTGCGGCTTGTAGAATACTATACCTGCACAAAACAAAATAGCAAAGGTATATCAATCCTAAATGTCTTTAAGTATTTTTTTTCAAATTAATATTCAAACAGTCTCAAGCTTTTAATGGGTAATCAGATGGAATGAATTCTGGTCCTGGATGACATTGTGCCCAGCAGTTCTGATGCTTGGCTCTGCTGGACTCAATACTCATGTTCAACACCAAGACTTGATAAGAAATCTGCTAGGAGATAAAGACTTTGCCTACATTTCTCTGATGCTTCTATTTCATTGCACCATACAGAGTCTAGCAGAGGTAAATTCATGAACCCAATTAGCGCATAGTATACTTCTTTATTTTGCTCTAATTCTTTACAACTAATGATATTCCATGTCTGGGTCTTTTTTAATTGAATTAAGGTCCCAGTTCAACATGCTATATTATTTTTGGTTAACCTCACAGCCCTAATGGAAGTATTAACGTATGCCCATCTATTTTATATTCTATCTAGCGGTCCAGATGATTCACATTACCTAATCTCTGAGACACGAGAGTCTTATTCTATAAAGTCATCTGTTTAAACATCTATTTCAATTCCCTAACGTCGATAGGCGAGAAACTTAACCACCCAAGCCTTGAGCGGCGGTAAGTAAATCAGAAAAGTAAGAAAACTGAAACTGAAACTCCAAAAACATAGGTAACCCTTCTGAAAGCTCGAAGTTCCAGAGAACTATTGAATTGACACAGGGTTACTTTGCTCTGTCCAAGTTTAGAAGTGGGTAAATAACGAAAGCACAACCCTCTTAATATACATCCCAAAAGAATAGTTTACCGGTGTGACCAATACATTTACATTAATATTTTTGTTTTAGCTACATATACTGAGTTCACACCAACGATATTTTTGTTACTGCTATCATTATACTTAAAGAATGGTTGCAAGCGATAAAGAACTTATAACTAGACAGTTCAGAGCCATTTGTGAATAGGTTTATTACCGTTATGCACGTGACTTACCCTACCATTTTAAATTAATTAGGGTTTTGAAATAAACCCTTACCCAATTTATGAATATAAAATCTCACGGATTCGAACTTTTCGACTTCTGATTACCTCGTCCTTCAACGAGCCAACTGTCCAGCTGCCTTTGATTTTGTCAAGGTGGCTATGGCTATTGGTCCTGTTTATCTATGCGAACAACAAACGTAAGTGAACTTTTAGAATGCTAAAACCCCTTACTTTAGACGCTGCCTTATTGATTATATTTGGTTGGACATTGATATGACGAGTCATTAGCTGTGCACCAGTCCGAAGAGGAAAAATTGTTCTCTCCTCATCCATGTGGTCTCTATATACCCAAATTTCTGACACTTTGTCCAATTCAAATGTTTTTATTTATTGAGGCAGTCGAAAAGTTATTTCATGTTGATTTGACAACATTTTTGCTAACATTTCAAATCTAGTATTTTTCAGTCTTTTATTATTCTGTATAGTTTGTTTGCATATAATTTTTTTTAATTGAAAGATCTCTTCATTTAATGTTTTGTTTAAAAATTCAACGTAATTCATTGGCCTTATGGTATTCTGATCATTGATTTTATTCAGGTTTTAGTATCAAACGTAGTCTGTGATTTAGACTATCACTTGAGTGCCATGTTTCCAAGGCCCAGTTGTACCTTTAGAAAGAAACCGATGGTACCAGTATGCCAACAGTATCATTCATCTTTAGTACGCTTGAAATGCTATTTACCCATAGCTATATCCAAAGATTAACGATCGAAACTTGTACTTTGTAAAAACGCAGATGTTTGAATTTCTACGAGTTTTACGTTGTGTTATTTATCACATGACCCAGCCAACCAGAATCAAGAAAAAAATTTTTTTTTTCCAACACCACTCGTTTCTTCAAGACTCCCTTCTATCAAATCATACACCATCACCCCCATACACAGCTACTCATCAACTATGATCCGCAACATCAGCAGATTGTCACAGCCTCTCATTCGGTCGTGTGTGGCACACCAGCAGAAACAACTTTTTCACAGCTCCGGAACCCAGAGTCTCGACCTTTTTGGGTTCCTCAAGGGCCGTAAAGAGCAGGCCGCACCCGTGCCTTCGACTAAGAAGCTGATTAAAGATATCGAAGAGCGTGAGTCGCGTAACGAGGTGTCGTTGAAGGAGCCCGTTGATCTTGAGGTCATTGGTTTGCCCCCACGAGACTACTCTGTATGGACTGAGGAGGAACGCAACGGGTTCACTGTTGAAGCTTTCCCCGTCAGCCAGGTGAACAGTGAGCTCACCGGTGAGCAGGTTCAGGCTGCTTTGGTTCAAGCCTACAACGAAATTAACGCTGCGGCGGTTGAAAGCATATCGGAGGAAATTGCAAGCAAGACATTTGAGGACCTCAACGCGCGTCTGCAGTTCCTGAAGAGCGTTGAGAAGACGCTGAAGACCGCAGTCAGCGACGCCAAGATCATCGAGCTCGACAGCATCCAGGCTATCGCCAACCACTTCAACAACTTTGTCATTGGCCGCCAGTTCAACGAGAAGGAGCCAGATGCTATTTACCTTAACCCCGAGGACTTCAAGGGCACCAATATTACGCTTGTTGACGAGTCCTTGTCGACCAAGAAGGCCAAGTCCAAGACGTGGGACAGCCTGGTGGAACAGGCCAAGAAGGCACAAGAAGAGGAGCTGGAGAAGTCGTTGGAGGGAGTCAACAAAAACTAGAACGAGACAATGGAGGAATGACGGTAATATGATCACACCAAACCCCAAAATTCTGTATATAAAGCACTTAACTAGAAATTGTATAAGCAAAATGTTAAAGAAAAAAATCTGTGTATATAACTTGAGGCGAGTGTAGATAGTAGAGATATTGGAAATTGGTTTATTTTGATTCACTTTACCAGATGCTGGAAATGTACTTAAAGAATAACTTGGTGGACATTTTATAGAGAAAAAATAGGGCATCTACTCTAACCTCTGGGAGCTTTCAAAAGTAAACAATAGACGAAGAAATATAGGCCAAAGTAGGGTGAAGTAGTTGCATTTGTAAATGGGTATCGTTTCTCATCAAGATGACCAACAGTGTCAAACTATTGTTAGCTTGTTCGCCGTGCCCTTACGGGTTTAAACAAAGAAAGAAGATACAATAGGCTTATTGGCTCACCTAGACTTGCGACGAAGAAATCTAGCATGTTTTAGCTGTAGTATAATGACATAGTAAAGCTTTCCATGGGAACACAATGCAGAACAGTAACTGTATTGGTTAGTAGATGCTGGACATTGCCTCTAGCCACTATGTTCCAAATTAAAATGAAATCCCCCTTGACCACAGGGATCAGTCATTTTCAAACCAATAAGTCAAAAATGATTATAGTAGGCAATTTAATAGTTAGAATCTGCAAATACTTCTTATTGATTTAATCAGATTTATATATGTCAAGAATAGGCTAAAATTTAATTATCGTCGGATATTTTCTCTAAAACGTTATAAATTTGAAAAAAAAAAGCAAGTCTTTGGAACAGGCATCAACTATTCAGCTAATACTGCACCTACGAGTACAGGCGCGCTACAAATTGCCCCAGACCCAGGTAAGTCTGGTAGCTTCCCATGTATATGGTTACAATAGACACCTAAATAAATGAGATATTACTACTACTATTCAGCTGATAACATGTGGTTTCTGTGGGAAAACTTATAAAAAGCTGATGCGCTTTTGTCGATTGACTAGTATACAAAGTATAACCTTGTAAAATATAACTGAGGTCTGACAGACCGTATTACGTGTTTCTTTTTTCTTTTTTTCTTTTTTTCCTTTTTTCTTTTTCTTTTATTGAAAAATTTTTTTTTTCACTAATGAAGCCACAAGGAATATCACGATACATGGATTAGCAATATGTCTTTTCACGATTTACTACCTTGCCATTAAACTGAGACATACAGATAGACTGCAGTAGCGATCTCAAAAGATTTTCCTAGATACATGGGCCGAATCTGTAGAGAATGTAGCGACATCAAATGCCCAAACCCAAATTACCTATTGGACCAACTGATTTATCAGTCTTGTCAAGGCCAGTGCTTTAGAAATGAATATTTTCTTTTCATATTCTTACCATTCCCTCCCACTTCAATTTATTTTGTAATTTTTAGATATCATGATAATGATTAGATTCTTTCTTGTTCTTGTTATTAGCATTGGATGAAAGGTTGAGCGAGACATGAGACAGTAATGCAGTTCGACATTGTATGCAAAAAACTACGGTGTTACTATGTTTTAATACTCTTAGATTGTATTGGTTTAAGAAATCCCATGGCTCTCAAACCATTAAGTTAAGTAAATTATTTGAGCTATACCCGATGGTTCAGAGTTTTCCATTCACTATTCTTCAGCAGATAAGTTGATTTAAGATTTGAGGATTCTGGAAACTTATCGTGGCAGCAAGTCATCATGTTAAAACATTATGAAGGTAGCTTTTGATGTACTTTGGAATATTAGATTTTTACATCTACAATGTAGCAATTGATATGCTTTACCATAAAATGGTTGGGTATGAAGCCGTAGATGCTGCAGTGCTGGTAATTTGTTTTTGAAAAAACTCTTATTTGAGATATCTCTATCTATACATTGACATGTATTACCAACTGATAGATGGAAAATGAGTTTTCCTTCTGAATCTATTTTCAGCTGTTACCTGAGATTGATTAACACCAATGGTATTCAGAACTGATAATGACAATGCTCTATGATTTATTAGATAAGTAGATAATTATTTTAGTACCCTTACACCAAATAGTTATAAACAAAATTATAAAACAAAGTGAAATAAAAGCAAGACATGAATTCCTAGAACATTTACCTATGTGTGACTGGCAATGTAGTGGTTCCAGCGCATGCTATTAGTTTAATCGTTTGATGGCACCGAATTCTTCATGAATATTTCCACCTGATAAGGCAAACCTGCGACAACATAACACCCAGTAAATCGATACTAGAGATTAGCACTTAATAAAATCTCAACAAGCTACTCTATAATTTGTTATTCATTTCTTTTTTTTAATTTTAGAATTATATTAAATATAATTATAAAAGGGCTAAACTCAGTTTGAAAGAAGATTTGTGGAAGTCTTAAAAGACACAAAGGGAATTGATATTAAGCCTCCCGCGTCCTTGTATTTAGAGGGAATGGTAAAGACTTGGTATGTAAAAAAGAAAAAAAAACCTACCCATACATAGCTGTATATAAAAATTCATTTGAAGAAATCGACGGGGACAGTCAAATGCATTGTTTGATCTAGCCACTCTGTTTATGTACCGTCGCAACTTTGAAGGTACCCACGACCCCAGTGGTTGCTTTTCAGCATCCCTTTGATCTTATATTGCAGAAGAACTCATGATGCCAAGTCTTCAAGTAATTATAAGGCATTTAATACTTTTTTTTTCAAATTTACGGGTTTCCACCAAGAAAGTTTTTTTTTTCTTTTTTCCAACGCAGCGAATGCCTCTTCTGGTAAAAATCACTGCAGATTTAGATCCAACTGTAATAGCCAATAAGCGTAAGCTATGGGTACGTCGTTGATTGTGCTATATCTAGAATCACCCAGAAAAGGGACTGCACATACAATTCGCTCAATAATATCAAAGAATCTTGGTTTTCTTTTCCAGAATTACTGGAGAGCACCCAAATATTTTATGGGTGAAGACAGAAATATACATGTTCATATATATTTACTTTTCCAAAAGGGTCAGATCCCGCAACTGTAGGGATAGTAGTACCGAAGGTCTGTAACAATAAAGTTCAGGGCTAACTATCCCGCTCTTTTATACAAAAGCCGTCATACGATGCATTCATATCTTGACAGGCCATTATCTGTACTTTGGTTAGACATTTATTGTTATTGGAGAACATAAAGTATGCTCACTTAAAATGTAAAATTAAAAAAAGTCAATGTTTGCTTTTTACTTTGATATTAAGCTTGTTAGAATGAACATATACTTCATATACAAAGTGTTATACAATATGACACCAATAAGTTTTGTGATGTGATTACAAATTATTTTGATAAGAGAGTTATTGGTTTTGAGTAGCCAATATAATTTTTATTGTGATTCAACTTATTTTACACAATCATTTTCTATTTTAATATTGTTGTAACATGCTATATTCAGTTTAATATCAAACCGTTCAAAAAAAAAATTATCTGATCAAATATTATTAAAAAGGTCTTTTTAACATTTTAAAACTTAAATGTGGCAGGTATGTAAATAGATCAGAGGTGAATATTATTAAATAGGATATCTGTCATGTAAGAATAGTACAAAACGCACTTGCAAGTTATAATTGATAAAATAACCAGACAGCTTAAAAATAACTTGAATTAAAATTAATATACCTTACATGGAGGTTGAAGATTAGTACAGGGTTCAGCGCCTACCATTTGTAAAGTATTTAATTTTTGGCTCGGTTAGTACCACTGTCGATGCTTTATGTTTCAAAAATAAAATCAAAAACTACAACCTTGCTTTATTGCTCAAATACTGAGCAAAGTCGGATCTCAAAACATTTTTCTTTCGGTAAGTATATGAGTAGATGGATATATGATTCGTTTATTATTCTTAAATCAAACATTCGAAATAGAAATATAACATAAAAAAATGTAAAAAGAAAACATGAATTTCAAAAGATTTGTCTCTATGAGGCTGCTAAGGTAGCGGTGTCAGGGCATTTTATATGTTCAGACTTTAGATGGCGCTGAATTCTCCATGAAACTTTATGTGTTAAAGGAAACCTGCAGTACATAACACCCAGTAGATCGATGTCAGAGATTGATACTCAGTAAAACCTTAACAAGCTGCTCTAATCAAGTGAATCATCAGCAAAGAAGTTGCGGCAGTGAATCTGAAACCTTGACTATTGCTACAAGGCCCATCTTGGTAGTAAGAAGAATCTTAGTACCAAGCTTGGTGAAACTTTTCTTAACAAGTTTCATTTTGTAGGATTCAAGGGACACTTCTTGAAATAAGATGAGTTTCGCTGTAAATTTGTTTTCATTTTTTTTCTCATTTCAAGTCTACATCAAATCAATCAATCCTCGTATGTTGGAGAAGCTATTGTACTTTTTGTGCATATCTGAATGTAAGTAAGTCTCTTTTGTTATTAAGAGAAAATGTGGGGCGAATTGATATCTTAAAACTACGCGGCGTTTTTTGTAATAATATCTTTCTTGTACCAAAATGAAACATCCTGTTCTGTCATATTACTCAGGTCATCTACCATTACGCCGCTATCCAAATAACAAAAATAATATTTGACCCTGTTTTGTGCCAAAAGGGGACCGCATTAATCTTGTAAATAAAATATATACACATGAATGAGAGATGCATAAATAATGATAATCTTAGGTAGTAGGTTCGATCGCCTTCATCTAATGATATGAATTTGTTATAATAAGTGTAACGGGGAGACGCCTCAACCTCATATGATTAAGTCTAAAAGAAGGAAGATGATTGGTTATTAATGTATACATTATTAGAATGGAAGACTACATGGGACAACTATTTCAATATTAAGAACCATAAGCTTGTTGTGAAAGTTAGTCCAGATGGCTTTTCATAATGCAGCTAACAGTGCATAATAGAAGGAATCACCAGAAATTACTTGAATATATAATATTAATTTGGACATCCCATTTTCAAAGGGGCAGTGCGGATTAGGAAGACGGGATTGGCTCGTATTATTAAAGGAATACAACACTAAGTTAGATTAACCAAAGTGGAGTGTTCGGAGTGACCTTGGCCGAAACCAATCTCCCAAGTAAAGAGTCTAAATCGAAAAGTTAAAAGAGTTCTAAGTCATATCTCCAAGGTTATATACTATGTTTTAGGCCCACAGTTGGATGTTTGTGTGCAGGAATGGAGTATGCGCTAAGGCTTCTGTGAGAACTCACTAATACATCCACTAGTATGAATAATATGCTTAAGCCGAGAAATAGTTTTTAAGACTGCTTTCTTATTGGCCATAAAATTGTAACATTAAATAGAATTGATAGAGATAATTAGAACTAATGGTAACTGAGCTTATCAGGTCAGCTCTGTCACAATAATCATGAATTAGACACTTTTTTTTAAATAATAGAAAACAATTTCAAATGAAGTGGTATGAAATTGAACTGCTCTAATCTGCTTTTTTAACCTCTACACAAAAGAAATATTCAGTTAAATAGCAGGAGGTCGAAATTTAAAAAAGTCTTTTTTTTGATTAAATAATAATTGTTTTATAATATCATAAATGCAAATATGTGAAGCAGCTTTTGGTTGTATATTTTTCTTTTTCTGAAACGTAAGTTTTGTTCTTTTTGTGACTTGTGCTCACCAAAAATATCATTAGATAACTACAGTACTGCACAAATTAAGTGCAACACATGATGATATATGTCGCGGGGTAATTAATAACCCTCCATTTGTGTTGACCAGAAAATATAAATTTTATCAACTTTAGAAATCAATTCTTTTTGTGCTTAATCATGACCTATCACCACGTAAATACCTTAACCAAGACCCTTATCCCAGCGGAGTGGGAGCGCGGAAGTGCGGCTCCCAATATTGCAACCGTTTTCGGTATCCACCGGTCAACAGTCTACAGAATTTTGAAGAAAGATGAAACGCCACCCCAACCCGATCTGAGGTCCAAGAAACCTACCTGCGGACGAAGAAGACTTCTCTCAACTAGGGACAAATCCCGGTTAATTGGGTATGTGGTGAGAAATCTCTTTGATCCAATCACCAAAGTCACTACCCTACTTTTCGGATCCCGAAATATATCCCGAATGACGGTCACCAGAGCCTTAGAACGACATGGTCTGAGACCATACAAATCACGTATCAAGCCCTATATTTGCTCTAAGAACAAAAAAGCCCGACTCGACTTTGCAATTGAGCATAAAGATTGGACCGCAGAACAGTGGAAAAATGTTCTGTTTACAGATGAAAGTTCCTTTCAAATTGGGAAGCCATATACGAGGCACCGAGTGATCAGACGTGTTGGAGAAGCTCTCCTACCCCAACGTCCTCGTCCCTCCTTTGCTTCTGGGTATAAATCAGTTATGGTTTGGGGTGGAATATATGGTGGTGGACGCACTGATCTCTATTTTTACGAACCCCCGCGGAGGGTGAAAGGAACGTTCAATAGCGCCGATTACATTCAGGTACTAAATACCTATATGATACCTCTCATGAAGGAGCTTAATAGGAACGGGCGCACCATGATTTTCCAGCAAGATAACGCCACGATACATAAGGCCAAAAAGGTGATCACCCAACTCCTCAGCCAGGAATTTGAGACTTTGGTTTGGCCCGCCCAAAGCCCAGACCTAAACCTGATAGAGCATATCTGGGCAAGGATAAAGCTAGTTATTGATAAGAAGTTTCCGAGAACGCGTCCAGTTTCAGACATGAAAAGGGTTATTCAACAGGTATGGGACGAAATAGATGCTGAGTGGCTCGAGCCGTATTTTGAGGGCATGCCCGGTAGGATCAAGGCTGTGATCGATGCTAAAGGGGGACCAACAAGATATTAAGCAATTATATACTACATATTCTTAGGTGTTTATTAATATATCCCATTGCTCGTGGAGCGTTAAATATGTAGAGTTATTCAATGATAAAATGTAGAGCGGGCCTCGGATCGGGTCAAGCTTAGTCAGCTGTCGCACTTAATTCGTGCAGTACTGTACAATAGAAAAGGCTATGAAATCTCCTGTTGAAGTATTCATCAATAACAATGCTGAAACCATATCGTTTAACTAGCAAATGAAAAAAATCTACAACCGAACTGTTATCCAAGCTATCCGAGCTGTGAGTCCTACAAACCCTGTGTGGAAACCCACCAACCGCAGAAAGTTAGCAGATGATGACCTTAAAACTTTTTGCTAGTGTGAACCAAATTAAATAGTAGCGATGATAAGTATTGGACCAGATCTCCATAATGCAAGTGGTCAATGTATAATTGCGATAAGAAATCTCACGGAGCTTTGCGTAAGCTGAAAAACACTTTACGTGTTGATTCGCGCAGTCAATGATAATTAGGCTAAAAAGAAAAAAGAAAAAAAAGTAAACTATTGCAATTTACTACTGCACTTAAGGAGTGATATATCGAGGAAAGCACCCAATCTATTCAAGTCCATCAATAGTACTGTGTCTTGTTATGTCTTGAGTAAGCAGTTTTAACTTTACCTAGGCTATGGTACTCCGATAAAGTATTTCCAAAAGGAATACACCAGCAAGAAACTTTTTTATTGCGACTGTAGTCAAGAAACAGTTGAACACGTTCTCAAAGGGTATCATTCGTATCGTGAAGAGTGGGAATACTTGAAGAATGTTTGTTCTGAGTTTGATCTTAAAATTTCCTCGATACCAAGAGGAGTCTTGGGGAGCTATTCAAGGTCTTAAATTCATTACCGTAACCTCTTTGCTAATTGTTTGCTTAATTAGAGCAGCTTGTTTAGGGTTTACTGTCAATCTTAGGTATCGATCTACAAGATGTTATGTATTGTAGGTTTCCCTCAACATATGAAATTATTCATGGAAATTTTGGCGCCATCGAAAGTCTTACTTATAATACGTATTGACACCTCTATCTTGCCAATATCGTAGAGACAAATGTTTTGAAATTTATATATTGTTCACATATCATTTTATTTTATAATTTAGCTCGTAACCATCTAATAATAAGGATAATAAACTGATTGTTTATCTGTAAATCAATAACATTAAGGTAAAAATCACAAATAAATATTGCCGGAAAAGCTGAGCCTTGCTGTGGGATGTCTTTTGCACGTAGCAAATAGAAGTCAGATCCTATTGTCTGCTCAATATTGCCACCACGCAACTACTGCCTTTGTGTATGATTAGTTCTAACTCGCCTGGGGAAATTATACAGTTTTGTCCAAGGCCTTGTAGATCTCTAAACTCTCTATCTGAGTGGGTATGCAACGCATCGAGTGTACCCATATTTGCTAAAATGTAAGTGTGCGATTACGTCAGCATGTGTAGACCAATTGAAATTGAAGAAAAAGACTAAACAAAGACATTTCAAAGAAAACCGTTAACAAGTAAATGCTATTTCTAATCAGGCTGTCTATATCATGTAGGACATATACTTGGATACATGACTCAGCTCGCGTTTTTACCTGGATTGACACATGTTTCTACTGAATATCAATATCTTTTGACTTTTTCTAAGCGTTCACTAAAAAAATTGAGTTCTCTTTGTGAAATATGGCCTCACGTGTAGAAAGGTCTAAATAGCATCAGACCTACTAATAATCTTCAAGCTCGTATAAAACGATTGTGGTCTATGTATTTTTGTTTAACACCGTAGCCTTTCTAATAAGAAATAAAAGTTGGCCTTAGGAACTGTGCACTTGTCCATGCATAGCTCAAGAAGTACCCGCGCACAGGTTAATTTTAAAAGTAGCACTAAACTAGCTGTCTGGCGCAGAAAATTAGCGGAGAAAATAAAAGTATTAAGTGCCTGTTCACAATATTGTTTCTATAAATTGTAGTTTGTCATGTTGCCTTGTGTATCATAGCAGTCGACAGTTCAAATTTAGTATTAAGTTGACCAACTTTTAACAAATATTGAGTTAAGATATTGGACAAAGAATTCCAAGGTACCGACGGAGCGGTTATGCATTTATATGTAGAAACACAGCAGTGCTATCTTTCAATGTTCCATTTTTGCCTAACGATTGTCGAAATTTCATATTTCTGTCCCAGATTCACTTTATGCTCAAATATCTTATTTACAGATCAGATATACGAGTTTATCGTAATCTGGCATATAGATCTGTCTTTAAAACAATAGATAAAATGATTATATAGCTAGGTGAAAGACATGATTCCAGTAAGCTTATTTAGTACAATTTGCCAGTATTCTAGTTACTAATGCCTTGAAGCTTGTCGCTGGAGGTGTCAGATTTCAAGTTGCCATTATTTCTATAGTATTTTCAGCTAGTTACACAATGCTATAGGTTAACCAAACCATAAAAAAAAGTTATACTTTGATAAACAATGCAAGCATGTAGCGTATTCTAAATCTTTCATTTGTTAGTATTTACAATTACATTATTGCTGAATTTTATTATTTTAGACGAAACCCCTTAATCTTGTAAACCTGAATTTTGAACAGCCATCATTTACAGATGATTGATTCATCAATCTGACTTTGCTCTTGTAATGTTTGACTTTCAAGAATCCTCAACAATAAAGATGTGGGGTATGTGGACTTTTTTTAATTCTTTAGTCAGAGGAAAGAGTAATATTGTAAAATCTACCTTTTCCACATTGTGCAAAAGACCTCTACTAGATGGGTGAACTGGAAACAACTTCCACGAGAGTTGTTTTCATGGATGAGAACCTTTATCATGCTTCAATTTGATCATTATTTTACTACTACTTGTTCAAAGTACTACTTGTAAGAATCTACACATAAATTGAGGCATTTAAACCTTGCGCACTGTGGCCAAAACTACCTTTTGTTTTAGAGCCTGAAGTTTTGTGAGACGTTTGTGCATCTGATATTTGAGTCATGGATGGGAAACTTCATTCTGGATGAAAAATTCGAAAGTTGCAGTCTATGACATAATTATACCGCAACGGGGTTGAGACAGTTATAGATTGAACCTTCGCCTTACTGTTATATAGATTCATATCCAGTTGTCTTGATTATGTGACTAGTTATGAACATATGGTAGTTTTTGTTACTGAATTTTGATTAAGCAAAATTTATCATTTAGAACAAAAAAATGTCACAACCTCGAAACCGTTTATTTAAGTACAATCAGGAATACAGTGCAGCTCAAAAACTAGGGGTATTGATAAAACTGCTTCGTGTTTTACGTCATATTTCAGAATAGCAGCAGTGCGGCCGCACTCTTTTATCCGTGACCGAGCTTTCTTTTTTAGAAGATACATCATTTAGCTCAAGTCAAGGTGATTGTTAAACTAGCCTAGAAAGATCCCAAACTTGTAGTGAAATATATTCAAGATATACTCGTTTGACAAGCTGTTGGTGGCTCTTGGGTCCAAACATAATGTCTTTACAAGCTTCATTTTTTTCAGAACTCACCTCGTTTTATGTGATATAATCACATTTAGCATAGCAGGAGTCTAGTACTGTGCTGCTTTTTAGTCAAATATGTTTAGACGTATAGGTACCTGTTTTTACAAATGTATACTCAGCCTCGCTTAGACCTAATTCTCATTGACATGCACCACCGGGTTAAGTCCAGGATTTTATTGCTCATAAATACGTGTGGGTAAGACTCCATTCTTTCACAAATGGCCCAGTTGAAAATACATTTACATGGCTATAACAAACACTTCCAAATGAATGTAATAAGTGTGTATAAATTAATATCACATTTGCTTTATAAATTTTCTTTACTACAAATTCTGAACAGGGTTCGATCCAGTCTTCCTCATTTTTTTATTAACTTTTTGGGCGATCTACTCGCCAGTCACCAGTCAAGAGCTACCGTTCCAAATATCTGTAATACTTAGCAAAGGTCCCTAAAATTGAAAAAACATGCGATATTTTTGGTACTCGATACCTAATAGGGTCTGGAGACAGTCATTACGACAAGTAGTGGACCTCTCCTACAGCTCATAGTGCAGCCTGAACTTCACCCCGCACTGCGACTGTGCAATTAACAGTATCTTTGTGGCCCATTAGTGGCATTGTGTGCCGTGACTGGAATGACCAGTTAGAAACACCTGGGAGCCGGGGTTGTGTCGGGCTTGGCTTGTCACTAAGCTTTGAGTGAGAAGAGAGGAAACCTAATTACTGCGTCAAATCTAGACGGAAGCTAGCGGGCAGTAGCGCTGTCGCTGCTCTCAGTTACCAAAATAAAAAATCTGCGTCACAAACGCCTTGGGCTTTTACCGGGTCCAAAAACAGCTAGTAAAAACAACAACGGATGTTTAATTAATAAAATGATACATGCAATGGGTATATTGTAGAGATGCATGCAGAAGTAAACGACCAAAAAAAAATAAAAAAAATTAAAAATGCCAAGCATTCAAGATTTGATATTATCAGAAATGAGAAAAATTAACGAACATGCTTCCTTAGGAGCTGGGGGTGGAACGTATGAAGTTGAGTGTCGCGCTGGGAGACGGCGTGCCGCACAGTAACGGTCTTTACCCATCTTGAAAGTAGTGATAATCTGACCAGTTAGTGTTGCAATGTGGGTGCTTGCGTTTGCTAGAAGAAGCTTTATATACTAAATAAAGTATACAAAGCTCCTACAGCACAATAAACAGACTAAGTGCAGTAGTTGCGGAGATTAGGCCCGATGCATACCAGATATCTATCTTACTGTCCAATCAGTTTCCCGCAGGCTAAAAGCTCAAGTTTTCGTTGTATCTTGTACGGTAACCAGAAGGAAGAACTGATAAGAGGGAATTTATTACGACCCTGGAGTCTGAGAATATTTCAAATTTGAAAATTTGAGATCTTGCGAGGTAAGCAACAACCAAATAATTAAAACGAAAAACAAACCAAAGGTTCCAAAGTAAACCTTTTTATATGTTGCACTAAATTTCCAAGTTTTAGCTCAATGTCTTTCAACGGTGCTGCAATTATAACAATAACTTGTTTTTTTTAAATAGGTCTACAGATAATAGTCCAAGCTTTAAAAAGCTTTTTTGTTATGAAGCATATTAAGAATAAAAAAATCCACATGTCCGCAGAAGCAATAATAAAATCTGGTTAACAATATCATAGATTTTAACCTGATCTGTTTCTTCTGGTTTTTATTACTATTATTCGTTACTATTATTGTTATTAACTCTTTCTCTTTACTAGACTATTCTATAGGACTGTATATTATTTTCTAAAAATACTGACAAGTATTAATCTGCTTTTAAAGATGGGGTTTCTTAATTTTTTTTATTTCAGATCTCCAAAGCTGTTTTTTTAATTGGTTCTAGTTTAATTTTTTGGTATTTTATTGTTTTATTAAAACTAAGCTATTACTTGCAAAATGCAGTATATATTATAGTATACTCTTTTTTAGCAAAACAAACTGCCAGTACTCTCTCATGGTCCATCTTTTATACAACAAACAATAAAAAGAGCAAATAAATAGCACCAATATTATAGAACCAGAATTAATTATTATCATTAAAATGCAATAACAGTTTATGTGTGTAAAAAAAAAAACTTAAAAACAAAATAAATAAACACAACTTGTCAGCTGTATCTTTTCATAACTATAAACCCTTGATTTCATTGTATTTTTCCCTGCACACCGAGGCTGTGAACTTGCTTCCCATTTTTTGGCTAACGACAATCCAGCGCTCGTCCTCGTAATCTTTCATCGCCTCGTGCAACGCTTCAACATCTTCATCCGACCAATCAATCGAACGGGCTTTCAACTTCGTGCAATACCGCACCTGCAGTGCACCTGCAGTGCGGCCGTCAAAGTGCTCAGCAATCTGTTTCCATGTCAGCTTACGCACCTCTTTCAAATCAACAAGCAAATCGTCGTCTTCAGCGGTAAACTTGGCCTTTGGGGGCTTCTTCTTCATGACTCGGGTGCTAGTTGGATCTGTCGGCGAAAAATTAGATGGCTTTGGTAATGATGGTTGCTGATGCTGGTTTATGGGGCTGGTGGACGGGTTTGATGGAGTGTTAAATTTTTGAGAGATATGCTGGGACTGTGACGGAAGTTGTGATTGCTGATGCGGTGGTGGCAGTGGTTGCTGAGATGCTGGTTGTGAAAGCAAGGGCAACTGGTTGCTGGGCTGGTATCTATACCGCTGGTCCTACACTCATATTAGTAAACGAAACAACATCCTCACTTAAATAGTACATACGAAAACCTCTGAATTGGAGTTATCAAAAAAACTCGAAGGGACCGGGTTGATATGGTAGTTAGAGCTGGCCTGACCATTATACGCAGCCGGATTAGCGGAGGCCAGGTTTTGGTGATCATAGTAAGTGCTTTGGACTGCTCGAAGAGGATCCAGATTGTTATTGTTGTTGGTATTGTTGTTGTTATTGTTGTTCATGATGCCTTTAAAGGTTGGGAGCGGCTGGGGATGAGGAAGAGGGTGATGCTGAGGAGGGATGTACATTGTGAACTGGCGATGAAGAACTGCAGAAATGTAGTCGTCGGAAGAATAAAAGAAGACAAAAACGATGAGAACCTAAGGAAGTTGACTTTGATTTTATAAAACTTCCCAAAAAAAAGAAAAAGGAAGCTAGTGGGTATTTTGTTTTTCAGGCCATTCGATATCCTTCAAAAAGAAATGGGTCTGGATAGAGTTTGTCAACTTATCATAAGAGCATATGCAGCTAACTGATCATGCATTCAAGTGCAATCATACTAAAACACTAAAAGGTGAAGGCTAAACCTTAGAAAAATAAAATACGCGAACACAATTCCACTATCCATGCATGACGGCCCAAACAAGTAATTTTTCGATTCTTTTTTCAGTCTTGGTTTGTACCAGCCCCACAAATCCAGTATAGTCGAATTGGATGTGGGTGGCAGAGGATTGAGTTTTCTACATACTGCTCAGAATCGGCTGTGATTTTACTCAAAGCGGGCTAAAAGCCGCTTTTGCAACTGAAAAACCTCAAAAGACAGCACATTTCTTTTTGTTCAAAAATCACCCGGTGCTTTTTACTGTCAAGGAGTCAAGGCTAGAGGGAGGTTGAACTCAAGTCTCAAGTCTCAGACCTTTTGTCCTATTGTGATCGAAAGACTCGCTGTTTCTACAAATGACGACTTCTGTCGCAAATGCCCGCTGAGCAATGTATAGCTCATTGTAATTAACTAACGGCGATAGTCATTGTGGTAGGTGATAAAATGCCATTTTTCTATTTTTTTTTTTTTTTCCAATTAGCCTCCTGATAAACCTCTGGAGCTAAGAGCTCAATAATCTAAGCTTTTTTTTTTTTTTTTTTTTTTTTTTTTTTTTTTTTTTTTTTTTTTTTTTTTTTTTTTTTTTTTTTTTTTTTTTTTTTTTTTTTTTTTTTTTTTTTTTTTTTTTTTTTTTTT
>Ga0160505_100522_pt1 | contig 21657 bp, 19 predicted proteins | sample DIDeMG_FD_108225 | JGI IMG/M metagenome (GOLD analysis project Ga0160505, IMG submission 108225) | Enriched chicken feces microbial communities from UW Madison campus, WI, USA - DID2874_E49_Stillage MG | ecosystem: Host-associated > Birds > Digestive system > Large intestine > Fecal ... | reverse complement strand
GTTATCAGAAGGATCAATCTGTATCGTACTTCTTTTTTCCACCTGATTCAAAATTTCAAGAAATCTTGTCAAAGACAAAGTATTCTTCAAATGTAGCAAGAGTAGTCTGCACAAGTCAGAGTCAACACTCTTGAAACATTTAATCAATGCGAGTTCCACCTGGCCAATTTCTAGTAGCAAGTTCACCCTTTGGATGGCAGATGGCTCTATGTCCACCAACAACTGGCATAGATCCATACGACCCATCTGGTGAGCAATTTGAAAGATATCTGCAACTGGAATTATGTTTTTCGAAATTTTACCCATTGTGTGACGCTGTGCTGAGAGTAGTTTTTTCAAGATTATCTTGAAAAGATCCAATTGAGCCATATCGGGCTCATTCATAATCTTTCTGCAACACCAATCTACGTAAACCATACTCTCGGCGTCTTTTAAATCCAAAAGTTGGATCACTTTTATTGCAATCATATGCTTCGATCTCTTAAGAAGCATTTCAATGATTACTGGCCATCCGGCATCAAGCACTTCTGGATAAGTGAGGAAAAGACCAATCTCAGGTGCGCGTAACTGATTGAGAACTTTGATCGTGTTCAAGGTTCGTAAGTATTCATCAGCATTATAGTAATTGTCGTCGTAAATCTTTCCGAATGAAACTGCTTTAAGAATCTTCTTCTGCCAAATTGGAGAGAACTCATCTAATACAGCTTCCAAGCAGCCGCTAATAGCGGTTTGCAAGGTGCCCTCACTCTTTAAATAAGTGATGTTCGTATCAGCTTTCGATGACTGGTGTTGTAACTTGTCTACACAGTCAAGCAAGATGGAAGATGGATGTGAAGTGCCTACTTGGAGTAGATCAATGGAGCTCTGAGGGACTCGAGCAAGAAACTCCACCTTATTATCTGTGATGATTTTGAGACCGTCCTTCTCAGACTTGATGATTGGAATGGAGAATTTGCTGTTATTCTCGACGGGATTATGGTTCCAAGATAGGTCAAAATCCTGTGGGTCGACAATATCGTAGAAAAATGAAAGGGAGCTCTGTCTTGGGCCTATCAACTTGATTTCTTCGCGTAAGGAAAGAATTATTGCATCCTCTCCAGCCCATTCCATCATGTATGGTGCGCTGGATTCATTCAGAGTATCATAAATGAGGAGCTCTCTGTCGAACTCTTTGTTGCTTACGAAGATCTGGGAATCTTCGGCATTGAACAGTGCAACAAATGATCCGTTGGGCGAAGCCGCCATCATCTTGAAGGGTCCAACTGTAATTACCTTATCCACGAACTCAATTGTTCGCTGCTGTGTATCCAACGAAATATGGAACACTGTTGAATCGTAACTGAGGAGACATTCAAGTTTATGATTAGAAGCAGTCAATAAACTTATGCAATGAATCTTGGCTGGATCTAAGCCCAGAAATGGAATTTCGTAGTTGGAGAAATCAATTAAGTTGGTAGCTGTCAACTTGTTTCGGTAACGGACGACAAGAAAGTTCCCCCATACGTAAGTATGGACAATTTCAACTACCTCTTCTATTTCATTAGTTTCTAAGTTGGTGATCACCAGCTTGTAATTCTGCGACTCGTCTAAAGTACTTTCAGAGACGTTTGTGAGTGGCTCAAAGTCCGTGTTGAAGCCATACTGATTGAATGTCTTGTGGAAATCAGTGTATAGCCTGAATGTGTAGTTCGAGAGCACGACCACGAGATTTTCGCCGTGAAATGCAAAATCCACTATAGGAATAGCAGAATTATGGAAAATTGACCACACTTTGGTGCCGCTGATGGAGTATACCTCGATGACACTTGGATTGGGAGTCAGTTTGTCGGCTAGTGCCAATAAGGTTGTATTAGAAGAAATGGCCACCTTGCAAGTGGAAAAAAGGTGGTCCACTCCCCAATTGAGAGAATCATAGCATGTTCGAATGTTGTAGTAGGCGTACAGAAGCTTCTGCCAGCCGATGCTAGGATTAGTGGGCATAGGTCCAAGATGTAGATAGAGATTAGTTTAGGAGTGCAGGATATTGAAGATATGTTGGTGGAGATTGCTTGAAGGAGATATGGGGATCCGATAGATGAGGAATTTGGGATTGGCATTATTGATTAAAGAGTTCAATTATGATATTCTGGAAATTGTCGACATTCTTGCGATTTTTATAACGGTAATGGAAACCCACGTATAATGGATATAACCTCTGCGGGGGACATCCGATATGGATAAGTGAATGTGAGAGTTATAAACATATATTTATTTTGTGTGATAGAATCAAGATTGTTACTCAAATTTCTACGTAGTTCCCCAATTATTAACCTCCGACTCCAATATTCACTTACGATACTATTTAGTTTGTTCTCACTTTTAGAATTCTCATTCTCACAATTCTCACCATTCTCACTTCTCTCATCACTTTCACTCTTCTCTCTACTCGCATCTTCAACCACCTTCTTTCCACATTCCCATGGTTTCCTACGTCACACTTGTGTCTTCAGATAATCACCGCTTCGTTGTACTCAAGGAAGTGGCCATGATCTCACCGGTGCTCCGAAGTTCTGACGAGTTTGAAGAAGGTCAAACTGGACGCATCACCCTAGATATGGATGGAGAGATTCTCGAGGTGGTGGTGGATTACCTCCACTACTTCTACAAATATAAGGATGTGGAGCCTACGGGCGACGTTCCAGAGTTCAAGATCCCCACGCATTTGGCGTTGGAGTTGTTGGTGAAGGCAGACTTTTTGGATATATGATTGTATATTTGACTATGAGATGTGAATCAGGATTACTGTCAGAAAAGAATTCGATGGTGGATTTCCATTGGCGATAATTTTCCTTTACTTTCCATTGCTTCATTGCTTACCATTGCTTCATTGCTTACCATTGCTTCATTGCTTACCATTGCTTCATTGCTTACCATTTGCTTACCTTTAATTTCACAACTTGGGAAAGACGTGATTTTCGACCCAAACTATAGATTCCAGACCGATAATATTCTTGATTCGAAAGGAATGTGCTCTGAAAGACATATCAATTATTCAAAAGTTCAAGTCGTATCTATTCACACACGTTGCAGCTTCTGATGCCAATAAGTAGGTGTGGAGTTGTATCTACGTCACCACATCCCGATTTTTGAACTACTGACGATTCAATGATCATAGAATCCTTCCATTATTTCTCCTGATGTGCTTATGACTTGTGGATACATTCCATATGCATTGCCTGACTATCGTGGTGACTTGCATCGTCTCACCTCAACCGGCTTGTAACTCAAAGTCTCTTCCATTTCCATCCAACCACAAACTCAGAGCCATAAACGACCAAATAGAACTCAAAAATCTAAATACATAAACCTTCTCCCATAGAAATTAAATCGACTCCAAGTACAACCGACTCTTCCGTTCCGGATATCTTCCTGCATAACCCGATAAAGTGATTCTGGGGTTACGATCTAATTCCCAAATACAACATACCAACTGATGACTAATTTAGTGGAGCAGCTCCGAAAGGAGGTAGATGCCCTCGACGAGTGTGGTGCTTCCAGTCTAGATGAGCTAATGAAGGGATCCAATGAATTTCTTGCTGATCTCAAAATGCTCGAATCAGAGCTTGAAACCGCCCTGGCACCCTCTGAGGTGGTTACCTCGTTAGAGAAATCGTCTGCCCGGTGGTACAAGAAGTCAATTGCTAATTTGAAAGGCTACAATGGTCAAATCAACAAATTTCTGAAGAATGTGGTCAATAGCTCCAAGTTTGCCGTGGACTTGGATGAAGCTTACAGTTTCCCTCTCATGATTAATTCGTCACCCGTGAAAGAAGTGGCGCCAGTTACGCTTTCTGGAATGACTGAGAAGGAACTTTTGAAAGTGAAGAGGCTGCAAAATCGTGGCGAGATGATGAAAAGCATAATGCTTCATTTACTTAAGATTGGACATGGAGCTGCAGTAGTGGATCTCTATCCGGAGGTCGATGTGGCTGACGAAATCGACCCACAGATGCTTGAACATTTCATAATACTCAACGGAATAGTCGACGATATCAAGGTGAAGCATGACTTGTCAAGGGTGCTTGAGTGGCTAGATGAGAAGGAGCAGCTGGCTCTGCGTGCTCACTACGAGAGTATCCTGTTTAAGTTCCACATGCTCCAATTCGCACTCTTGCTTGCGGGAGATCCATCGAAGGAGGCCCCTTTCGGCATCGACTCGGCTTTGGCTGCTTATACTTATGCTAAAGATCGATTTGGTAGATTCTTCAAGGACTACGTCAACGAGATCTCACCTGTAATGACACTCTTATTGTTCAAGTCTCCGGATGCTACCAACGATGGGACATCTCAACTTCAGGAAAACTTCAAAGTTAAGATTATTCAAACTTTTGCCCAACATAGAGAGAAGGATAAGCGGCATTCCAAAGAGAGCAAGTTTATTGGAGACATCTTAGCGTGCTTCGACTCGCTCCACAGCAATCAGATGCTTTTCAGCACCTTAGCTAATGAGTTTGTAGCTCAGTACTGTGGAGACATGGCACTTTCGAGTGAATCGTCGTTGTTCCAGGCCATGCTTGCAGGTTTCATCAACTTACCAAATTTCTACAAGTACACGAAACTCCAGCGGCGTCTCAGTCGTACCAAGGACGACTTCACATCAACACTGCAACACGCAATTGATCTTCCGTTCCAATTACCTGACAAGAACCAGTTTTTGTTTAATTATCATCCAATATTCATCTGCCCCGTATCCAAGGAGCAACTTGTTCCTGTGAGCACTGTGGTGGCAGTTACTGAAGACGACATGCGTGACCGCAAACGGAAGCCGATCCTTGTTTCTCCAAACGAGAAATTGGTGCCCATGGCAAATCCAGTGGTGGTGTTTGATCATTGTCGACACTTGGCACTCAAGGATAGTGTGCGCAACTTGTCGAAGGGAGGATCCGAGGTGTTCAAATGCCACTACTGTTACAAGAAACACAAACTTCTGGATGTTTCGGATGCGTACTTCATTGACTTGTGAGTGGAGTCCACTGGTAATTTTACTGCAAGTGGCAACTTTGGTAATGAATAATGGGTAAGAGCGGCGGGCTTTAAGGAATTACTTTTGCAAGATATATTTTAATGAACACCTTGTATTTGTTGCAGTTTTCATTTTCTCTCCTCTATGTCTATTTTTCTGTGCTCCCTCCACCTCATCTTCCTACTACTCATACTCCTGTACTCCATCGCGAAAATTCACAAACCACCATGGACCTTCTAACTTCCCAGGCGCTGAGTCTAGGCCCAGCATGGATTCCAGTATATCTGATGCCGGTGGATTTCTCCCACCAGCATTTTGAGACAGCCATGGCTCACTTAATCAGAGAACCGAACATCAATTCGACTGTCATACTTCGAGCAGATGTTCTTGAAGAGACTATCTACAATAGTGACGGAAACGTGGAGTCTACGGCTAGTTTCTCCCCTGATCTTCCGGAACGTGAGTCTGCAGACTCTGAAAATTCCCAGCTAAGTCTTCTCCATAGAGATTTGAGCGATATAACATTGCGAAAAGTAGACTTGGTTGACTCCATCCACCTTCAACCAGACAAATCCGTCATTCGCAGGATTATTCCTCGAAATCCCTACAAGGATCATATAATTAACCAAACATGTCTTATCCATAAGGGTCCAGAAAGTGTTTTAGTGGTTTATGTGCCTCATATTGAAAAGTTGGATGAGACTCCATTTTACCTTCCTCCAGTATATGCTGTGGGCATCTTGTATCACCAGAATACCCTTTCAATCCACTATGTTCCATTCTCTGAAGACAACAATCTTCGAAAAATGGACTCATCCGAAAGGCCCATTCGGATTGCATTGAGACTTTTACAGACTTCTGCGAAGCATTCGCTGGGAGTCAAGGCAGGCTACGAAAAACGGGTCAACCATGATTTGGTGGTGCCCAGAGTGGCATTCCAAAACAGATACATTGCCTTAAAAAAGAAATATTCCGGTCCGTTGGTGGCCAATTGGGTTGAAAGCACCGATCCCAAGAAACATGTATTCGAAGATTTGGCAGTGGCTGCGTTCCTCATCGAACTATGGCATCTACGCTACAAGGACGACAAAAATTTTGAATTCCGTGATTTGGGATGTGGAAATGGTCTCCTTGTGCACATTTTAATTCTGGAAGGCTTCAAGGGCAAGGGCATTGATGCAAGAGCACGTAAATCGTGGAAAACTTACCCAACTGAGGTGCAAGAAAACCTTCTCGAACAAATAATCATTCCAAGTGTTCTTCTCAAACCACACCCTGCAGTAACAAGAATGGCACCGTATATCAGGGATAATGGGAGATTGTTCCAAGTTGCGGAGTTTGAGTCACGGACCCCATCTTCAGTTCCGCTAATGAAGTACTACTCGTCTGCAAACTTGCTTGAACTGTCGAAAGTTTGCACTACAGAAGACTTTCCACCTAATACTTTTCTCATTGGAAATCACCTGGACGAACTTACTTGTTGGCTTCCTCTCTTAGACTTTCCTTTCATGGTAATTCCATGTTGTTCACATGCATTAAATGGAGCCAAAATCAGATACAATCCTCGCAAGGTGGTGAATACCCAAACAAACACCAAGCAGGCCGCTAATGTGTCGACTTATGGAGCCCTAGTGGATCATGTGGAAGAGCTTTCCGAGAAGATGGGCTGGGTTGTTGAAAAGGAGATCTTGCGAATCCCAAGCACGAGGAACGCAGCTGTGATAGGTATGAAGAAGAAAGAGGAGTTTGCAAATGAGCCAGAGGAAATGACGGAGTTGAGAGTATTCGATATCCTTGCTATGGAGGGAGGAGCAGAGGGATGGGTGGAGAACCTGATGTTGTTGATGAAGAAGAGTCCTAAGAATCATTAGATATATAGATAAGACGGTTATGCAAGGATTGTGTAGTTATTGATAAGACGAGTTTTGGTATGTTCAAATAAAATAGCCAATGACAACCCACTATCAGTCACCATTATGACTTACTGCCTCTTCTACAGTATAAAAGTCTCTCAATTTTCGTCATTGCCAAAGTACTATCACAATCACTTTCAAAGATATACAGTTTCTCTTCAAGATTGAGTTTTTGCCTAACAATTGTATAATTTATTATAGTTGATATCCCAAAACTTCATTGTTGTATTCGTAAATGACTTGGAGGTTTGACTAATTACTTCAAAAATGATCCATTGCGAAAAGTCAAATACCTTAACAATGACTCTAAAAATCGAAAACACCACTAAACTCATCAAAATTCAACTCAGTGATTGAAAATTTATGCTTTTTACAACCTCTTACATTTTGGATTTTATGTTTTATCTCGTTCGATTAGGAATCTTCTTGATTTAAATTTCCCTTTACGAGCGTACTAAACCCTCCACTAGCCATTGAAAAACTCACCACCACCACCACTATTTTTGTCACCATGACAATCTCTTGCCACTAAACACTTATCTAGCCTGTTCTAATTATCAGAATTCCGGAACTCCCCCAATATTCCCCTACATATATCACCTTATATCTCCTCACCTGCTACGCCTTGACTAACGTTTCTCCTGCACACCTCCAGTCCTCCAACCACCACTTCTTCTACATGACAGGTTCTTCGTCCCAGTATGTAATGCAATTCTCCCGGGATTCTATCCCATAAGAATGGTCTAATTAAGTCTCTCATTCACAAGGGCTCGGACCTCTTTCTTGTTTTCTCCTTACTAATCATTAGTTTCCAGCAGCTCGAGAAGCTAGGGGAAGGTACGTATGCCACGGTGTACAAGGGCAGAAACAGGGCTACCGGAGCCTTAGTTGCCCTCAAGGAGATCAACTTGGATTCCGAGGAGGGTACGCCATCCACGGCTATCAGAGAAATCTCGTTGATGAAGGAGTTGGACTACGAGAATATTGTCACGCTCTACGACGTGATCCATACCGAAAACAAGTTGACCTTGGTGTTCGAGTATATGGACAAAGACTTGAAGAAGTACATGGAAACTCACGGCAACAACGGTGCGCTTGACATGAAGGTCGTCAAGCTGTTCATGTTTCAATTGCTCAAAGGAATCATGTTCTGCCATGATAATTCAGTGTTGCACCGTGACTTGAAGCCTCAGAACTTGTTGATCAATGCTAAGGGTGAGCTCAAGATCGGAGACTTTGGATTGGCTAGAGCATTTGGTATCCCTTTCAACACTTTCTCTAATGAAGTGGTCACCTTGTGGTATAGAGCACCAGACGTGTTGTTGGGCTCCCGTGCCTACACCACGTCTATCGACATTTGGTCTGCCGGATGTATTTTCGCTGAAATGTGCACTGGTAAGCCTCTTTTCCCAGGAACCACCAATGACGATCAGTTGAATAAGATTTTCCGTTTGATGGGTACTCCTAATGAGAGAACATGGCCTGGTGTTTCCCAATATCCTAACTACAAGAGCAACTGGCAAATCTACGTACCACAGGACTTGCGGTTGATAATTCCAGATTTGGACTCTATGGGTATGAATTTGTTGACCAGCTTGTTGCAGATGCGCCCAGAGGCCAGAATCACTGCTCGCCAGGCTTTACAACACCCATGGTTCCACGAAATTGCTAACCCAAACCCGTTGATGCAGCCATTGTCTGACCCATACCAACAGCAGCAACAACACTACCAGCAGGTGCACCAGTAAGTCACTAAAATTCAAGGAGAGAATAGTTTACAGGGTAGTCAGTTCAGTTCGCTTCATATGATCATTCGATCTTCTATAGGATTGGCTAATCAGTCGTTCATATCATTACAGAACGGTATTTATAATGCATTGTAGATCATTGAGGGTGTCCTCCAGATGATACTACGTGATCGATCAACTCAGGCATCTCCAACTGCCTCAAGAGATCCCAGATTATCTCATCGTCGACTTGTCCTTGGCCATAGTACAGAGTAAATGCTTCCTCCATGTAATGATACAACTCTTCCAATAGTCGTGCCTGAGGACTCGAGCCTCTGTCATGCAATGGGGATTTGAGAACCAAGTTTCGACAATGTAATAATGCCTGGAGTAGAGTTATGACATCCAAGTAGTTATATTTGGATATCAGACCCGCGAGATGATTAAGATGGGAGAGAGCCTGCTCATGTTTGCAAAGTCGCACTATTCCAGATAGAAGCTGACCAGCTCGAGGTATTTCCATGCCAAACAGTTTGTTGAGTACCATAATAGCATCTATCTTGTGTGGTGAGAGCATCTCAAACATAGAAACGGGAATAGGATCACTCTGTGTGACAGGTGTATACTTGGATAGACTGTATTTTTCACGGTAATTTTTAGGGCCCTCCGCTTCTTCTGACTGTGCCTGGACCTCCTCAATGTTCAAGTCTTCCTCAGAACCTTGGTAGGTTTCGACTATTCGGCATAGTACCAAATACCTCCAGTTTAGATATCTGTTACGGAGTACTTGCTCACGCTCAATTGTTCCTCTATTAAGAGCAAAGTGTCCTAAATATTTTCCCATCTCCGTCACTGTCTGGTGATCTATAAACTTGAACTTCAATACTGCCGTGTCGATGCAGTGACGGTACTGACCGAGTGCAGAGGGCAATGTCAAGAAATCCGAGCCAGACCAGCTCTCCCTAACGGAAGGGGGAAGCTTTGAGTATCTTGAGCGATATCTTGCTTCCCACTTTTCGCTAACATCAATGTTCAAGTCCACAACGTAATGACACTTGACCATCTTCTCCAACCACCACTTCTCTTTGACCAGCGGAATGACCATATGAAAATGCTTGTTAATAAATGACATGTTGTTAGCCTCTCCAACTCCCACATAATTGTATATTAACAATAAAATGTCCACGGGAAGTGTTTCTAGGGTAGGAGGTACATGTATGTCTGACGTGATGCTATCTGTTGGAGTGGTTGAAGGAGAAGGGAGCAGGTCATTCAAAAAGGGAAGTCGATTTCGAGGAGATACCTTCCGCTGGAAAGAGTAGATCGGGTCAGACTTTCGACGCTTATACCCACGTCCTGTGGAAATGAATCCCATGGAATCTGAAATTATTGGATAAGTCTCTGTGACGCATAAACAGACGCAGCGAAACACCCGTACATCCTGAAAGTGGGCTCAGTTCTTTTGATTCAGATCTCGGTTCAGTGTGTAGATTTTATGAGTCTGATCCAATTCTCTACTCGATATTAATAAATAGTCTTGATTACTTATATAAACTTACAACTTCTCCTTGAACTGCTCCTCGGTGACACCAGCACCCATGGCAGCAGTAGAAGTCACACCTCCAGAAACCATCTTCAACAAGGAGTCAATGTACTCGGCACCAGACCATTTCTGGTGCTTCACAACCTCGACACCCTGCTCAATCTCAGGCTGCTGGACAAGAGATCCGTAAGCCTTCATACCAATCTCGGCGTAGTTTCTGGCAAAGTTGTCCACGGCCAAAGCAGTGGTGTGCAAACCAGCCAAGGTGATGAACTGCCACACGTAACCCAACTTACCAAGTCTTTCAATGTAAGTCTGCTGGTCAGAAGAGCTCATGGCAGAGTTCCAGTTGAAAGATGGAGACAAGTTGTAAGCCAACCATTGTTCTGGGTACTTGGATTTGACACCCTCGGCAAACTCCTTGGCCTGCTCGTAGTCTGGCAAAGCCGACTCCATCCAGATCAAGTCGGCGTATGGGGCGTAGGCACGGCCTCTCATGACAGCACACTGAGTACCACCCTGGTATCTGTAGTAACCTTCTCTGGTTCTGGAAGCATCCCAGTTGAAGTAGATGTCCTTACCCAAAATCTCTCTGGCAATCTTTCTAGCCTCCTTGTTGGAGGTCTCAGACAATGGGTTAACCTTGGCAGTAAACTTAGAGATCAACTGGTCCTTGTTGGACAAAGAGGAAGCCTTGATCTCGTCAATGACAGCCTCGGAGAACAACTTGACACCGGCAGTCTTGTTCCATTCAACCTCAATGGCACCCAACTTCTCACCGTAGACACCCCTGGCTTCAGCATCAGCCATCAAGGAGGCCAAGTCCTGGGAGTTAGGGTTGGTTGCACCGGCAATGAAGTAGTGGTCTCTGTGGTCAATGGTGGAGGTGATCAAAGTGGCAGCCTCAGAGTCAGTTCTTGCAACAGCCAACAAGTCAGAACCACAGATGTCGGCAGAGCCTCTAATGGCGACCAATCTGTTGATATGCTCCTGAACTGGGACCAACACCTTACCACCCATATGTCCACACTTCTTGGTACCTGGAGCCTGGTCCTCAATGTGAATACCGGCAGCACCACGCTCAATGAACAACTTGGTCAACTTGATGATGGCAGTCAAACCACCATGACCAGTGTCGGCATCAGCAATGATTGGTCTCAAGTAGTCAATGTATGGGGTCTTTGCTCTTTCGGCCTTGGACAAAGCCAAACGTTCGGATCTCTGCTTTCTGTCGTGGAAAAGCTGAGCGAACCACAAGTGTTCAACCTTGTTTGGAACAGTGTCGTATGGGTAGTCAGCCAAATCTGGCGATGGCTCATTCGATGTGGAAGCCGTGGAGGAACATTGCCATCCGGAAACGTAGATGGTGTCCACGTACTTGGCCATCTGAGAAACCTGGACTGGGTCCAAGGCTCCGAAAGTGAAGGACACAGACTTGTTCTTGTCGTGCTCCTCAATCAACTTGTACAATTTTTTGGCTTGGTCAGAAGATGGGTAGTCAATCTTAAGAGTACCTCTTTTGTGAGCAATGTCCTCAGCATTATAGATTCTCTTGGTCTTTCTCCAACGAGGCTGCGACCACCACTTGTTGATGTCAGCCACCTGGTTCTTGAAGAACTTCTCTTCCTCGTCGACGTCGATTTTAGTGTAAGGCATGATGTTGTGATATACCTGAATGAGTTATGGAGAAAGGAGAAATTCATTAGGGGGAATTATCCCACTTTATATAGATGGTGTGGTTACTCAGGTGTGCATAGGTTACTACCCCAGACTTTTCTTTCCGCTCGCCCTTTGGTGCCTCGGATATCCGGACCACCTGTGCAATAGCCATGGTTGTGGAAAATTTGTGGATGCGGCCGATTTTAGAATTGGATGAATGCACTTTCAATCGTGGGGAAAAAAAACTTGATTTGGTGGGGGTGAAACCATCGATAAATGGAATTGTATTGTCCAAAGTTTCAATATCTCCAGGGTCCGTGATTCCTCCACTCAATCAAGTCGCATAAATCACATTCAGTCTGGGGTAGACGTAGTGCACATAAATAAAGCAAAAAAAAATATGTGAGACTTTTGTGAAGTGACTCGCTGGCCGCCTTTCGGTTCCGAGCACCATTTCCGCATGCCCGGGGAAACATTACTGCCTGTAAGACCGAGGGACTCAGATATTATCGTATGAGTTGCCGGAGTTGGCTCGGAGTGAACCTCGGTGCTCGGAGTTCGGTGCTCGGGGATAATCTCGGTGATTAACCATGGACAATTGTACAAATTACATTTGGACAATTTCAAGGAAAATTACATAAAAGTGATGACAGTTTGATATTCTTACTAGAAAAACATTCTTAATTGAGCTTTTTTGTGTGGTTGAGTAAAATCAGATGGGGTTTATGATATGAGAATATGGAATTATCTTGTAGAATACAGAATTCGTTAAGTATAATTTGTGTAGGATTGGTTGAGCTCGGCGTTGCTTTTGATTGATATTTCTTGTGGTGCGGGTGACAGAAGTTGGTCCGGAAGTGAACACCCGGAGCGGACTTGGTTGACTCTTGAGTCATCGAAGTATAGGGGCGAATTGAATGTGGTGGCATGATGAGACGGGAAGTTATCTTTATTTTTATGTAATGGGTGGTTGGGCCATTAAAATGTGGAATACGTCATCTCATTTCAATTTTCCATTTGGTGAGATACAAAGTGTTTGTCCATTTATAGATCCGTTTCTACTTTTCGTTCTCGTTCATGTATACTTGTATTTTGTTCATGGTTTATTTATGATGCGTTCATTGTTTGATCATCTCATTGATTCTTTTGTCATTTCTCCATCATTTGTCATTTGTACCTCATTTGTCAGTTTTCCCATACAATATCCCTTCCCAATGGTTCTTCCCCATACATCACCATATATCCTTTTTTGAAGTCCCCATTTCATAACTATTTGATATATTTCAATCACTTAATCCTCCAATCCACACATCTTACTCATTTAATCTTGTTTTGAATTGTCGAAACATCCAAAAATTCTACATTTCAAAACATCCCATTCCTGCCACCAACATTCTCCATGCAGAATCATACACCTCATATCTTTTCCATCAACTCTCCGTCCCTTCATGTTTCCATCATTTCTATTCATTATTCTTCTATTAGCATCCTTTCATCATCCAATCTTTAATCCCCAAATTCTTCCTTTCTTTTCTCTCAACCTCTCGTTTTCTCACTACACTCGACCTCTACTTCAACCTCCATTCGAGGCTTGCGGAGCTAGTATTCAGGCCGACAACCGAACCCGTTCGTCAAATGGAATTGGGGTAAAAAAAACTTCCACTTTGCATTTTTTTTCCATTCGTCGCTTCAACCTTTCCAATTTAAGGTCAGCCTTCCGAAATTCCCCTCCCCATATCTTCCATCCACTTACCTTCTCTCCACTGAGGTGTGCAGAGAATCTCATCTCCATTAGATCCACAATTGTCACCTCTGCTCTTTCCAAGCTTCTGACCATCGTCAGATCTCTGATCATACCTGTCAGTCAGAACGTCACATCCTCGCTAGAATTCCCTGCCAATGTTCCCAACACCATGATCGAGTCGCTCATCCCAAAAGAGTACATGTCGTACTTCGACGTACTACCTGACGTCCATAAAGTGGCCAATGTGGCCATCTCCATGACACCACTCTATACATACGGAACAGCCTGCTGGGGCATCTACTACCGGAAACTGTCGGTGGGCTTCTCCATCGATATTTGCGCCACCATGATCATGGCCTCGGTGCTCCGTATCTTATACTACTTCATCGCTCCATACGAGGTGGCTTTACTTCGTCAACTGTTCATCATGGTGTTGATGCAGTGTCTTTTACTTAAAGTACTGCTCAAGTATCGTCCGGCTTCATATAATCCCGACACACTCTCGGATCCACCGGATATCAGCGAGAAACTCGCCAATCTTCCCAAATTGTCCACCTCTCAGTATCGCTACGACACCTCACAATTCTACAGTTTCCTTCTCGGTTTAACTGGCCAGTATGCTGCCATTTTCTTCTCTCAGACCATCTGCCTCTTCGATGTTTACTACAAAAGACCAGCATGTTTCTGGCAATGGATCGATGAGTACAGATACTGGAGGTTTATAGCCGTGTTCTCAACGACGTTTGCGGTGTTAACGGTGATGTTTCGGAACAGCACCTTCTATGCATCTTTCATTGGCATTTTCGGGCTCTTTATCGAGGCTCTTCTTCCTCTTCCACAGATCCTCATGCTCCAACGGCTCCGAACCGTTGAGAACTTCAAAGTCATCTTATTGGTGTCGTGGTTGTGTGGAGATTGCTTGAAACTCAGCTACTTATTTTTCGGAACAGATGACGTGTCATCAATCTTCATTCTTGCTGGCTTGTTTCAGATGGCTCTCGATTTAGTCATCTTGTACCAGTATTTTCATTTTAGAGCCCTCGACCAGCAAAAAGCATCGGCGCTGATCCCCATGTTTGAAATGCCTCCGGTGGCTACTACCCACGAATAACGCATCCTACTGTATTCTTTATTAATTAAACCTTAAACTATATACAGCAATATACTAATTAATCCTCAAAACCCAAAACCATAAAACTAAAAAAGAAGAGTACCCATCACTCTTGCTCCCTTACACCAACACAAACTCGACATTCTCCTTGGCTTCGTTGATTAAATCAACTGCCTCCTGGCCGCCGAGTCCATGCTTCACTTTAATGTGTCTAGACAATGCATCTCCACGCGAAAACGTCTTCAGCTTGCCATTTCCAGGTCCGCCATTGACACGGCCCTCACAAATGACACAACGGAAGATCTTCTTCTTAGAGGCATGAATGGTCTCTTGGTGACGAATTAAATCGTAGGGCCTGCTGAATTGCTTGTTGCAAGGACGGCCCGTCGATGGATTGACCAACTCACACTGGTGATTAGGGTTGTTGGCGGTAATTTCTGCCGCCGTCTGGTGGTACTCTTCAGGGATATGCATCATTGGTGTCGTGAACGACTGAGCTGGGGCAACTGCCTCAAAGTGCTCAGGTTCATCTTCAACCATCATTTCGTCGAGCGACTCGGCACTGTTGTCCAGTGGCATTACCTCCATGAAGCCTTCCGATGGAACCTTGCCCAATGGGATAAAGCTGTCTGAGGTGGCCAATTGATTGCCAAATGCAGAGTCGGTCATGTGGAAATCATTAAAGTCATCATCGTTGTCATCTTGGAAGTAGTTGTCGTCGTCGGAAAGATCGTCAAATTCTTCTGCGTCCTCGGCAAATTCGCCCAAAGAGAGATAATCGCCTTCGAAGCCTGGTACAGGCCTGCTGTCAAAGCCGGAAGTCTTCTCAGGGGCATCGAGATCTCCATTCATGATGAACAAGGAGCTATCTAGGTAGTCCTCTGTGTTGAAGAAGTTTCTGTTTGCCATTAACTGCGAGGGCTGGATGTCAGTGTTGAACAAGTAGTAATCTTCGTCCTTTACCTGTTTGGCACCAGCATCGTGCTCATCGAGCGTGGTTATGCGTCTTGTTCTAGTGGAGGCTGGGAGGGGGCGCATCAGCACAAGCTCTGGCTGAACGAAGCCAGGAGGCATCTGTACCAGAAGATTCTGCAGCTGAGGAGGCTGCAGCGAGTGCTGGTCGCCGCTGAGCGAGTCTGGATTGGCATATGTGTTGAAAGGGTTCACCTTATTAGCGGAGGAGTCCACAGAATAACTTGTATAATCGGTGGAGTTGTCCAAGAAAAGACTTGGGATGTTGTTAATTGCTGGATTCGAGCCATTAACGCGGCTGTAGTGCTCCACAAACGATTCAGGAACGTTAAGCAAGTTTGATAGGGTGGCGGTGGCGGCGTTGGCATTCATGTTAGGTGATGAATCCATGCGCATATCCACGGAAGTGTGGCTTGGGCTCTGGGCAGGGAGCTGATAAAGATCCTCATCCATCAAGTCCGTGATTGTCTTCTTCAAAGCGGGCAAAACAGCCAACGAGGTCATGGTGCTAGCAGATGAAGTGAAGCGGGTTGGAGTAGATTTCGATGAAATGCTGAGGGAGAAGGTGCTAGCAGGTAGTAGCAAAGATTCAGGGGATGCGGGAAAGGCTGACAAGCCAGGACACGCGCAACAGAGACCAGGGGACTAAATGGAAAGATTAGACCTGGACGGTAAAAACTAAAAGACGCTAAGTTTTCTCTTTAGAAAGAAAGTGGTAAGTGAGGGCAAACCGGTGGCAATAAATATCTATTGGGCTTAGTAATTGACGAGCATCCTGCAGACAAGGAGAGACACTTGCCAACGCATGCGCACTTTTGCATCGTTAGGGTCAGCGGGGATAACATGGGATATTCGGTGGTCCGAGATGACTCCCGTGTTAACTGTGGAGATAAGAATGGATCTGTTGTTTGTGATGTATTGTTTGTGATGTGTTTATTTGGCAATGAGTTAGAATGATCTAAAAGAGGTAGAAGTTTTCAAACTGGAAAGGTGAAGTCAATATTTTTTTTCGTTAATTAGCAATGTTTGCTTGTTTCTATGCTTCGCTGTCCATTCCCTATAGGGGTATAGACGGAACATGTCAATGACGGCAATCATGCAGCGGGCCAGTGCCGCAGTAGTTGAAGGCTCAAATTCTGGAAGATTCCTGCGGACTTCACCCAATGCAGTCAATCTCCGCCGGATCCATTGGGTTCCGTTATGCATGACTCACAAGACCCGATCGGGCTATGGTTCCAACAAAATCAGATTAAGGCATTCTAGAGGTATATGGAAGAATCTTGTTTTTATTGTGGATTTACAGTTGGGAAGGGGCATTGAGGTTGATGAAAGTGGGCAAAAATGCTTTCAAGAGGTGTAGCTGGAAGTGTATGATAAGGTTTAGTTTAGCACGTGATGAATCACGTGAGCACTCCATAACACAACATTCGCAAAGATAAAACGAAAAAAATAAGAAACTGAGCCACATTTCTCATTCGTTGGGTGCAAGCTGATAATACTTGCTCGTATAAATTGTTTCTTTTTCATTATTTTTTTGGCCACAATTTCACGTCTATCAAGCAACGATCGATGAAATATGCGATTAAGTGAATTTCTTGGTCCATAATGATTTAAGTATGTAAAGCTAAGAAGTTAATGGAAATCGACAATGGAAATTGGGATGGGAACATTTGTTGGAGAGATTGTATTTGTGAATTAGAACCAGTAAGATTTTCTTATCTTCTTCTCTCAGATGGTCTCTCCCCTATAAATTTATGATGTTAGCATAGCCAATTTATTGCGTATCTTTTGGCGCACAAACTACACCATACTATGTAGTGACAGTACTGGGAAAATGGTGCAACATAGATCGTGGACAGACGATAGGGAGTTGTTGAGATTTTAATTTAGCAATTGATCACTTACACTTTAACGGAATTCAATTAGGTGATGAAGAATCGCAATCTCATTCACCATGATCTCCATCCATTTAGACAATTCTTCTATTGATTTAGTTCCTCTACTTTGGCCAATTCCAATACTTTAGCCAATTCCAAGTATTGAATAATTCCACAAGTCCCAGAATTCCACTCCAATCCATAACTACTTTACATCACGTTCTATAAATCTTCGGTTTTACCTTCTTTAATTCATCTTCATCATCATCTCACCATCATCTCACATCACCTTTCTACATGCGCTTATACGTCAATATCTTGAATCCCACCACCACTGAAAATGCTACATTCTATCAAAACTTTCTGTAATCCAATCTATGGACACTCAGTGACTCCCATTAAAGTTTCAGCTGTCCTTCCATGGCAACCTTGGCAATACCCTCCTGGGCCAATTCCTCATCCAAATAGTAGTAATTCGTAGCAAGCTTGCCACTATCATTAAGTTCAAACACCAAAGGAACTCCCGTGGGTGCATTGATCTTGCTGATATCTTCGTCACTGACATTGACAAAGTACTTGATTAAACTTCTCACTATCGATCCATGTGTCACGATCAACACCGTCTTATCCTCGCGAAGCATGCTGCCTTCAATCACTTGTGACTCTATGAATGGAATAAGTCTCTTCATTGTGAGTTCGAGTGACTCGCCTGTGGGAATCTCTTCTCGAGATATACTGTCATATTTGGCATCGATAGAGGCATCGGTGTTTATGTCCAGTTGTGGAGGAACAGCATGGAAATTGCGCCTGTAGTACTGGAATTTTTCCTTTCCATATTGCTTATATACGTCGTTTTTGTTGCGTCCCTGGAACAGGCCATAGTGTCGTTCGTTAAGTTTCCATGTCTTGATGTGAGGAATCCACATGCGATGGATGGCTTCCAAAATGATCTGGCCCGTTTTGATAGATCTCTGGAGCATCAGTGTGTACATGATATCGGGTTTTATTCCAGCTCTAAGGATCAACTCGCCAGCATGGCGAGCTTCATATTCACCCTTTGAAGAAAGTGGAATATCGATCCATCCGCAGAACTTGTTCTCATGGTTCCATTGACTTTCGCCGTGACGAAGCACTATGAGTTTGTGGGGCATTGCTAGAAGAAAGAATTGCTCTGATAAGCAAATTACTAGCAGATATACCACTTAAGACTTCCAGTGGTGTCGAATAGATAACTGATGATTTTTGATGTGCATCACGTGTGATAGTGGTCTCACGTGAAGAGATTCTCTAAGATATCATGTCAGATGAAAGGATAAGGGGAGAGGAACAAGGGCCGAGGGATAAGAGTAATTGGAGAAATAATAGAGAAATCTTCAAGCAATGGCAATTGAATATCAGAAGATGGATATTTGACGGTTGGCACTAACAATGTGGGGAGTCCTGCTAGTTTTACCTATCTGACATGGAACTGGTGCCCCCATTTAGTATGAGGTAAAGTGGGGGAATTTGCAGGCATAACAATTCAAGGTTTCTTTTTTTTTTGCTTTTTTCGTAATTTCCCTTCGATATCGAGAAATTTCCACCCGAATTAGGCGTATTTTCTTTGTTACTATCCGATTAGCAACGTGCGTACTGCAGAGGGGCAACTGCAACGTTGCACTAGGTGCCATTAGGTAGATCCAATGTAACATTGCAAAGGAGATATAAAACCACATTGGCATCCGTAATGTTGAGGCGAGTTCGAGCCAGAATTTCCTCAGACACAAAATCTTTATACCCCAACCTTTTCATATTCCTTATTACCTCCATTTCCAGGAAGGCCCATTATTCCCTTATCTTTGATCCACACACGACCATGACTGAGGTGGTAGTTAATAAGCCAGTCTTTCCGAAGACTAGCTGTTCCGTCAAACCATTTTTCGATTTCCCAATCACTGTGATTCAAAGTCCAGACATGCCTTCTGCATCCAAGTACTCCGACAGACAGTTCACGTGGGCCGAGGTCCAAGATATCATTAAATACAACGAGTTGGAGGTGTTTGCCAGACTGGAGCCTGAAACCGAGAAATATCATGCTTTCAAAAAATTGTTGAAAGAGCAAAATACAACAGTTTTCAAGCATTTGGTGGTTAACTCATTAAGATGGAGAACCGCCGAGCAAGTCCGTTCATTGAAAGATGCAGAAATTAGTGTTCCAGCCTCTGGAGATCCACTTTTCACCAATGCTTCCGACTTGAAGATCGTGAAGAACGACTTTCCCTATTATTTTGAAGACGACGTGGTTCATTTATGCGTTTGGTCGAAAAGACGCATCGATTCGGATCCAAACAGTGCTCTTGGAGATCTTTCAAGTGAAATGAGAGAACTCATCGAGAAGTACGTTCAGAAAACGTTTGTAGACTGGCTCCAGATCCCCAGAGAGAACTTGGTGTGGTTTCGCAACTGGGAGGCTCTTCAGAGTGTGAAGGAGATTAGTCATTTGCATGTTGTGGTGAAGGGAATGACTAGTGAGCAGTTGGAGAAAGTCTTGGGAGGACCTGGAGTGCCATTGACCGAATAGGATAGAAATAATATAGAAAAAATAGGATAGAATCGGATAAAATAAGATAATTTAGGATGTACTTAACTGGATATGATCAACATGACTGTTTAGAAGAGTCGATTGGATAATTGGAAATGTGGGGTAGGAGTGATACTTCGCAAGAGAACAAACAACATATGGAGAAACTAGGAAAGCAAAGGAGAGAATTTAGAGAGAAATAAAGCAATTTAATTCATTACAAGAAAGTAACAGAAAAAATTGTGTTGAAAATCTATCGAACTGGAACGTTTCATATCCTGGAGGGGAACAGCTGAGCCATCATGACCAAACTTATATGATGGGTGACTAAACTCTACAAATAGCAAACAAAATGATATATAGCGACACTGGATAACCAATTATTAACATTAATATTGTCCAAATTCATGACGAAAACGTTCCAGGTTGTGGTCATGTTCTTCTCAGATGTCATTCGTCTTTTCAACGTCATCCCCGAGGCCACCATAACCAAGTCCTCCCATTTAAACATTTCCAAGCTCCATTCATTTTCCATAAGCTTTCCGCTATCCATTTTACACACTTCCCAACCTCGCTATTCTTGCTACAAACGTTTCTCATACGACGTAAATTATAATATACATATCCCAAGCAAGACCCGCTTAACCTCCGAAACCATACAAGGTTCTGCCCTGTCTCTTCAAAGCGTAAACGACATCGAGAGACGTCACAGTCTTTCTCTTAGCGTGCTCAGTGTAGGTAACAGCGTCTCTGATGACGTTCTCCAAGAACGACTTCAAAACACCTCTGACTTCCTCGTAAATCAAAGCAGAAATACGCTTAACACCACCTCTTCTAGCCAATCTTCTAATGGCTGGCTTAGTAATACCTTGAATGTTGTCTCTCAAGATCTTTCTGTGACGCTTAGCACCACCCTTTCCGAGACCTTTTCCGCCTTTTCCTCTACCAGACATGATTGTTGTAGTTGTAGTTGTAGTATAATAAAAAAAAAAGCCCCTTAAAAGTGGGCGCGGGCGCTGCTATATATAAGGGAAATAACTAAAAAAGGAGGGCAAAACTGCCATAGTTAACTTGTGTCTAGCAAACGTCGCACTTTTTTTTTGTGCACTTCTTCAGGTGAGAAAAGCGACTTTTGGTGTTCATTATGTGGAAACCATTAGCTTTTCGGTGCGGGATGTACGGATGCGCACTCTCTTCAACCACCCAAAAGTTGCATTTTCGCGGTACTAGAATATACTCAGTGCCCTGCGTAAAAAGTAGCACGCGAATCCCTTCACTTTTCAACCTTTGAAAAGATCTATCTTACATTCTACGCATGCGCGCCAAATCTTCTTAGGTACATGCCGGAATGCGACAATCACCTACTCCCCCATATATAAACACCCCACTCCCAGCTTAATTTATTGAATATTATCTAACATCCAAAAATGGCTAGAACCAAGCAAACCGCAAGAAAGTCCACTGGTGGTAAGGCACCAAGAAAGCAGTTGGCCTCTAAGGCCGCTAGAAAGTCTGCCCCATCTACTGGTGGTGTCAAGAAGCCTCACAG
>Ga0160505_100521_pt1 | contig 21662 bp, 11 predicted proteins | sample DIDeMG_FD_108225 | JGI IMG/M metagenome (GOLD analysis project Ga0160505, IMG submission 108225) | Enriched chicken feces microbial communities from UW Madison campus, WI, USA - DID2874_E49_Stillage MG | ecosystem: Host-associated > Birds > Digestive system > Large intestine > Fecal ... | reverse complement strand
TTATTTCTTTGGCGTGGACTACTCACATCACACTTGCCTACTTGATCCATTCATAACCATATATTGTTTTATAGTTCGAGAAACCAGTACATCACATAACAACTCATTCGCATTATATACAGTTATCATCATAAGAGCAGAAAAAAAAACTCACATCTAGGAATATTTACTGAAATGGTTGCTTTGAAGCGAGAAAAACGAGCTGGTTCTCCAGCTGCAAATGGTGAAGTAAAACGATTGAAATCCACTTCATCATCTGTTTTGCACAGCTATTCGAAGTTGCCCAATATCAATCAAATCCCGACAGTAAAGACATTACCATTGAACATATTTGTCTGGGGAACTGGCTCAATGTGTGAATTGGGATTAGGTCCAGATGCTAGAACGAAGGAGGTCAAAAGACCTCGGTTGAATCCATATCTTACCAAGGAGAAGCTTGGAGCAGATGGAATCGTTGATTTTGCTGTAGGTGGAATGCATGTTCTTGCTTTGGATAGCAGAAACAGAATTTGGTCATGGGGAACCAATGACTACAAAGTTTTGGGCAGGGATACTTCAAGAGCAAAAATATCCATGAAATCAATGGATGAAAATGACTCAGATGATGAAGACGGTGATTTGAATGAAGCAGAATCAACGCCGGGTCTCGTTGAAAACTTGCCCAAGGTTAAAGCAACGATTGTTCAATTGTTAGCAACCGACAACTTAAGTGCAGCTTTGTACAGTGATGGAAGTGTGTATGCTTGGGGTACATTCAGATGCAATGAAGGTATTCTAGGGTTTCTGAAAGATACAAGTGTGCAAGCAACTCCTCGTAAACTTGGACTCAAGAATATCGTTCAGCTTGCAGGGGGCAAGGATCATGTTTTGGCCCTTGACTCTAAAGGTGTCGTCTACGCTTGGGGTAACGGTCAGCAGTTTCAGCTAGGCAGAAAAATCTTAGAAAGGCATCGTTTGGCATCACTAGAACCACATCAATTCGGTCTCTATGATATCAAATACATTGCAAGCGGGGATTTTCATTGTTTCGCAATCGATAAAAATGATAAGGTCTTCACTTGGGGATTAAATCAATTTGGACAATGTGGTGTTACCAATGAGAATGGAGATCTTGAAGATGGTTCTTTGATAGTAAAACCGAAAGAGGTACCTGAATTGGAAAATTTGCGAATCCAACAGATTGTTGCGGGTGAACATCACACTTTAGCGCTCGCAAATAACGGACACATCTTTGCTTGGGGTCGGTATGATATGAAGGAAGTTGGAATCAGCAAGACTGACCTCCCACCGTGGACGTATTATGATGAACATGGCACGGCTAGGTCTGTCCCGAGACCAACTGAGTTGAAGTTCTCCGCAAAGAATGACTTGAAATTCAAAACCATAGGTGCGGGCTCACATCATTCATTCGGTGTCACAGACGATGGCGTGGTGTATAGTTGGGGATTTGGGGATACGTATGCCCCTGGACTTGGTCCTCTTGATGGTGACGTTGAAATACCCACAAGAATCATTAATACAGCTACAAAAGAAATGGACATTCTTCTCATCGGGGCAGGTGGACAATTCTCCGTCAGTGGAGGTGTTAAAATCTTGAATGAAGATGAAATTGAAGACCGAATTGAGAAATATGAAGAATTAGACTCCTGAAGCTCAGATCGAGAATTGGATTAAGATTATGCAACGGACGTAAATGTGCTGTTGCGCCTAATGTCTATATTTTTATATGTATTCAGATATGGAAGACATTTTTAGGAAACGTAATCGACGTATCCTAGGCAAGACTCCTAGTGAAACTTATCTAAAACTAATGGCAAACTATCTCCGGTGTTGGATGAAGTTTGACTTCTTGAGATAAGGTATTCCCTGCGCCCCCAGCACGGAGATCCTCATACCTCAAGCTTTGTTTAAAAGGGATTTCAAGTTTCTCCTCACTTCCGATAATCTCCAACCCGACCGTTGCAAGAATATTAAACGAAAATAACCTGGTGAATATAAACTATTAGATTGATAGAAAAAACGCTTCTGTCTCCTTTATCTAAATAAACGCTTATGATTTTTTCAAATACATAGGCAGCTTCTTACCTCGCACAAGCGTAAGAAATTCAATATAAATTTATTCCAAGTCTGAAAAAACCAGTTCTAAGATTCCTTCTTAAACGCAAAGTTTTTCACCACCAAGACAATGTACTTTTAATCAATCCATCAATTTCCGACTAAACAAATACCACAAAACAATATATCTAAACCAACAAATTAGATCGCTAACTCTGTAGGATGCATTTAGAATTCCTTTTTCTTTACAACAATTGTAACCTTTTAATATAATCAATTTTACTAGTTTAATGCTCAAAAATTTGGACATAGGGTATAAGTACAGATCAACATAAAGCATAAAGAGAAAAAAAATAATCATGAAGTTTTCTATTAAATAAATGTTGTATAATCAATAGAACCTACATCTCTTGAACTAATCTAAGTAGTGTATGGGGATTGATGAACCTACTTATATTGATAAGTGCATAGTATCCGGAACTTTCCACTTGATGGCATTTAACTCTCGAAAGTGTTATTTCCAATATGACTAGCCTTACTCCCAATATGAAGTAATTTACTTGAAGTTTCCTACAAAGTATTAATAATGGTGACGAAATAAACTCCAAGATAAAATTTTGAGAGTATTCTTACGTTTAGTTGATTGCAATTGGAATCTACAGTGTCAAGGAGTATTTTTGATAAAGGTCGTACCTGAAGCATTGTGATATTGTTATAGATGCCATTTAAAATTCAATCAATTAGTTAAGAAAACAAGATGATGAATATCAATTCTTCCTACTATAAGAATATTTGTCGTACAGAATTTTGTGTTAAATTGGTAATGGGTATAATTGTTTCATCCATGGAGTGATTGTTCTTTAATTAAATTTTGCAGTATTTAATTTTTATTGCTTGGTATTTAGCAGTAAAAGAATAAAGTTCAAGATAGATATATATTGAATATTGTTTCGGGTCGATTCATTTTTTAATTTTTGCAGTGATAAAAGATTTTAAGGAAAGGTAAGTTATTGATTGACATTTATTCGACTTCATTGTTGTCTGTATTGTTTAATGGAGTGTTTTTTATGTTAATATTTAGATTTCTGGTACTAGTTTGTCAATTGATTTGTTCTGAGTAAGTCTATAATATTTATTTTTAAGAAACTACTCATCAGGGGTTGATGGAGAGTACTTCTTGTACTTGTGATCAAACTGCTTCCCAGCACAACATTTGTATCCGTTAAGATTCAGCTTGAGCAGACCCAGAGTTGAAGAATCGCAAGACCAGTCTTTCAAAGACCTAAGTCCAGTTGTGACGATATGGCTTTCTCGCGAGCCTGAATTATTCCATAACAGGTTTTCTATTGAATTGAGAATATGTGTTTTCGATTTTTACTTCGAAATTGTGGAAAGTAGTTGACTCTTGAATTTATGAAGAATGCAGATTCAAGTGTTGTAAGGTTTGCTCAGCATAGAAAGATATATTTGAAAGGAATTCTTTTTAGCTCAATTGATGCAAAATTATGTCTTAGTGGCTTGAAGTGTATTTTCTTCTCTTTTGTTATCTCGATAATTCGGGTGAATTGTAGTTTGAATGAATGGTGACATGGTTTTGAGTTGTTAATTATTGATTCATTGGCTTATTTTTTGGAATAGAATAATATCTCGCGAGATGGTAATGTTCCCCCTGCGGCTTTAGAAAATTTATATTGCTGGATAAAATTTGAGGATGGAGTTTATTTTTGTTTTATAAATTAGGATTTTTGTCTTCGGTAATTTCGAGCCAAGCTTGGAATTTCACGCTAGATTGGACTTTGCGCGTGGAGCTGGAATCTATTGTTTGATGTGAGGAGCAGGATGCACGCCTTCGAATTTCAGTATGTTTTGAGCATCGAATCGGAGCGAAAATCAACATGGTGCGTTGGCTGAGGATTGTATTCTCCCTAGTGTTACAGACATTTGGATACTTGATTTTCTTGAAAGGATTCTTTCCTCCGAAGGTGGTTCTTGATGGTGTCAATACACATCTGAATGGCTTCTCACTGTTCGAGGTCGAGGGAAGTGCCCTCTTTGATAAATTGATAGTCATGGTGGTGGATGCAATGCGGTCAGACTTCATGTATTCAAGTTCAGCGTCGAATATGCCGTTTCTTCATTCAATTATAGAAAGTGGTAATGCAATTCCATTCACAGCTTATTCGAATCCACCAACTGTCACGTTGCCTCGCTTGAAGGGAATCACAACTGGTGGCACTCCAAGTTTTATTGATGCCATTTTGAATGTTGCGGATGACAAAGATGATTCTCAGAGTCTTGCTCACACTGATTCATGGATTCGCCAATTCAAAAACATGGAGGGTGGCCGTGTTATTCATTTTTATGGTGACGATACTTGGCTCAAGTTATTTCCTCCAGAAGAATTTTTCGAGAAATATGAAGGAACAGGATCATTTTTCGTTAGTGACTTCACTGAAGTAGATAATAATGTTACTAGACATTTGGATGGTGAACTTAAGGACAATTCTTGGGATGCTCTTGTATTGCATTATCTAGGAATGGACCACATTGGACACAAAGGAGGACCAAATTCGCCTTTCATGAAACCCAAGCAGGGAGAAATGGATGAAATAGTTAAGAGGATTTATTCAACCAATGTAAATTCCTCCTGTTCCACTTTGATGGTGCTTATGGGCGATCATGGGATGAATGAAGCCGGAAACCATGGGGGGTCTTCTCGAGGTGAAACAAGCCCTGGCATGGTTTTGATATCCCCGAAATTCAACCAACTTTCTAATAACATAGCATGTCCTGCTGATGCAAAGGAAGACTTCGATTACTATTCTCACATTTCTCAGATTGATCTTGTACCAACACTTGCTGCTCTCTTCAATTTCCCGATTCCAAAAAACAATTTGGGAGTTGTAATCCCTGAAGTACTTGGTCTTTGGGGCTCATATGAGTCCAAAAAGAAAGTCTTGCTCGAAAATTGTGAGCAATTCATGGGGTTGCTCAATGTGTCATACTCCCCTGAAGACCACGATTTTGTGCTTATTAGAGAGGAGTTTCAAAGTATTAAGCACAAGGTGCATGATTTAGACATGATCATCAACTTTCTTAGGAAAGTACAAAGCTTACTTACTGAATCTGCTACGAACTACTTATACCCTGAAATTTGGACTGGTTTCGGCTTGATCATCCTTGCATTCATTATGGTTGCAATCGAAATCATTACATACTTCTTAAAGGAGACCCAAGTCACTCTGATGGAATGTTCCTTTTTTGTATGCATTTGTGTTTTGTACTCCTTGCATTTTCATGGTTCATCATTCATAGAAGAGGAGCATCAGATTTGGTGGTTTTTCACTGTTGTTACCCTTGTGAGCACGTTCATTCAACAAAGGTCAAATGGAATAGTCTGGGCCCTAGCATGCATTTCATGTCTACGTGTAATAAAAGGTTGGAATGACTCGGGACAGAAATATACTTCTGCATTAACAATTTCATCTTTTTTATTGCATTCCCCTCACTTGCTTTGGATGATGGTGATTTTAACTTATCTAACTATTGCATGGTTGTTATATTCTGAGGGAACTTTAATTGAGCTGTTTTCCCTTCCGGGTATCCCCATTCGAAGACTCAAATCAGATGATATCTCTAGTTTGATTTCGTTTGTGATTTCTTTTGTTGTTTCTTCGTTATCATTTCTGTTCAAGTTGAGCCAGCATTATGTGGATGGAAATCTAATCCCAAAGTGGTTAAATTTTTTCTTGTCATTCGTTTTTGAGTCATTTGGGGAAAACATGCTCAACGAAAAATCGGTTCTCATGAACATGAACGTTCGAATCTCAAGACTTTTCACGAACTCGTTTATTATACTTTTATGTTATAGAATATTGGTTGGAAAGTTGAGGAGTTTGAATAGCTTCATCATAACTGACATGTTGAATTTGCTCACTCTATTCTTGTTGCACCAGTCCCGACTCGAAGTTATCCCTATTTTTCTTGTTTTTACTGCCTTGAGATTGGCATATAGGAAACTTCTTAAGTCTTCAGAACACAACAACGCAAACCTGTCCTTGCTTGTCATCACATCATTCATTCTTTGTGTTCAAAATTTGTCGTTTTTTTCTGTGGGAAACACCAACCTGTTGGCGACAATCGACTTATCAAATGCTTACAATGGAGTTGCCACATACGAAGTGTATTTGGTCGGTCTTTTAACGTTCATATCTAATTTTGCTGTTCCCTTGTTCTGGTCATTTGCAGGACTTCAATTAATGTTCGAGGACGGATCTTCGGCTCCGTTCTTCCTCACTCGTCTTTGTCAATCACTGACCGTTTCCTACCAGAGAGTTATCTTGATTAAAGCAATGTACTTACTGTTCTTTTATTGTTTGTCAATGATTAACTTGGTAGCATCAAGTATCAACTTGAGATATCATTTGTTTATTTGGTCAGTCTTCTGCCCCAAATTATTATACTTCTCGAGTTGGACACTCTTGCTCAATTTCATCGTGGATTTTGTACTCGCGATCATGATAGTGACTTTTAAGTAATCGAATCTAATCTAGTTTAAGAATAATAATATTAATTTGCTGTGCTATTGTAACAAAGGATCACGGAAATGAGGCTGATTGTTAATGAACTTGGCAGCTCTCCGATCATTAATATCGTCCCGTTTCTTCTCTCTGCCCCAGGCTCTCTTCTGAATGGCGAGGTCGTGTTTGGATCTCGAATTCAAGAAATGACGTGATTCAGCCGCAATAACAGTCCCCTGACCTTCCGACAATATTCTGTCTGGAGGAAGGTTCTGGCGGTAATATCTTGCAAGAGATCTATGGCCTACCACAGACCCAGAAGGTAACACTAGCTCGGATCCTGTGTTATAAATTATTGTGCTATGAAGAAGAACCGAATCTTCCTCATCAGAGTCGTCATCATCCTCTCCTGATACATCTTCCCAGTCTTCTTCGTCATTTACGTCAGTGTCAATAATCAAATCAGAGTCATAAGTGGAAGAAAAATCGTAAAAATCTGAGATCTCAAGCTTTTCACTTTCAGTTTCATAAGGAATTTTCATATGTCTCTTCGCACTCATATGCTCTCTTACTGCCAGCACGTTGCGTCCCTGATAGTTGCAAACTAGACAAACATTTCCAAGGCCAATCTTTTCACCCAAATATTTAATGAGGCCCTCCTTATCAATTAAGTATTTCGTCTCCGGTAAATACAAACCATGCTTCTTGAACATATGGTCGATATTATCTTCAATGGTCTCAAAACTTGAATTCTTTTGCTCTGGACAGAACAAGCATGTGGTGATCCCAATTTCGACCCTGTTCGCTAGCTTTTCTTCAATAAACCTTTCTTCTTCTTCAAGCGGTTGCAGGTATGAATTTTCAGTTTGAGTATCGGCTAACACTTTGGGATCCTCGTCCTGAACCTCCAGACTCTCCTTAATAGGTTCTTGGATAGTTAATTTCGACTGGATCGCCTCTCTAATTGCCATGAGATCATTCTTTTGTTGTTGAAGTGCTTCCTTCTGTTTCCTTCTAAGCTCTTTCTTCGTAACTTGCTTCTTAGAATCACTTGTATGGTGGAGATCTTCAGAATTCAAAGTAGAAATCTTTGAATTAAATGTTTCTTCATCAATAGGTGGGAGTTGTGCAACTCTTCTCTTAAGATTGTACCTGTGCCAATCTGACTTCATATGAACTCTTTGACCACCGACATCTTCAAATTGAAGGGCACAACTGACGCAAGTAAAACTCATTCTATGGTAAATGCTCGAGTCTTGTTCTTCGTGAATTTGTATATTCTTAGAAGAGTATTCTTGTGAAGGCATCGCCTCCGCTTTTTTTTCTTTTTTTCGCGCGATGACATATCCAATCCAGGAAACTCAACTAAACCTGTTACAATACCATCAGAAATGCAAAACCATGACTCAAGTTATGACAAGGTCGTACCAAGAGTAATTCTGACAATAAGAGCAACTTCGTCATTGGCTGCTCAAGACGTGAAATTCCATGCCTCTTTAGACCGGAATCTTTCCATCGCACTTGGAAACACCAGCAAGTCATTATTGTCACTTGCCAATGCAATGCTAATGGATATTTCTCCTGGTTTCAAGCCATTAGAAGTGGGAGAAGCTGAAATTAAGAGTTCAGCAACATGGCGAACTGTCTCAGACACTTTAGATAATTGCTTTGAGAAGGTTGACATGGCTTTGGATTTATTGAAGAGTCCTAATAAAAGCGATTTTCGAGTGACTGAGCTACTTGAAGCCAACGAATCGGATGTTCCTGAAGTGACCGAGAAGCCACAAAGAAATTTCATGGTAAAGGTGGATAATTCGGACACTCATCCTTTCCAGCCAAAGTTGACTCAAAAGCCACATGCCTTAAAGCCACTACACGAAACAATCAAACTTATCGCTGAGGATCAAAACAACCTTCACTACTCGCATCCATATGAGTTTGAAATAATGACACAACCATTTCCTGACTCGCAACTAGTCACCCAAAATCCAAAAAAACCGATAGATTGGACCTTTTCTGAACCTATTTGGATCGATGATGCTATGGGTCTCAATGAGATGGTCAAAGAATTGGAGCAGCTGAGTGAAATTGCTGTTGATTTAGAACATCACGACTACAGAAGTTACTACGGTATTACTTGCCTTATGCAGATATCTAATCGTGAGAAGGATTGGTTGATCGACACCTTAGCTCTTCGTGACAATTTGGAAATATTGAATAGGGTTTTTGCTGACCCTTCTATTGTCAAGGTTTTTCACGGTGCAAATATGGATATTCATTGGTTACAAAGAGACCTTGGACTCTACGTGGTGTCTCTATTCGACACATACCATGCCAGTAAGAAGCTAGGCTTTCCGAAGTTTTCTTTGGCATATTTATTGGAAACCATTGCGCATTTTAAAACTTCGAAGAAGTATCAATTAGCTGACTGGAGAATTCGACCACTTACTGCTCTGATGGTTCAGTATGCAAGAGCTGATACGCATTTCCTTTTATATATCTTCGATATTCTCAAAAACAAGCTCATCGAGAAAGGGAATTTACAAGATGTTCTTTACGAGTCTCGACGGGTCGCATGTCGAAGATATGAATATTCAACATTCCGAAAAGATTTCAATGAGTGGCCTGACGAGCAATTTGGACTTCTGAAAAGAATGAGATTGCAGTATAACTTGCCAAACTCTAGAGCAACCATGCTCGAATCGCTTTTGGCATGGAGAGATCATTTAGCAAGAGTTGCTGATGAATCTCCAAGATATATACTTTCCAATCAGGCCTTGATTAATTTGTGCAATCTTTCGTTTCCAATTGATTCTAAGAAAATAATGTCAGCAATTGGAAGGTGTTCTGATGAGGTAAGGGAAGAGTTGAGTTCAGTAAGTGAGATCATTCAAAAGAGTATGGAAAACCATGATGGATCACTAGAAGGACACGAAATCATTTCACCATCGCATGACATTGTGAACTATGCAACAGCCCTGGATAACTATGAGTTATTCAATAAGCTTAAGAAGGAACCACTTGCTAAGAGGTTTCAACTTGTGATGAGTTATTCCTCCTGTTTCAGTTCAGTTTGTGCTCAAGACGATTTAAGCTTCTCAATCAAGTTTGATACAAACAAGAGAGAGATTTTGGTATCTCAGTTTGAACTTGAGAATAGGAGAGACGTCATAAAAGATGCTTTCAGGGCCTCAATTCGTGAGAATGAGGAGAAGAACATGAACAAGCTTGCAGTTGGCAAACCAGATTCGCTAATTGACGCCTCAAATGTTGAGAAAACAAAAACTGAATTGCAGGAAAAGCTCCCAGAAATCTTCTCATTGTCAAGCAAAAATAGACGAACCAATCGGAAGATAATGACTAAATCCTCCGATGAGCCCATTTTTGATTACAACGCACCTGAGAATACAAAGGTTTTGGGCTCGATATCTGCGGAACCCAAGAACAAGAAGCGCTCATTTGATCCTTTTAGTAAAGCTGGGAGTGGTGGTCCTCGGGCAGCTAAGAGAACCAAGAATGCACCAGTTGGAAAATCGGGATCTTTCAAGAACAAAAGAAGTTAGAAATACAGATATTGAAAGAATTCATCAGGTTATACTTAATCAATGCATATATCATATCTTTAAAATCAATTTTGCTTCATTCATAGGTTCTGGCTTGCTCCTAGTTGTTTTTAAATGCTCAAGTTCGGCACTAGGTTATGAACAATGTACGAAGAATGGGTCAATTATTGTAAGTCGTGTACGACATAACTCTCCTATCGTGATGCATAGAGTGTAATCTAGCATACGAATACTTAACCGAGGGAAAAGTTCTTTCAAGGTAAACTTGCTATAATGAATTTTTACATAGTCCCAGCGGGGCTGTATCAGACCCAGCAGAAAATGGGTAAAAAGAAACACGGCAAAAAACGTACATCTCGCTCGAGCAGAACATCAAGTTCAAGTGACAAGACGGACACACCGTCATTGAAGTCCAACACAACTTTCGGCGGCTCAATCAAGTCTTTGCCTGATACTCCTGAGGACTCTGATCCTAATGAAATATCCCAAATTCCTCCAGAATCAGGTTCTCGAATGAATTACAATAAGGCTCCAGAGTTCTCAAGCTCAACGACAAACACTATACCCCTTGACATGGAACAAAGGCATTCCTCAGGATCGACTACATCGCTGACAGTGAATACAAGAGATCAAGATAAACGCCCAGGTTTGTTCTCGGTACCTAGCGATTTTCAACAGAACCGTCGAAGTAGCATCATGTCTTTTTCCTCCTCCCAATCGAAGTCGTCTAATCTGGCCCGCAAGGCATCGTACTCCCAAGTACCCACAGCTAGTATTTCCTCACAACTACCTCCCGGAACTGTTGACGTTCGCCCGGAGTTGTTTAGCCGTCAAGGTTCTCACCTGGATCACTCCAAACCACATTTTCATGTTCCAAAGTTTCGACCAATCACGGATTTGTCAGTGTTGAATAAAGAGTCCCTGTTACGACACAATTTTTTGAATCCAAACTATATGTCCACACGCTATAATAACTTCTTACAAATTCTATCGGAACATCACTTAAGTGATTCAATGAACTTTGCTGCAGTTCGAGAGCATTCTTTAATGAAATTCATCAACAGACATATAATAAGCAAACGCGAAAGAGAAATGAGCCACGCAATTAAATCTAAGGAAGACATACGATATTACGAGGGATTGATTTCTTACGAGCTCTTGCAATGTCGAACCTTCCTACGCCGCCTCATCAGCTTGCAATCCAAAGAAATTCCGAATCGTGACTGCATTATATCCTGTGAAGAACTTCTTCAAATAAATTTCATCAACTATGTGAGGTATCTCCTAAACCTTCCAAACGTTTTGCCCGTTGCGCCTGAAAACCTTGACGACATTCTGGCAAAGCATTATCACTTCCGATCTTTCTTCTCCGAGATGAGCAGTGCTTTGTACTCATTGAGGAAGGAAGGTTACACATATGAAATGCCAACTTCAACTTCAGACGTTGAAATTCTTCTTGAAACAATCAGCAAAGTTTCCTACGAATTTATTCTCTTGGAGAAATATGCCATTCATATCCTTGTCAAGTTGAATCACAATTTTGCCATTGAGCAGAGAATTGTGAGCCATCTTTTCTCATTATTTGATTTGAACATAAAATTAGAGAGAATGGAATCCTTGAAGGTATTGAATTTTAATACTTATTTCAGTGCACAATATTCGTGGTATATGGCAATCACTTTACCATTCGTGAGAGTTTTCGAAGCTAATATTTATGGAGAAGACCCTGCAATAGTCTCAAGTTTGGACTCCTATCGTGCTCATTTGGCAGCAACTGCTGATAAAAGACAAAATTTCAAGGATTCTGACAGACTTCTATACGAGAAGTATTTCAGTCGCCTCAAATTTAAGGACTTTCTGCAGTTTGTACAATTAAGTCGAAAGGACTTGGTCAGTTTGCAAAGGAATACCTTTGACAAATTTGGTGACCATTCGTTAGACTATGGACACAGGGACTTTCAATTTAAACCGCCTAATTTTGAATTCTTTGCTAACTCGCTTTCTACTCTTGAATCGGAAACATTCCATGTCATCCACAGTCGTGATATTGCGTTGCAGCTTAGTCCGACTAATTTTAAAGTCATTTTGGCTGAGTTTTATCGTCTTTTGAAGAAAGGAGGAGTTTTAGAGGTCCCTTTGTTCAAGTCTGGTGACGATCATATCCAAGATTTAGTAAATCCTGGTACTTCAAAATTTCCAAACCTGACTAAATTTATGGACCTTGAAGTTGCACGGACATTCGACCTCATACCTCATCTATTGGAATCACTCTTCGAGGAACTTGGTCAGATTTTTGGGGCAAAGAATGTGAAATTCTCCTCTGCTCTACTCAGTCCCAAGAACGATATGAACAGCTTTTTTATCAAGCATACAGCTTTGTCGGTGTACGAAATCTACGGAGATGTCGATAGCTATTGTTCCCGCTTTGCGACGGAGGATAATTCGAATGTTGATAAGGATTGTTTCCATTACTATTTCTATATAAGAGCTGAAAAGGCTTGACCTAGTGATAAGAATGGCATTGTGTCATGGCTATGAAAGATTCTAGATTTTATGTGTAGGAGCGGATACATGGATAAATAATCTGATTGCATACTAGAAGGTGACTCAGATTGAGAATCGATGAAAAAAAAAGTGATTACTTCACATCCATACTTCGAGAGATAAAGATGAAAAACACCGTTCACGTAATTGACGTGGAAAGTGGTAATTTGCAATCGCTTTCGAATGCGATTAAATTCATTGGAGAGAACGAAATAGTTTTCATTCACGATGCTACTGAGTTTGAGGAACTCGACTCCAAAATCACCAAATTGATCTTCCCTGGCGTTGGTAATTATGGCCACTTTGTTAAAGAATTGACGAACAGGAAATTAGTTGGTCCGATTAAAAGATATATCCAAAGTGGCCGAGACATTATGGGCATTTGCGTTGGTCTTCAGGCGTTTTTTGACTCATCCGAGGAGAGTCCTGGTGTTGAAGCCATTGGATACCTTAATATGGACTTGTTTAAGTTTGACACGAATGATGACTTGTTTCGGATAAGAGGTCAGAAAAAAGCGGTACCTCACATCGGCTGGAACAAAGTAAATGAGATACACCAAGGAAAAGAGATTTTGAAGCCTCAAGAAACATTCTTCAACATCAATACGTCCAGTAAGTACTATTTTGTCCATTCTTATGCCGCAATTTTAAAGAATGACAAATCTCATCAAGCAGTACGGAATGCACAAGAGAATGGATGGGATTTTGCCTTTGCAAAATATGGCTCTGAAACTTTTATTGCGGCAGTGGCTTACAAAGGATTATTTGCTACTCAGTTCCATCCAGAAAAATCTGGAATTGCAGGATTGAGAGTTATTAAAGCCTTCTTAAGTGGACAAAAAAGTGACGCTACTTACCCGTCAGTTCAGCAAGCACCCAATGACGTTGAGATGAATATAAGTGGATTGTCAAAGAGAATCATCGCGTGTTTGGATGTTCGTACAAATGATGAAGGGGACCTCGTTGTGACTAAGGGTGACCAATATAATGTCAGAGAGTCAAATGAAGGATCCGAAGGTCAAATCCGAAACTTGGGAAAGCCAGTGGAGCTTGCCACAAGATACTATCTCCAAGGAGCAGATGAGGTCACATTCTTGAATATTACATCTTTCAGGAATTCACCCATTAAGGACTTGCCTATGCTTGAAATTTTAAGAAGATCCGCAGAAAGAATATTTGTCCCTTTAACGGTTGGCGGGGGCATAAAAGATTTGGTCGACCCGGTTTCAGGTGAAGTTTATCCCGCCGTCAAAGTGGCCGATCTTTACTTCAGGTCTGGAGCAGACAAAGTCAGCATAGGGTCGGAGGCTGTCATAATCGCTGAGAATTACTATAAAAACGGAAAGAAGAAAAGTGGTTTGTCAGCAATTGAAACGATTTCGGCATGTTTCGGAAATCAGGCAGTGGTCATTTCTGTAGACCCGAAGAGAAAATATGTCACATCGCCCTCAGATACTCCTATGGCAACAATCAAGATTATGGATCCAGCCAAGTATGGGCCAAATGGTGAGGAATATTGTTACTATCAAGTAACTTCTCAAGGCGGTAGAAAAACCCACGAACTTGGTGCACTTGAGCTATGTATTGCTTGTGAAGACTTAGGGGCTGGCGAAATATTATTGAACTCTATCGATAACGATGGTTCAAATAATGGTTTTAACTTGGAATTGTTGAGACAAATCAAGGAGAATGTTTCTATCCCTGTGATAGCAAGCTCAGGGGCTGGTACCCCAGAACATTTTGAAGAAGTTTTCAGAATGGACTGTGGAATTGATGCTGCTCTTGGAGCTGGAATGTTTCACAGAGGCGATTATGAAGTTAACACCGTAAAGAAGTACTTACAAGAGCATGGTAAGATGGATGTTAGATTAGACATGGACTTAAAACTTTGATCATACACGAATCAAGCGGGTAGTTTAAATATGTCGTACTGTATTTACACATTTTTCAATAGGCAGGTGCTTGTAAGGATCAAGAAGACTTAAATGACTGGTGACTCCTCAATTTCTCAGGTCAGGCGCCAGTTCTCCAATTCATTGTCTGTCAATAGACTGCGGAGCCCATCAGATCTCACTCCCGTATCTCCATTATCTACTAGATCTAATTCTGAACCTCAGATATCGTCACCTGGATGGTCACAATATGGAGACGTTCGTGAGACCACAGATGTTCGAACATATGGAGACAACGCAACAAAGACGTCGAATGCAATATTAAAGAACATCTCTATGTTCCCCAGTAATTCTGAAGATACAGATGACGTTATCGAATCCATGGAATACGTGGACTCTTTCGAGGTGCCATCAGTCTTTCTCAAGAACGGGATGCTACTTCTCAAGATCTCACATAAATCGAAAAAGAGGATTCAGTTGAAGGTAGATCCCGCTAATTTCAAAATTTTCTTTAATCAGATTTCGAAAAGCAAGTTATATGAATTCTTGGTCGATGATATCAGAAGCTTCTGCGCCAGGGACCATGCCAATCACTACAGAGAAGAGTATGGCATTTCAAAAGAATTTGAGAAGAGGTGGTTGACAGTGATTTATTATAATCACTCAAAAAATAAACTCAAGACGCTCAATCTCATCGCTGATACTAGTCATGACTTGAAGAAACTACTTTTCATAATTGAAAACTTCAAGCGGCTTAAAGATGAAATCTCAAGAAATTTTTTGGTTAACTTGAAAGATTTGGACGAAACTTCTCGAAATGTGGTGTTTGGAAAGGCTGAGGCAACGGATAAAAGTTTGAAGGAAACATTAACTTTTGCTGATGTTCTCAAGTTTTGTAAACGTTTGAACATTAATTTGAATCCAAGTCATCTCAAGAGGCTCTTCCTGAACGTTCATACTAAAGATAAGGAAGGAATCGACTTTGACCAGTTCAAAAGTTTTGTGAAGATGCTCAAGGAGAGGCCTGAATTGAGGAAGATTTGGGAAGCAGTTCTGAAGGGAAAGGATTTCATGAACTATAAAGATTTTGAATCCTTCATGTTAGACGTTCAAAAGGAGACAAACGACTCCGACCATTTCAGTAAGATTTTCAAGAAATTTTCTATCGACGGAATGGATGGATGGACAGAAGATATCTGGAATAACTTCTTGAATTCAAAGTTCTCCTTTCATTTGAAGGCTGAGTTTCTGTCTCCGGACTATTACACTCGTTCACTAAACGAGTATTACATCTTATCGTCGCATAACACTTATTTGGTAGGTAGACAAGTTGCCGGAGACTCTTCTGTGGAAGGCTACATTAAGGCGCTACAACGAGGCTGCAGATGTATCGAGATAGACATTTGGGATAATACTGATGACCCTTATGGCGACCCAGTAGTCAATCATGGCAGAACATTCACAAATGGCATCTCTTTAACCAATGCCCTACGTGCAATTAGAAAATACGCTTTCACTTCGACGCCGTATCCCGTCATCCTTAGCCTTGAGATTCATTGTTCTGCTGAATTTCAATTGAAAGTTGTTGATTCATTAAAACAAACATTCGGTGAAATGTTAGTTGATAAACCTATTGATTCTGGTTCAAGTTTACCTAGTCCAGAAGCTCTCAAGAACAGGATTCTCGTCAAGGTCAAGAAAACAAGTCCAATGTCAGACCTTGGTGTTGATGAAAGTGGGAAGTTTGTTAGTAGCTCAACTACTGGCACTTCCTTTAGTGAAAGCAATGATTCGGTCAGCACACCAAGGAAAAATTCACTTAAGCTCAGAAGAAGGGGTTCTAGTAAGGTAATTGATGCTTTAAGTGCATTGGGGGTGTACATTCAAGGAGTCAAATTCAGGAACTTTTCGCTTCCAGAATCCAAAACGTTTAATCATTGTTTCTCCTTGAATGAGAAAGCAATCAATGCTATGCTCAAGGAGGATCTGAAGATGGCCGCAATTGACAAACATAACAGAAAGTTCCTTATGCGAGTCTATCCCTCTAAGTATAGACTAAAATCTTCAAACTTCATTCCGATCAACTATTGGACACATGGATGTCAGATGGTGGCGACAAATTGGCAAACGTATGATCTCGGACAGCAGCTCAATGAAGCTTATTTCGAAAAGTCACAGGGCCTGGGTTACATTTTAAAGCCAATGGCACTTCGACGTCCATTAATGAAGTCAACTATGCGGAGGGTGTTTCTCAGCCGCAAAGTTAACACCAACTTCTCTATTGAGATCATTAGTGCACAGCATTTGCCAAAGCCTGTCAATTCGGTAGCAATAAATCCATTTGTGATACTTGAGGTAATCGGGACATCCAACGTTCAATGGGATAAAGAATCTACTGTGGGTGCGACTCGATTAGTTGCTGAAAACGGATTCAACCCCGTCTGGAATCAGAGGTTTTCTGGCACACTTGAGACCGATAACGAAATGGTGTTTCTTCGTTTCACAGTTCATTCCTCTCTGAATTCAAAGGCTATTGAGGATTCTAAAGAAATTGGGATTCTTGTGACCAACTTGTTTGATATGAAACAAGGCTACAGATATTTTCCGCTCAATGATTTTTGTGGTGAGCAATTATTATATTCCACTTTGTTTCTTAAGGTGGACTACTCATCATTTTAGTGTGCATATAGTGTGTTCTGTCAAGAATTTCTGCGATGAGCGTTTACAACTTTCAGATCGCAATAAGTTATCGGTAATGGGTAAGATTACAGTTTCTGACACCAAGGCGAAACAGCGTCATAATCCTTTGCTCAGGGATATTACTTCGTCGGATGGAGTCTTAAGAGATTCCTCAAGGAAATTAGCGAAGGCTAAGAAGACAGGAAATGAGGATCCTGAAGGTTTCCTCGATGCTACCACTTCCCGCAAGATCTTACAACTCGCCAAAGAGCAACAAGAGGAGTTGGAGAGCGAACTTTCTCAAGACATTCAAGAAAATAAATCTTTTGCACTGACTCTCAAGGACCAGGCAATGGAGGATGAAATGGTCATGGGAGAAACAGATGAAGAGTATTCTGATTTTGAGGATGATGCATACCAAGTAGAAGAAGAGATTGAAGTCGATGAAAATGATCAAGCATTATTTGAAAGCTATTTTAAAGGGGAGAACGCTGGTACCACCATTAACTTAGCTGATAAAATCCTTGCGAAGATCCATGAGAAAGAGCTTCTCAAAGAGCAGACTCACACAGCTGCAAGTAACACAGATGCTGTGTATCTTCCTCCCAAAGTCATTGCTGCATATGAAAAAATTGGGCAGATTTTATCTACTTATAAGCACGGCAAGCTTCCAAAATTGTTCAAGGTCTTACCAACCTTAAAGAACTGGGAGCAAGTGCTATATGTAACAAATCCAGAGAGTTGGACTCCACATGCAACCTATGAAGCGACAAAACTTTTTGTATCGAACTTGCAAGCCCATGAAGCGCAAAAATTCATTGAGAAAGTGTTGCTAGAAAAGTTCAGGAATTCGATCGAAGATAGCGAAAATCATTCATTGGACTACCATATTTACAGAGCAATTAAGAAGTCTTTGTATAAACCAGGAGCATTCTTCAAGGGTTTTCTTCTTCCTTTGGTTGATGATCATTGTACTGTTAGAGAGGCTACGATCACTGCATCTGTTCTTTCTAAAGTTTCAGTTCCGGTATTGCATTCCTCTGTAGCATTAACTCAATTAGTACTGAGAGAGTTTCGTCCAGCTACTATGGTGTTTATTCGGGTATTGATTGAAAAAAAGTACGCTCTTCCCTACCAGACGTTGGATGAAATTGTGTTTTATTTCATGCGATTCAGGAAAGCAGCGCAAGAAGATATGGGGGAACCTATGGATGAAAGTATGCCAGCTTTACCGGTTGTTTGGCACAAGGCCTTTTTGGCATTTGCTCAGAGATACAAGAATGATATAACTGACGATCAACGTGATTTCTTATTGGAGACTGTTAGACAAAGATTTCACCATGCAATTGGACCCGAGATCAGAAGGGAACTTTTAGCTGGTCAGCCAAGAATTGTGGATCCAAAGTTCAAGGAGGCTGCTATGGAAGACGCATTTTGATAGTTTTGCATCTAATTTAGAAGCTTGAAATTTGTGCGAAACCAAATACTGGCTCATAATGTGTAGAAATTTATTGAACTTTTTCATCTTCCCAAGATTGGTTGGCATTTTTGTTTAAGGGAGCAGACTCAAACTATAAAATTTACTTTAGTCGTCTATTTTCGTGTTGAAGTTGGTTATATGCTAAATAAAGATGGGATGAGATAACCCAAATCAATAACTCGATAGTTGTAAGCAAGAGTATCTTTATCCAAACCCAGCATCTAGACTCTAGTGTGTTCGTGATTCTTGCGTACGGGATCTCGCATCATCACACAACTTTTCAAAATTTGCAAACAAAGCAAAATAGCTTTGTACAACTCCAATGATTGTCAATGCAACAGTTGATCCAATCCACAAACCATGTAATGACCCTTTCCATGGGGAGTAAAAACTCAAGTATACTGACAAGGGGATGCCAACAACATAATAAGCCACCAAATTGACGATTCCACCAATTTTTGTTTGTCCTTGTCCTCTTAAACATCCTGCTGAATTTGCATTCATGGCATCAGAAATCTGCATAAGAGCAACTAACCACATAACATCCTTGAGGATTGCAATCACGCGATCATCGTTTGTAAATAAGTTTGCAATCTGAGATTGAAAAAGGAACAATGCAAGAAAGTTGAAAAGGGAAATGCACAACCCAAAACTCAATGCAACTTGAGTAGTCTTCTTAGCAGGCTCTGCCAATCCGGCACCTAAGAAGTTAGCAATTCTGGTAGAGGATGCAATTCCGATTGCAAATGGAACCTGATAAGTCAAAGATGCCATTGTGGAGCCCACCGATTGGGCTGCTAATTCAATTGTTCCCAAATACGACGCCATCAAAGTCAAAATCTCGAAGGCCAAAAATTCAGCTTCAAGCATGATTAAGCCTGGAACTGCTAAGTTCACTAATTTGCCCCAATCTTTGAAGGCCCTCTTAATATCAAGGCCATCCCAACAAACTAATGGATGGACATTTGTAGGAGTTCCATCTGCGTCTATGAAAAAAGCAGTCGAAACAAACAATCCAATAAACATCAACCAATAGTTGATAGCAACTGCAATGGGAGCGCCAAGGTATCCAAAAGACTTAACGAAGACCAAATTCATAATAAGGTTGGAAGGGGCAGCGAAAAGTAGAACATAAGTTGAAATATGATACACCCCTTGCGCTTGTAAGAAACGCTTACCACATTCAAACAATATATAAGCGGGAATTCCAGGACTGATATAGAACAAATAGTCTGCTGCAAGTTTAGCAGTCTCCTTGTCTGGCAATATAAGGCAAATCAAGTCATAGCCAAAAAATACCCAAACAAACAAGACTGGAATCATAATTACAAAAATTAAAGCAACACACTTTTGCATGTAATCACCAACCATGCCATATCTCTTAGCGCCAAATGCCTGCGGACATAATGTGTCTAAGGCAGTCGCAATACCTTGAATGGTGGCATAGCCCGTTATATTGGCAGTCATGGAACCCATTGAAACTGCAGCCAATTCAACTGCTCCCAAGTGGCCAACAGAGAATACAGAAACAGTAGACAATGAGTTTTGTAAGAGAAATGTCATCACTAATGGAATCGAAGACTTGACCAAAGAGTAAAGCTCTGCACCAACAGTAGTTGAGTAGATTTGCTTTGTTGATATGGCTGTCTCGAAGGTGTTTGCAACTGCATCGTCATCGGACTCGTCAACTGGAATGTGATGAGTCTTTAATAATTCTCTCTCTTGTTGGATGAGCTCTTGTGCAACACTTGACTTACGACGATTGGCCTTATGGGGTACAGATAACAAAGGCTGATTTTCATCATTACTTGCAATGCTTTGTTCGAGATCTGTTATGTTTTTTGACTGAAGGAAGTCACTAGGAATAAACAATCCTTGCTTTCCAACGGAGCCATACACTGTAGATGCTCGTCTTTGAACATTGGAGTGGGTAAATTGGTGCGTTCTATTTTCACCTGATGACATTGCCTGTGTCAATAAAAACTGCAGAATCTTCTCTGGTTAAAACGAAGGTAATGTGGTGATGCGAATTGTAAGATAACGAGTGCCCACATCCCCACTGAAAATTGAATGCAGTAAGAGTTTGCATATATACTGCCAGAGACTTCTTCGACTTTCCCAATCGGGACACCTGTTTCATAGAAGGTTGCAATGATAGTAAGACATAAACGCCTGAAATAATAGTTAGAAACAGATCGGGAAGAGAAGCATTGTGGGCACGTCCTACCTGTATGATACTCTCACTTTGGCAACTGTCAATTAGTTCCTGTCGATGTTAAAAACATAACATTGCAAACATCGAGAGTAGTATTGCGTTAGTTGCAGGCAGACTGAAGTGTGGGTGTCATGAATTGGTCTGAACCGAGAATGGGAACTTTGGCTCTTATATTCATTAAATGGAACGCTTTTATATTTAGTTATTCCCTCCCTGACATGCAGAGCAATGATCGTTTATGATCTTCTGTATGTAAGAGCTTCTAAAGTAACATTTACCAAAAGTGGGACTATAAGCAACTTACGCAGAGAAATGAGTCAACAAGTTTCACAAACAGTGGCCTCTCTAATGGTTCACATTTTCCGATCATTGTTCACGAATTTTACCTGTATTTACTATGTTGAGTCTCACCCTCACTCTCATAATGTAACTTAATTTCGAGATTACACTGCAAAAAAATACGATCTCAGGTTCTTAGGATGTGAACACAATGAACGAGAAAGGTTATGTGCTCCAAATATTTCTCTATTTCCTCTGTGTGTCAAATAAAACTCTAGCTTGCGTCATTCCTCATTTTCAAGTAATAGGTATCAAAGCTGCTTTAGTAACCTTCGAAACGCCACTAGTGGTTAACTCACACAACATCGGAGTATCAGAGGTGATACTTTAGGTCAATGACATGCCTCAAATTTAATCGAAATTATGCTCAAAAGT
>Ga0160505_100519_pt1 | contig 21760 bp, 7 predicted proteins | sample DIDeMG_FD_108225 | JGI IMG/M metagenome (GOLD analysis project Ga0160505, IMG submission 108225) | Enriched chicken feces microbial communities from UW Madison campus, WI, USA - DID2874_E49_Stillage MG | ecosystem: Host-associated > Birds > Digestive system > Large intestine > Fecal ... | reverse complement strand
TTTTTTGGAACCCCTCCATAAAAAAAAGATTTGGGGAAAATATCTTCATAACAAAATGAATGAATGCGATTTTCTTACTTCCTGCAGGATTGTTTGTAAATTTTTTTTTTTTTTTTTTTTTCAGTTTAAATGATTTACAGACGCAAAGTCATAACGTTTCTGAGCACCAGCAATAAAAACGAATACTGGCGATCACCACTGTTACTATTACAAACTAATATCAAAGTGCAAGAAACACATGCTGTTTGGTACATAAGATCAAAATGCTGGGTCCCTGACTCCACATTTTTCTAATTAAAGTATGAAAATAGAGTATTTAGACTTCCAAGAGTTGTTCCAACTCTCTTTTCTAGATGGCCATAGTCATTTCGTTGCACTCATACTTATCATTATGTTTACGTTTCCCTCCTCCCCCTCCTCCCCTCGCAAGAAAAGCATTTTTAGACCCTAGCAAACAAATCGCTCTTATCCTTGTCACAAGTTTATTTTTTCTCTTCTCTTTTCCTTTTGACGCTTGGCGGGTAATCGATACCGCACGCGTGGAGAAACCTGTAGTATGGTGGGCCCTTGCCTCTCTATGTGTTTGCAAACTTTTTTCTTTCTCGTACTCTTGGCAAAAAAACAACAAACCAAAACAAAAGCAATTCAACCTTGTTCGGCTTTTATGTCCCCACAAAGTTTGGAAAAAAGTAAGACTTGAATAAGCCTTGTGTTACATTTCTATAGTGACGGGCATAAGGGATACTTGTAAAAAAAAAAGAGACTTGTTCTATTAATCTGCAGCTAATATTTGCTACATGATATTGGCATTGACAACAGCAAGTCTGGGCATAAGGCGCATCACCCACTCTCGGGGTATTGGCCCTCCAGCCCCCGAAGTCCACCACTATATTGCATAAAACTTTAGATACCATAACTCCTCCCTCAATCACAACGCTTCTCCTCCAACTTATCTATCATTGATAACCATTTAGAGAGGCTCAGTCTCCTTTAGCAACCATGCAAGACCAAGCTCGTCACCCGCTAGCTGACTCTCAGTGTCAGCTCTAACCTGGGCGTGATATTCGTTCACCCACTTAATTTCAGCCTCGGTTAATCTGCCCACATCAATCAGCTTGCGACAGTAAGGAACACGCGTGACAGTATCAAACCCTAGGAATTTCTTTCCACCAAAGTTATTGGGAGTCTTGACTTCCTTTACGACTACCATGTTCTCAATGCGAATACCAAAAGAACCGTCCTTGTAGAAACCTGGCTCATTAGAGATCACATTGCCGATCTGCAGCGCATTCTCTGTGTAGTGAATGCGGAGTCCAACGCCAATTGGGCCTTCATGAACGTTCAAGTAGCTGCCCACACCATGACCAGTACCGTGGCGATAATCAAGACCCTCTGCCCACAGGAACTGACGCGCAAGCGCATCAAGCATGTAACCGTTAACTCCCTCTGGGAAAACAATACGCGCCAGAGCAATATGGCCCTTGAGTACACTGGTGTAAGCAATGACCTCCTCCTCAGTGGGGTTCTCACCAAAGTACAGAGTTCTCGTTGTGTCAGTTGTACCGTCAAGGTATTGCGCGCCGGAGTCGCACAGGTAGACCTGGTTGATATCAACGTAGAACTTGCTATCCTTAGCAGGGGCGTAGTGGATCACGGCTGCGTTAGGACCTGACGATGAGATAGTCTCAAAACTGAGACCACGGTAGTCAGGCATCTGCGCACGGAACTCCTCAGCCTTGACACCAACATTGTAGTCTGAAAGCGTGGTGTTGCCATTCTTTAGCTCATTCTCGAGCCAGGCAAAGTAGCGGATAAGGGCAATGCCGTCCTTGACATGAGAAGTGTAGAATCCTTCAACCTCAGTGGGGTTCTTGATAGCTTTGGCCAGCTCAACGGGAGAGGGGATAACAGAGACAGCCTCAGCGCCTCCAAAAGCATCGTAAAGAGCCCAGGAAGTCGAGCTTGAGACAAGAATCTTTTTCTGATCTTCGAAAGAAGCGGCATTGGAGTTGGTCTTAATAACAATGTCCTTTGCAATCTTGGCATCGTCAAAAATGGCGCGGTAGGGTTTGATCTCAACCTTGTCTCTAAGGTACTCGCGGATCTCGGGGGTCACCTTGTCGTCTTCAATGTAAAGTACCGCTTTATCACTAGTAATGTATGTGAACGAGCGGAAAACAGGGTTGAACGGCACGTCACCGCCACGTAGGTTGTAAAGCCACGCAATCTGATCCAAAGCAGTAACAAGGAAGCCTGCGCCATGTTGCTTTGCAATCGACTCGCGTAGATCCTTCAGCTTTTCTTCAAAAGACTTACCCGTGTACTTGAGAGGGAGGATCTTGACCTGCGAATCAGAGCGCGCGGGTTGCTCACTGCCCCAAATTTGGTCAATGAGGTTGGGCTTGACCGGTACAACGTAATCAGCCGATAATTGATTCTTGCGTAGTGCTTCAATAAGCCCATTGTACTCCGAGTAGCTGATAAGCTCAGGATCAATACCGATCTTCGTGCCGGTCTTGAGAACATGCTGCGAGAGCCATTGCTGCCAGGTTGGAACTCCAGGTACGCCCTGCTTGAGGACCTCCCAATTCGAACTGTCAAGTTCTTTTTCTGCCTGCAAAAAGTAGCGTCCGTCTGTGGCCAAGAGGGCCTTGTCAACGGTGATCACAGCGGTACCAGCGGAACCGGTGAAACCAGAGATGAACTCGCGGCGGTTGTCGGCGTGACTGGTGTACTCACTGTCATGCTCATCTTGCGTGAGCACAACATAGGCGCCAACGCCGTGGGACTGAAGCTTGACCCGGAGTTCTGCCAGGCGGGCAGCGTTTGTAGATGCCATTCTGTTAATGTTTGTAGGTTGCGATGGAATGCCGGTGGATGGAGCAACAAAATTGAAGTTAGTGGAATATTTCCGCGGGTTTAGTACTCTCAACTTGTTTAGCGAAGACTTGTCGAAAGGTCTGAAGGACATGAAAAATGAAGTTAAAAGAGGAGAAGAGATGGCTTTTATAAGCAGGTGTTAGTTGGTTCTTTTTTAGTGCTAGGCTAGTAACAGTAGTAAGTTGACAAGTGAGTTGACAGACGAAGGGCCGTTAGGAAAATTGTCACCTTGGGTTTTCACCGTTTGCGAGGTTTCCCGGGCGTTGCCGTGCAAAAACCAAAAAAAAAAAACCAACAAACGTAGGCATTCATGCCGGCCGCGAACGGCCTTGTTGTGGAGTAGTGATGAAAATGGACGCTTTCCCATGAAGCCAGTCACAATGATATTATGGGCTATCTGGAAGATTGCAAAAGGCAATTCGGCAGCTGAGCTTGAACTTGCTGCCACCAATTTCAAGCGTTTTGGATCAACGCCGTATTAGCAACTAGAATTGCAATCTGATCTTTTGAGACATTGAAATGTGAACGGCACTACGGTGAGAGCACAGCCTTGAAATTTTGACCCGAGCAAGGAGTAACTCAAAACCTATTACTCGTGGCCCGGCGCAACAGGGATACATGATGACTATGTATGGCTTATTATTGTTCTTTAAATCTAGACATGTCTAAATAGCTTTTTAAAGGTCTTAGCTTTAATTTCTAGTAATAAAAGGCTCTTTAATGATCATCTAGTCATTCTTAAGAGAGCCTCTAAACCAAGGTGTATTTATTTTCAATTCAATTGCCATTAGAATGTAGCAAATACAAATCTAGATGAGTTATTTGAGATGTACGTGTAATTGTTACTCTAGTTTGTAGAGTCATAATACCGCAACCGTCTGAGAGAAATTGAGATGGTTTTAGCTTTTTTCTTTATTCAGACTGGTTCAAGTTCTAAATCTCAAATCTTTCTTAAACCAGCGAGTTTTGACAATATAGCAATTTGGTTCAGTGCAACTGTTGTTTTTTTCCGGCTTAATATACAAAATAATAAAAAATCAAACACCAATGTATTTATCAACATGTTTTGTTCTTATAGACCTCATTAGGCCCTCATGAAGGATATCGTGATAGCAACACCAAAGTCAGCGCTTTTCTTTCCTTTTTTTCATCTGCTGGTGCAATAGGAAGGTATGGTCTACTGTACCTATATGTGCTGCAGCAGTCATTGATGCATGTGCTGTGGACTAGACAAGGCAGAGTGACAGTTAGCGTGCGGTTGACGGTCCGCCGTATGATTATATTTATATCAAAGTTGTAAAGCCTAGTTATAGTTCACAGTGATATATCAGCTGTTTCCAGATTTTACTAGAATTCTTTTTTAAACAATAACGAAGGGTTCTTTCTGACATCAATGTAGTTACTAATACTGTATTGTATATATAATCTATTTTTTGGGCCTATTTTTAGGTATCTATATCTTGACATTTACCAGGCTTCTCGTCTTGTATACCACTAATTACATTTATGCTTGATTTTATAATGGTTTTGTTTATAATGGCTGACATCTAAGTTTAACTCAACAGCTTTTGCCATTTGTTTTAGAAGTGATGAATAGACAACTTTCACAAATATCCTTCTAGTTATTTCTATTAATCGGTTCAGCCCAACCTTAGAATGGATCTGTGAAATCGTTGTGATTCTAAAAGTTGCATGTGAAAGACTCCTGTAGTTGCGTTTTCTCTCTCTCTCCCCTGGTTGATTCCAATATCAAGTAAGAAAGTAAAAAAAAATAACTTCATAAAGCGAGTTTTCATCATTCTACACCCGTGCACATCTAGAAAGCTAGGTTATATAAGATGAAGATTCAAACACACTTTGACTACTTGCCTTTATTATTTGGGTGAGCAGTATTTTAAGATGTTTGAATAAGACTCTGCTCAATTAGAATGAAATCGAAATGTATTTTCTAAAACATGAATAACCTTGTCAAACGTTTTTATTAAATGATAGTTTCACTTGAGAGGAACCATCTTGACAAATTTCAATCTATCATTTGTGTACACATCTACTAGAAGTGGTACTTTCGGCTTTGGCTATCCACTTCTAGCAACAACCTATGCAACAGGCCCTACAACATAATTTGGACTGCCAATTTCTCCCTATTCCTGAAATATTGCGGGTATGCGGGAGGGTATGATGATGTTAGAAGCGGGGCTACACAATCGATTTCAAGTTTCAGTCCCGGACTAGCCTTGGTAACACTGTCTCCTTTCTTTGATATACGATAAACTAGCCACTGCAGATTTAAATTTAATTAGGAAAAGATGGATGTAACGGTGTCCACATTAGTGGCACCTATACCAGATAACCACTTCTACTTAAATACGATTATAGACTACTATCTGACATAGATGTTGTTGCTAAAGCTATAAGGCATTCAGAAAGAAGGCCGATAGGCGGAATCCAGGCACATATAGCCAATAGTATGGGCATGTAGTTATCTTTCAGATACAAGGTCTAGACTTTAAACAAGCTTTGCATGGATCAGCCTTGTTCTACGGGAACTACGCAGCTGTGCACATATTCTTTTGCGCCAATATAGGCAATCTGTGCCTCAAAGATCCACGTTCGCTGTTGATCGGATATCATTGTCTGAATCTGGGAACACGATGGCAAGGACTCAATAGCCACGGTATTACCTAAGATAAGTCTTATTAGAGAATGATCTGAACTAATACAGGTTCACCATACTATTTCTAAAATTTCAACGCACCAAATACATATAAATGTTACATCTAGAACTCTTTTTGTTTTTTTACATGGACGAAATTAACAATATCAAATATTGACTTAGTAGTAATGAAATCAAAAGGCAAGTGCCTTCTAGCCAAGATCAGAAGAGCACCATTTTGTCGCAAAGAATAGATGCAAGAAAGCGAGCTTACTGTAGCTTTTGTTTTAGAGACTGCAGGAAATAAAAATAAAATCTATTTAGCGGAAATGGCGGATGAAGCAGTGACACTGGCACTACCTGATTATTCGCTCCACAGCCTGCAGTGTCCCAGTTCCCACAATAGGACTACAGACATACGGGATACAGAGTCAACTAGACATCAAAATGATCAAAGAAAAATAAACAACAGAAAAGAATAACAGTTTCTTCCAGTATAGCTTCCATTATGTAGCTCATGGTTCATCAATCATTATTAAGGTGATAAAGTCATTAAACTGCAGTAGCTCCGCGGTTTCGACTAGCCGCTATTGGTGGCTGGGAGCGATATAATAATATTACTGCTAAAGGCCATAATTTGTACTTTTTCGGACTGGAGAGTTACCATTTACAAGTCTTCCTAAAGTTGAATCTGAAAGTCTCAGTGTCCCCAAGCTGGAAATCTCAGCAGCAAGGGGCGCGCCCCTGATGGATTTAGGAAATATGTGCGTGGCTCCCTACTCCCTAATGCTAAAGGCAGCTCTCATAAGATCATGCTCAATCTTGAGATGCCTGAGATCCCAGATTTTGCAGAATTCCGCACTTAGCAAAAAATAATAATTTTATTACATGCAATCGGTACTTTCCGATGCCAGTGACCTGCCTGATCTCACAACAAAACTATAATAAACTCTGGTGAAGCAGTCCATCGTCCGAAGCAATACCTGAACCTGGTAGTAGTCGTAGTAGTTACTGAACGCTCCATTTTTATTTTTTTTATTTCCACTTCCTCTCTTTTTTCTTCTTCTTTAGCATCTCCTTGTTTTCTTTCTTCATTTGACTTCTTTAATCACCACCGGATCGCCCTCTCTCATCATGGACATATCTGAAATCTCAAAAGTATGATTCTGCCTGTTTCTCGTTAACTTTTAGTTTTGTTCCGCAATTGAGTCTGCGCTCACCATTTTTGTTTCCAGACACCCAAATGCTAACCTTACACTCTGAAATTTTTTTTTTTCAGCTGGTAGAAAGTCTGTACAATGGGGAATCCAATCCTCAGGATATTGAGCGGTAAGCCTTAACTACTCCGCAGAGATCATTGCCGTTGGAAAACTTCCTCTAACTTTTTTTTTTTTCCTGTTGTGTAGTACGCAGTTCTATCTCCAAGACATCCAAAGTTCAAAAGCTGGATGGGATCTTGCTGCCAAGCTGATTCATTCACCTTCGTCAAACTGCCAATTCTTCGGCGTTCTCACATACCAAAGCAAAATTGCTGCTTACACTCCCTCAAAAGACGCGAAACCTTTGTCTGAGATCAGGGAGGAGCTTCTCAATGCACTCATCTTAATAAGCTCTCATCACGAATCTCATTCTCATGTTTTGCGAAAAATTCTTTCGACTTTATCCAGTCTATTCTCAAAGTTTCCCAGAAATTGGCACCAATGTATACACTCAACAATCGCAGCTATTGTCGCCAGTAAAGCTGAACAGCAACCACCTCATGAAACTGAAAAAGTCGAGTCGTCACCATCATTCCACTCAGTATGTCAAAGTCTGAACGAGAAACAAATCATCCTTGGCCTCGAGTTCTCTATCATTCTTATTGAAGATGTGAAGAAAAATGCAGCTCTCCTTAACCTTCATCAGGAGACTATGCTGGATAGCGCATTAGATCAGAATGTACCAGATCTGGTTGTCCTCCTGCGATATGCAGTTGAAGTCATGTATCCTTCGCTCGCTGCGCCAATAAGTGATACAATTTTAAGTAGTGTCTTTAAAGCATACAGCGCTTGGGCTCTGAATCACCCTCTCAGTCATGAGTATATAGAACTTCTTCAACCTGTCACTGAGTTCATTTTCACCTATATTCAGCTGCATCCAGATACGTCACTGTGCCATGTCGCTCTCGACATTATATCGGACGTTATGACGAGGTATCCATCTTTCTATGATCATTCGCATCAATCACATCTTAGCCAGATTCTATGTGAGATTGGACAGCCTATAGTTTTAGCTATAGAAGAAAAAAACAAGAAGATACAGCTTGCACAGCCAGAAGCCTTTATTTACGACGATGACGAAGAAATCATTGAATTGCATGATCGGGCAGAGCATTTTTCGAAAGCAGCAATGGCCGTATGTGAGCTTTCAATGGCCGATATTGATGATCTCAGTTCGCAAGAAGCCTCAGTTTTGCTTCATCAGTTGCTTGTAATTACAGACTTTCCAGGGTCACCATATGTGAACAACGATCTGGTAATTGACCTTCTTGAATTCTGGAATATTTACACTGACGCATTTCTAGACTCGGACGACTCCATAGAATTGTCAACTGAGCCTAATCCATACATTTTAAATATCATTGAGATTCTCTGGAATAAGGCTGCATTTCCCTCTGAAAAACAGCGACAGCAGATGGCTTGGGATGAGGACGACTGGGAGGCATTCACAGCTTTCCGTGATGACTTTTCTGAGTTTCTTAATTCTGCTGTCTCACTTGTTGGCCCCTCATTGCTATCTAATCTTGTTTCTCATGTTCTTGAGACTTTGGCTACAGCAACCTCCACAGGGAGTACAGAGTTTGTGGAATGGGCCAAGTTGGAAGCCTCATTGTTTTGCATCACCGCTCTGTCTGACACTTTTATGGATAATAGCACTTCCAGCATCAACCAACAACAGCAACTACTTGTTCAGCTTTTCCAAATAACCTTGCTCCATGCTTTGTCTCAGGCCCAAGATATTGAGGTTAGAAAAACCGGCGTTAGTTTTGTTGGCGCTTTTGCATATTTCTACAACACTGAGCTCGGTCGACCATTTTTGGCCACAGTGTTGGATTATCTTTTCCATTCATTGTCAGACCCTTTGCTCTCTACTGAAGCGTCTGAATCTTTACTGACAATATCATCTTTGTTGCGAACTCAGCTAGTCGAGTTTCTGCCTTCGTTTTTTAACATGTACACCGAGTTATATGAACAATTGGAAAAAGATAGCAGAGCACACGAGCGCACAGTTTTAGCAATCTCTTTTGTAATTCAGGCAGTTGAGTCGATTGACCAGAAGAGCGAGTATGTCAACCAACTTACTTCTATCATTTTTCAGCAGCTGAAACAAGTTTCGGTCGAGTTTCATCATGATAGCAACAAGAAAGACACAAGCAGCGATAATAGTACCGACGACATTCTCTTTAACCGCACACTTTCATTGCTAACTTGCCTGGGAAACCTGGGATCTGGCCTTCAGCAGATGGACTCCAACTGGAACGAAAATAAATTTCACTTCACGTCACACCTACTTGAAGTGGTTAAGATCTTTACGCTTGAACAACCCTACTTTCGTACCAGTCCTGAAATCTGTGAGCGCTGCTGCTCCATCATTAAATCTGGCCTGAACAATACTACAGTAGACGGTGAACACCGTCTTGCAGGACCCTTCAAGTTCTCAGATCAAATTGGCTTGGAGTTTATTAAAGCTAAACACGAGACAGGGCCTGTCGCCTGCTATCCGTACCTGGTAGACCTTGGATGTCACATCATAAATACCACTGATGGTGGTATTGGTCCAGCTGCCATAGCTCAAGGCCTATTGGGAGTATTTTTTGGCAACAACACGATCGAAAAGCTTCTCGATTACGGACCAGATGAGCAAGCTGCTCTGCTAAAACTCTTGTGCGTGGGACTCGATGTAGCACCTCAGCAAATTGTGTCCAGTGCAGGCGGTTTGCATCAGCAACACCAAGCGCAGACAAAAGCACAATTTAAACTGTATACGGATTTTGCCCTGGCTATGCTTAAAATGCATGATTCCACTATACTGCGTACAGCAACATTATACTGGACAAAGTTGCTAGGTAGCCTGAACAAGCCAGCCACTGAACAATTTCCAGAGGAAACAGGGCTTGCGCTTGTTACTGTCCTTATGGAAATGGTCAGTGACGTCACTGCCAGGGCATATAATCTAGAGTATTACCTCGATATTCTCAAAGCACTGCTATTTCATCTTACCTTGCGACCTGTTGCCATTGAATGGCTTCACAAAGTGCTCTTGGCTCCTGAAGACAGTAAGGCCTCTGATGGTTCAACCAAAAGCAAGGAGGGAGGTGCCAACGCCGACAAAATGAGCAAAAAGGAAGCGTACTTCCAACATCTGACTTCTTCCGACATATCATCACTCAGTATCAAAGACATTTGGTACTGAGGACCTGCATAGATAGATTCCTTAGCATATATGTCTCTTTTTTTTTCTTCAATAATATTCTTCAAATTTTAATTACAAAGACAAAAAATAATAATAGTAAATACACATACAAAACAAAAAAGAAAACTATACCTTAAAAATATATATATATGTTGGCCAACCACTTAGTTGAGCATGTCAAGATCATTAATGAGCCTATGAGCCTCTGCCGCATAATCCAGTTTGGAAATTGACACAATTGAGAATCTGACTCTCTCCACTTCATTATAAACATCCTTCTTGGCTCTGATCCGGAAAATGTACTCAAGACGGGGGAATTCCTGAAGCTTTCTAGCCTTTAGTTCCGGATCTTTCTCATCCAACTCAGCCAGCTCGTTGGCAGTGACACCGACAATTATGTTACCAGATTCTTCAAAGGCTGAAGCCCAAATCTGGTCCGTTTCATCATTGAGACAAACGCTCAGTACATAGCGATAAAATGGCTTTTCAAACACCTTTGAGCAGTTTTCACAACGCCAATTGGTATTATCTGGCAATTGCACCAGCTTTTTACGGCAATCTGGGCATGAAGGGTAGTACAGGGTTCCATTCTGTGAAATGACAGCAACCATCGCTTTGACCGAAAAGTAGTCAGGCTCATCTGAATATCCCAAGTTCTCAAGATGGACGGTTTCAAGAGTGGTTCTCTTGGGTTCTTCCTTCTTGGAACTATTATCAACCTGTGCTTGGAAATCCTGGTTCTTTCCTTTGCTATCGTACCAGCCACTCATAAGATGGCTTTCAGGAATATCGGGGGAAGGAATTAAAGAGCTGGAATTGAGCAGACTTAGGGAGCGGCCATTAAAATCATTGACTTTTGCCCCCTTGATGGCAATTACCGTCCCTGGATTTGTGTCGAATTGAGTCGCTTTATCGCCCCAAAGTGTTGCACGAATAGAATATCCAGTATCGTCAACAAGAGAGATATCACGCTTTTCAAATGGTGTTCCTTTCTTGGTAGTAATCGAAGTGACCTCCTGAACATCAGTCAGCACACCAAGCACATCGACAGTGGAGTTGGCTTCCAGCTCAGAAATTGCATCTAATGGTACAAAGCTGTAGTTGTTAACGGGAATGCTGTTATCGTCGTCATGAGAAGGCTCAATGTGAGTGCTTCTGTCAAACATCAGCTCAAACTCATTCTTGACAGTAGAGTATTGCTTGTTGGCAGTATTGACACGCGCACCAGAAACGTAGTAAACTTTTCCCACTTCAAGCTTGTCGTAGAAATTATCGACCTGCTCGTTAAAACCAGTGGCTCTGATCTCGCCACTCTCGTCAACAAAAGTAACATTGAAAAGCTTTCCGGTAGTTTTTCTGTTGTAATGAATGATTTTGGACTTATCAGAAACGCGAACCTTGATAACCCAGCGGTTGTTGTAGGGAGTCACAGTCTTAAGAGGAACGATTGCCCGGGATTCGGTCTTGGGCTTGATTGCGGATCTTTCCTGCTTGCCCAAATCTTGTTTCACAATAGGAACACTACCACCCACGTAACCAGAAACCTGAGGTGCAGCGGAAGTGCCTTGAGCATTCCCCATGTCCTTGTCCTTAACGTCTGCATCGTTCATTGGTTCGTCCTTTTGAACCTGGTTGGATGAATTCGCATTGGACTGGAAATGTGCGGGATTAGGCTCAATACCCAAAGAATACATGGAATCAACCAAAGTTCCAACAAGTGGCACATCAAGAGGAGGATACTCATTTTCATCGATTGTAAAGTTACTGAGCGTCACAATTGGCTTATTGCCACCCATGAGTCTGTAGCTATGATTGTTCGCAGTAACGACTTGGCCGCTACCAGAGTCAAAAGCGCCTGTGTTATCGGCAACAAGCATATGCATCGACATCTTGCCGTCAGTACCAATACAGCGATAGTACATTTTGCCATTCTTGGATTTCTCGACTTTTCTAACCTTGAGCATTCGGACGCGCAGCAGGGGATGCCAGTCAAAGCCGTAATTAGGGTCTCTTACCCAAGCGGAGAACGTGCTCTCCAACACACCGGGAGTCAAATAATCGTAAGACATGTCAATTAAAGAAATATTAAGACAAGGTAAATGAATAGGAGAGATGATATTTGAGGATAGAAGGTGGATGTAATTGAAAGGAAAAGAGAAGTTCAAGATTTTTAAGAGAAAAAAAAAATTTACAAAAAATGGCAAATTAGCGACGCGTTTTCAATACATTTTGTTTGTACGTTTTTATTTTTACCTGATTAGGCCGACGCGACGTAATTTGTCAGAACAGGGTAACTTTTTTTGCTGAGAGTTTCGCGTCGCATTTTTTTGTTTTCATCTTTCCGGAAACATTTTCATTTTCTTTCCTCTCCCTACACTATTTCATATCTGCATCGCGACACAAACGTACAGTCACAATGGGCAGATTAAAGACTATTGAACTGTACAACTTTAAGTCCTACCATGGAAAACAGCGGGTTGACTTTGGTACCTCGTATTTTACGAGTATCATTGGCCCCAATGGAGCTGGAAAAAGTAACATGATGGACGCCATTTCGTTCGTGTTAGGCATCAAGAGTAATGCCCTAAGAAGTGGACACCTTAGCGACCTTATATATCGTGGAAGAGTAATGAACAGCAATGATACTATTGAAGATGTGTCATCTCAGTCTGATCCTAAAAGCGCATACGTTATGGCTGTTTACGAGAAAGGAGATGGCGAAATTCTTGAACTCAAGCGATTGTAAGTGTGTTCATTACGTGTTTTATTGTTTTATATTTTTTTAGGGCCTATGCTAATGTGTAAAATTTTTTTTAAGGATTACGAGCTCTGGTTCTAGTCAGTACCGAATTAATGGAGAACAAGTTTCATCGGCTGAATACGCGCACCAACTCGCGAAGGAAAACATTCTCATCAAGGCCAAGAATTTCCTTGTTTTCCAAGGTGATGTCGAAGCAATTGCTGCGCAGTCTTCCAAAGACCTTAGTAAACTTGTCGAACAGATATCCGGCTCTCTTCAGTATAAAGCTGAGTACGAGCGTCTTAAGCAGGAACAGGAAGCCACAGCTGACGAATCACTTATAACCTTCAATAAAAAGCGTGGTTTCAACGCGGAAATCAAGCAATACAAGGCCCAAGTCAATGAAGTTGACCGATTCAATCAGATGCTAGAAGATAGAGACAATGCTGTTCTTAAACACGTTCTTTGGAAGCTTTACCATCTCGAGCGCGAAGCCAAGGAAAAGTCATCCGAGCAGGCCCGGCTAGTAAGCCTTCATGACTCGCAAAATCATGAAGCCAACCGAACACAAGAGGTTCTCGATCAAGCTGGCGAGGAGTATGCACAACAGAATCGCGTTAGTCAGAAGCTTGAACGTCGCATTAAAAAACGTGAAAAGATTATTGCCGACAAACAGACTGCTCTTCTGCCAATTGAGGAGAAGATTAACATCACTAATAATAATCTTGCCCGCCACAACAAGCGTGTAGAGGCAGTCCAGGTTGACTACAATCGACAAAGCGGAATTGTTGAAAAGCTTACGCGCGATCTGCGCACTGTTGAAAAGTCTCTCGAAAAGTTTGAAAGCGAGGCTCAACAGCAGTCTAGTGTTGCAGGTGTTGATCTCTCATCTGAAGATATTGAGGAGTACGAAACTCTGAAGGCCGAATTTGCTCGGGTAGCTAGTGTTGAACAGTCGCAACTTTCTAACCTGAAACGATCTCTGGTGAACGAGCAGGATAAGCTTGATGGCCTGAACAGCAAATACAATCAATTTAAGGCCCAACGCACGAGAGTCGAAGAAGAATTGAGAGAATTTAAGTCGCGTCTAGACCAGGCAAATACTCAGCTTCAGCAAGACCAAGCCGACTTTAGAGAGAAAAAACGCGAGCTCGGTGAACTTATCAATGAGCGCCAAGCACGCTCCGTTGAAGAGACTACGCTCAACGAAAAACTCCGCAAATGTGTTAATGAACTCATGCAATATAATGCTTACCGCCGCGAGAACGAAAAGGAACGCAAGCTCAGGGAGGAGGTAGCCACCTTAAAGCGACTTATGCCTGGTGTTAAGGGCCTGGTTTACGATCTGTGCCGTCCGAAGCAGCGCAAGTACGAAACTGCCATTGCTACGGTTTTGGGAAAGCATTTCAACTCAATTATTGTCGACAACTTCCAGACTGGTCAGGATTGCATTAACTACATGAAAGAGCAACGCTCAGGTGTATCTACATTCATTCCCTTAGAAACTGTGTCCTATCAACCTGTTAATAACTCTCTTAGAGGTATTTCTGATCAGGTTCGTCTGGCCGTCGACACTGTTGAATATGATCCCTCACTGGAAGCCGCTGTTCATTACGTCTGTGGCAGTGCTATTGTGTGTGACGATCTTAATGTTGCCAAGTACGTTAGATGGACTAAGGGTGTTGATGTCAAGGCTGTCACTTTAGACGGTGCTGTCATTCATAAGGCTGGTCTGATGACTGGTGGTAGAGTTGAAAACAACAATTCAAACCAATGGGCTGATGACAAGGTCCAGGGCCTCCGCAAGTTAAAAGAAAAGCTTACTTCTCAGTTGGCTGAGCTTACCAGATCAAAGCACAGCAACAGAGAGGAGATTCTTCAAGCAGAGATTTCTGGTCTTGAAATGAAGATCCGCTACGACAGTGAGCAACTTGCTGGTTTGAATTCTGTATTGACCGGTAGACAGTCTGAGCTAGTCCATATCGGCACTCAACTCAAGGAGCTTAAGCCCCAGATCAACCAGTTGACAACAAAAATTCAGGAGATTGAGCAGCGAACATCCGCGTTGCAAAGTCAGGTCAGTTCATCCGAGGATCGCATTTTTGGTAACTTTTGTGCTAGAATTGGTGTTGCTGATATCCGTGAATACGAACGTACACAGAGTGGCCTGCTCAATGAGCTTGCCCAGAAACGTTTGGCGTTTGCCACGCAGATTTCTCGTCTGAAAAATCAACTTCAGTTTGAGAATGAGCGACTGCAAGACACGGGATCGCGGATCAACTCACTAAAGGAAGGTCTCGAAAGAGATACGATCCTATTCGGTCAGTTGGAGGGAGAGCGTGACGCGCTAAGAAGCCAGATAAGCCAGATTGAGGAAGAAATCCAGGATATATCTTTTCAACTCAAAGAAAAGAAACAAGCAACAACAGAACTACTCAACATTGTGAGCGCGCGGCGCGACGAGGTAACTAAGGCACAACGCGAGGTCGACTCAACACGCAAGCGCCTGTCAGCGATACAAGAAGAGCTTGAAAAGATTACGTCAAGTCGGCTTAAGACGCTAAGAAACTGTAAGATTGAAGGTTTGGAGTTACCACTGAAGCGCGGGTCGCTCGATGCGTTGCCGCTCGATGAGGTGTACGTCGGTGGGCCTGTGGCAACACAGGTTGATGACAATGGTGATATTGAGATGCCGGATGCGGATCAGCCTGGTCAAGCGGGTGCTGACCTGCTTGCACAGTTGGTAATTGACTTTGACTCGCTTGACCGCAATGCACGCGACCGTACTGATGAGGAGATGAACGATGAACTGGAGCGGAACATTCAGACATTGTCGTCGAACCTTGAACGGATGGTGGTCAACACTCGTGCGACGGAGCGTTTGGAAGATGCTAAAGCCAAACTAACTGAAGTAGATCGCGAGTTTGATGGCATCCGACAGCAAGCGCGAACAGCTAAGGAAAAGTTCGAGCGCGTGAAGCAGCAGCGTTACGAGCTTTTTGATAAGGCGTTTAAGCACATTTCTGGTGTGATTGATAAGATTTACAAGGAGTTGACCCGCACAAAGTCGTTCCCACTCGGCGGTACCGCGTATCTAAGTCTGGAAGATGAAGAGGAGCCATATTTGGATGGTATAAACTACAACGCGATGCCTCCAATGAAGCGATTTTGCGACATGGAACTACTCTCAGGTGGTGAAAAGACAATGGCAGCACTGGCGCTGTTGTTTGCAATTCACAGCTACCATCCATCACCATTCTTTGTGCTGGACGAGGTGGACGCGGCGCTGGATAACGCCAATGTGAGCAATATTGCGCGGTATATTCTGCAGCATGCGGGACCAGGCTTTCAGTTTATTGTCATTAGTTTGAAAAATGGGTTGTTTGAGAACAGTCACTCGCTCGTGGGTATTTACCGCAACCAGGAAGAGAACTCATCAAAGGCTCTTACACTGGACCTACAATCTTATAATGAATAGAGTGTTGTGTTTGTAATATTATTATAGTTGATTAATTAGTTGTTTCTGTTCATGAGATTGAAAAAATAAAATAAAAAGAAAAAATTTAACCAGTGTGAAACTGTCTTATTCAACAGAGGACAATATTTTGGGCTCCTAAATACAAGTGGCGGAGCAAAGCATAAATTTACTGTTGATCGAGAAAACTGCAATTTTCGAACTGATTATGAATTTATGAATTATTTATAAACAGAGTTATTGTTGGTGACTTCTATCAATTATTGGGAATTGTATTTAACATCTTTGGTAATCGGTATCTTTATTGACACTTGCTTTCTTTTGCTAGAAAGTTGAAGCTTGGGACGAACAGCGTGGCGGTTGTTTCTCACGAGAGTTTGGTATTACTAGACACAATGTTAAACTAGGGATCATATATTATTATTTACATCTTTCTGGCTCTTAATTCTTTCGTCGCCGTTGAGGCTACGACCCTCAACATCATCACTTGCATGGCTCTAGATTAGTAGGAGAAAAAAAATACGAGAAGGATATTGAATCCCAATTGGCTCGTATACCAGTTAATATGAAATTCCAATGGTTTTAAGGTAGAATTATTAATTCTTATTAACCAATTTTGATCAATTCTTTTGATCTACATAAAAATAAATAAAAAAACGACTGGTAATATTAATTTTGTCCTGCCAAGCGGTGGTTTCCATCTGATTAGCCTAACTTGGACATTTTATTTTTGGAGGGGATTTCATTAATCTTGCACTTCCTTCCCCTTTTTATTTTGTTTTGTTTGCAGATTCGAATCGGTTAAACTTTTGAAACCAGCAACAGAAAAAAAATTTTTTAAAGGAAAAGAAAAACGCGTATTATAAATCATGACTTAATATCAGTATGGGTATAATCTAGTGAGAAAGCAGTAAAAGTCTAGATACCTCAACGAAGTATGATTGTTGTTGATTTTTAAGACTAACAAGTGATATTAACTAGCATTGGGCAGTCACATCCTACTGAGCCTTAAATCTCTGGCTTCAGGAACAAAGTCACTAAACTACAGTTCTGACGTTCTAGATTTAATTTTGATTTTGAAAACTACAGCAGCTTTGTCATTGAGTTCCAATGTACGAATCTTCAAATTTTTTTTTTTTTTTGTTTTGTTTTTCTTGGCCTTGTTGGGTACTTTTTTGGTTCCTGGTAAGGGATTCTTGTCGCCAGACATCATCAAGCCGGGGATAGCCAAAAGTTTGACCTCCGACAATGATACGAGCACAAACGAGACCAAATAGCTGTGGTCAGTATATACTTGTAAACGATCATAAGTTAAACAATAAACTTAAAACAAACGAGTACAATACTTGATCAGATTTTTGCGTTTTTCTTTCTTTTTTCTGTTTTTGCCTTGAAACCAATAAAAGAATCCAAGTGCAGATCGCTTGTATTCTTCGTTTAATCCCAATGGTGAAGTTCCATAGGAATTCAGCCTATTTGGTGGATTTATTTGGCAGTTTATTTCATAATATATTGATCGTTCTTGTGTACGAACTATTTACTTTTACCATGGCAACTTGGACAATTTACCTGACAGTGGGACATCTGACGGACCTAGCACGATTATGCTATCATTATCCCAAATTCTAAAAACTTATATTTGATTTCTAAGTCTTGAAATACAGCTATAGTTTTATAGCAATTGACTTTTCACGAAAGAAAAAAGTCATCCAACTTCTTTTTATCACTTCTGTGTCTCATTTGCTTTTGTGGTTACTGTGTATATCACCATTTTCTATTCCGATACTCACGGACTACGGTGTTTTCAGACAACATCACACAACAAAGAGGTAGTTTCTAAATTCGACTACTGTTCAAGCTGAGAAACAAGTAATCCCTTTTTTCATCATCGCGTAGACAATAATGATTAGCAAAAATGGCAGAATTGTTATTTTTAATTTTAAAGCCCGTCATTATTATTGACATTCGAACCACCTGCTCTTTTGCTCTGGGTCAGCAATCAACAAGTGGCTGGTAAATTCATCTTTTTAATCATACCGGCAAACGTTGCTGGTAGAACCAACTCACGAGAATTCAAATAAGTCTGCTGTTTTGTTTGTACGCTTTTTAGGAATAAATCGAGCGGATTAACTGAGAAACTGAGCAAGCGCGCAGGCGTGTGAGTTTTTGTACGTGTGTACTGGCTAATAAGTGGACATTCTGGCTGTCACTGCGCTCATCTGAGGTTGATTTCCGTAATCATGATGAGCTGTACTCTTGGGTTTCTGGGTTTCTTGTTTTGTCGTTGTTTTCGGTTAGCAGTTTGCTGTTATACTTCGAAAAAATCATGGGTAAGGAGAATGGAATTCATTGAAATAAACAAGTTTCGCTTTTGTTAAAAGCTCAGAAACCAGGTATTTCCCAAAGCAGTATGATGACGTGGTTTGTACGCGTAAATAGAAACAAACATAGCAAACAAGTTTGCTATCAACTAGAATAACCGTCTTGTAATAACTTAACGGAATGTTGCTTTTCGTATAGAAAACGATAGGAAAAAAATGATGTTTGCCCTCTTTCTTGTTTGGGCCAGACTGGTATACAGACAAATGGATCATGTCATTTTAAAGTTTTTCTAAGAATTGGTATCTTTTTTTTTCTTCCCAAAACGAGAGTTATCAATCAATCTAATCTCGTTTTCTTGTAGTTCCACATCACACAATACTGAAAATAAAGCACTCCACCTCTCAGACAGTTAATATCCAGGTAAAGGTATAAATACTTTGCATCTCTCCTGTTTCAATTCCTTTTTTTTTTAGTTTATTAAACATACATTTTCAATAACTCACAAGTCCAATCTTCTACCCAACTAAAAGCTCTCGATCGCTTCTCCAGCAAAAGAAAACAGCTATAACATAAACTGCATTAAATTATTTATAACCTTCGTTATTCCAATGCTTGCTTCCCGTGCCCTCCAGAACTCGATCAGACACTCCTCTAAGGGCTCGAACCCGGTCCGTGGCTCAGCTGCACTGGTGCTTGCCTACATCACTGCCGGTGTCGTGGCACCCTTTGTGCTTCCTCTGAAAAGCACCATCACCAACCAAGACGAAAACTAGATCAACAGCTGGTCTTTTTTATTTTTAACGCTACTGCAATGTAGCTAGATCTACATTTGCCTCTTTCTGCTACTTCTATGAACGTCCTATTTGAAATGAACAACAACAACAACAATTTAACTATTCCTCGATATTACATCTCCCCGCCATAAAGGCTGCGACACAGTGCTTGTTCGCTGATATGACTCTGCTTAAAAAAGCAAAAATAATCTATTTTATTGCTATAATGATTTAACTAAAAAAATGATAATAACCTCATAACATACCCTCGTAGCATTTAATAAACGTAGCTTGAGCTGCCAGTGCAAACTGTCGCAGTCGGTGAATTACTAAGAAATACCCGCAATACCACTTAAATACCCGCGACTAGTACACACAACTTACCTCGTTATACTCTCTCTTGTGGGTCATATTTACTGCTCAAAGCTGGGGTTAGCATTAACCTCTGTATAATCTTGAAATGAATGAGAGAAAGGCAGCATAAACTAGTAAGTTATTTTGTCTCTGTGTATAGGCGGTTATTTGATCAGTAACAGATCTTGTTTAAGTGTATGAATGAGAATGTATTGGGTGATAATGGTACTCTCAGATCTTTTTATATTTTGAATAGCCCCTGTTGCTGCCTAAAATAAAACGATCTGATCAGACTTCATATAGCATCTCATAAAGAAGTTCAATCATTTCTGTAATAAAAATTTACAGTAGTATAACATCGTAATTAGCCTACTTCTGACAACAGTCCAAACAGCTGTTGCTCAGTTGTTACCTATGATGGATTCTGTCAAAATATATAACATAGGTTGAAAGAATGTAAAGTGACATAGATGTGTATCCGTAACTATATAGGGTAGGATAGTTTTCGTTTGGCCACACTTTGTCTTTTACGGGGGTTTCTTTACATGACCAAACAACTTCAGGTTCATCTTTGAAGTTGTGCTATTTTGCTAAAAGCTTAGGAATATAGATTATTAATGAATTTTTAAAAATTCTGACAAGCCATCTTGATACCATCTATTACTTTACCATATAGAATTTTCAAAATTGTATTCAGGCATTGTTGGAATGGTCCTGTCTTAATACTGATTTTCAACTGAAAGCCCCATGTTTAAGCATGATGTATGTCAACAATCCCTCCCAGCTTAGCCACCAACATCATGATTCATCATGACTTTTACTACTGATAAAAATAGCAAGATTTGAATTTAATAATGTTGCCACTATTACTATCGGAAATTACTTAATTTTATTATTTTATGTCGCCATGCTGGTACCTAGTTTCATTGTTGCTAGCCTTAGATTTCCCAGCCCCTTTTGGAATCGGCAACAGTTAATAACCGACTCATTTCGAGTCTAAAAGCGGTGGCTTGATTTGAAAACTCAAACTTAGAAAATATATCCAAGTATATTGAATTACACTTCAACTTATTCAACATGATCATCACATAGTATTATTATACAAATAGCTAGTATCAAGGGGTAGAAAGAAATGCTGGCATAACTGAGACATGCAAGTGAGTGGCTTAACAAAAACAGTATTTAAGAACTTTAAAACCACAATGCCAAAGTTGCCTCTGTAACGCAGTTGAAATTCTATCATGGGTGCATCGAAAACGCACACAGATATATAGACAATCAGTTCATTGTCCAGGAACTGACGTCAATAGTAGTATCTACTAGATAGACAACTTGACATAAAAATAAAAAATAAAGCCCTACGGGGGGCTCGAACCCCCAACCTTGTGATGACTTTGATTCTACCGAAGTAGATATTAAGAGTCACACGCTCTACCGATTGAGCTAGCAAGGCAACTTGTTATTTAAGAAATTATTCTGTCCTAGGATATCTAAGTAATCATATTAAAAGTAAAATATTAGTATTTTGAAAACATGCATTTTTTGTCTTTATTCAAAATTCAAATAAGTAAATTTAGTTAATCTATTTTTATTTATTGGTCGTATTCCCTAAATCTAACCTCTTTTTTCAAAAATGGCCATATTGGAGATTTGGGTGCAGTGGCGGCATCATCAAACGCTTGAACTTAAAAAGCGCACTGGCGTCGCTACCTTGTCAATCCCAGACAAATGTTTCGGAATTCATTTCTTTTTTGTATACCATCTTATTTCATGGTTTTGATTACATTTATTTGATGCAAGTGCCATGAATTGACTATCAGTCTGTCTGGTTCAGCGATTGAGACTCGCTGTATCTTGTTATTTTGAGTTTACCGCAGGCTTTGCCACAAGTATGGTTTCCAACTTTAGACTTGATATTTAGCCTTTAAGTAATGCAACTGCCCTACGATATAAACAACATCCATTTCAAAGGGACCTTTCCCTTTCTAAAAACAAACAAAGTCTTTTTGTTTAATTTTTTTTTTTTTTTTTTTTAAAAAAAAAAATGGTAGAACATTTTACACAAAAATTTCTTACACTACTTACCCTCTTTTCCTTTTCTTTTTTTTAAT
>Ga0160505_100518_pt1 | contig 21775 bp, 12 predicted proteins | sample DIDeMG_FD_108225 | JGI IMG/M metagenome (GOLD analysis project Ga0160505, IMG submission 108225) | Enriched chicken feces microbial communities from UW Madison campus, WI, USA - DID2874_E49_Stillage MG | ecosystem: Host-associated > Birds > Digestive system > Large intestine > Fecal ... | reverse complement strand
GATCCTTCCACAGGTCGAGAGGTTGCACGGTCATATGTTTTTCACCTTGAGGAGAAAGTACTGCTCTTAGAAGGGAAGTTGAAAATGCATGGAATTAACCTAGACCTGGATACTCCCCAGCCAAATCTCCGTCTTGATCCGGACGAGTTGCCAATTTTGCCATCATCAGTGATGACAGCTTCAGTGCTGACCACAACGGAAAATTCCCATGTGGAGCCCGTCACCGGTCAACCATACCTAGGAGCATCTCTGGGAGTCAGTTTTGCTAAATTGATGATGACAGCGGTGAAAATGAACCACTCATTGCTGACCATGCGCCAGGAGCCGCTGAACTCGACCATTGATGGTGCTAGCAACATCCGACCCGCGGTGTTACCGCCGAAATCTACCGCCCAGGAGTTTATTCGCATCTACTTTGCTCAGTCCAATGCTCAACTACCGGTTTTACACCGAGAATCGTTTCTTAAATGGGTGTTTGAGCCCGTTTATGGCCCTTGGGACATGCGTGTGCCGTTGGCTTCCAAATATACCGCCATTAACATGGACACCTATGGTCCCTCGCCGATGGCCGAGGAAGCTACTTGGTTTTACCAATATAAGCAAATCATGGCGGAACGATTGGCTGCTGTGGGCGGCGACAATGACGTTGCAGCAGAACTTTCCGAGCAAATTGAGGTGCCTGAGCAGTTCCACCGGCCCATGTTCTTTCTCAACATTGTGTTCGCCATTGCATCGTCAGTATACCATCTCCAATACTTAGCCACCATTTCCGAGCAGTTCAAGAAGGCGGCCCTCAAGTACGTGGACTCGACTTACCAGACCAGTGATCCGCTTGAACAACTCGAGGCAGTTTTGCTCCTATCAGTGTATTCGATCATGAGACCCAGTGTTCCTGGTGTATGGTACGTTTTGGGCACAGCCCTTCGAATCTGCGTGGATCTTGGATTGCATAGCGATGGAGTGGGAAAAAGCAACAAGTTTGATGCTTTCACGAAGGATAGGCGACGTCGCTTGTTCTGGTGTCTGTACTCCCTCGACAGACAAATCTGTTTCTATTTGGGTCGCCCCATCGGCATTCCAGACGAGTCCATCACCACCAGATTCCCCTCTGAGTTGGACGATGCTCTAATTATCGAGGGCGAGACAAAAGATATCGACTATTCTGATGAGGCAAGTGGCATGCCCAGCTACAAGTCTATCTCGCTTTGTTTTTTCCGTATCCGGAAGATCCAGCTGGAAGTCCAACGCATCCTTTATGAAAACGGCGAGCTTCCTCGAAAGTTCGACAATTTGGGACAATGGCGTCGCCACATACATCAAGAGCTCGAACATTGGCGTAACCTGACGCCCAAAACCAACCGCAAAATGAATTGCGACTTCAATGTTGAGTTCTTCACTCTCAATTACAATCATACGTTACTTTCGCTAAACGGACTCTCGCCAAAGACATTCAAACTCTCTTCTGATGCCTACCACAAGGTGCTGGAGGCCCTGAAGAATTTGATGTCTTGCTACAGGCATCTTCATAACAAAAAGGCCATCAACTATACTTGGGCAGCTGTTCACAACTTGTTCATAGCTGGAACGTCCTATTTGTTTTCGCTCTACAATTCAGCTGAGGTCCGGAAGCATAATAGTTTGTACGAAGTGAAGAAAATCACTGAAGAATGTATTTCAGTCCTTAAGCTGTTGATAGCTACTTGTGATGCAGCAAAGAGTTGCGCAGACACTTTCCAGATGCTTACTGCTGCCGTGATGAAACTTCGCTACGATGAAGAGGTGGAGGGTACTCTCCTCGGCCAGCAGAACATGGTGGAACCTCCCAATGCGGTCAAGCAGCTGCTTGATGGAAGAGTGAACGCCAACTTAGCTAGCCTTGTTGAAGCATTGGTTGAAGAAAGCTCAGATGACAATTTCAATCTGCCCCGATTTGAGTGGATTTCACGTAAAGACAGCTCTTCCAGCGGAGGAGATTACAATGTCGCTGTCACCACGCCGTTGTTTGCCGAAGCTCCGAATCTCGACATGTTTTTCCTGGAATTGGCCAATCTCCTGCCTGTTTCTTCTGTTCCAGACAATTCCGAGGCACTGTCAGTACCCGCTTACGGTTTGGATATCATGGAGAGAGATAAGCATGTGCCATCTAAAGATGGAAAACGAGTATTCGAAATGATTCAGCAGATGCCTACGGAAGCAATCTGGGACCAGTTTTTCACTACTCTGAAGACCGTTGGATCTGGAGCCATGATTTCTGCATCACCCGTGATCAAATCTGAGCCTACATCTCCGCATGCTTGATTTTGAAAAGGAACAGATCAAAACAATAAATTTGAGAGGATGAAAAATCGTGATCAATAATAGAGAAATAGAAGAACTACGGAATCAAAAGTATTCAAAACAAAACCCAACATTCATTAAATTACCCAAAATACCAATGTCTATATTTCTGTCAAAATAGACATTTCAGCCAACACGGAAACAGACCCTCCTAGTAATTCCTGGCCATTGACTCCACTACATTCAACTGCTCTAACGACGTTCCCATCATACATGCCCCAAATACTAACAACTACACCCTCCGCTGTAGTTTGTGGCCCTAGCAGGTACATCACGTCCGTGACATCTACACAAACGCTCGAATTCGTGTCTTCTTCGTCTTCATCTAGTGATATGTGTACATGAACTGGTGCTAGGTTGGCTACACGGCCCACATGGAGAATTGCAGTAGTTTCGTCATAGGTGAACACCTGGCCAATGATTCGAATCTTCTGAGGGTATGCAGGCGACGCTTTCGGAAAGAGAAGCGATAAACCTCCAGGGTCTAGACATAGTCTTGTCATGGGGTAGTAGTACCTGTATGGAAGAATTGATTCATTAAAGACACAAGGTGAGTTTCGTTGATGACAAAATATTTTCTACTGGTTCATTGGTATCGGAGAATAAATTAAAATTTTCCAAGTTACCCGAGAAACATATCTTGTCTATATGTAAAAACTATCGTGATGACTTTCTTGTGTAGTTATTGGCTCTTTATACGATGAGTGAGACGCGTCAGCACTACTTTAGAAATCCTCCAACAAGTTAAAAATTGAAATCAGTTTTACTGACAGAGATTTAAAGTCTATCAAAAATGCTTTTACGAGAATAATTCTTTTCTAATCACGTCAATCTGCTCAGAAATGTACACTGTTCTTTCAGATAATTGTCACGTGACCTTAGATCAATAAACTCATCCTTCATCATCGAACTCACTTTACAATTCATCATGGAGACTCAAATCAACCGGAATCTTGGTTCAGGCAGTGTCAGCCGTGCCTCGAGCGCTTTCTCAACGGATTTTGAAAAGCAGAATGCTTTCTCTCTCGCAGACTCGGAGAGAAAGTATTCCAGACAGTTCTTCGCCATGTACCAGCATAGATTGGCCATGTTGAAGCCCAGAGTTGAGCGGGAAGCCATGAGAAAATGGGGCCACAATACGCGTAATGTTAACGGCCAGAAGATCCAGCACAAGGATAAGATTTTGGATATAGTCTCAGGAGAATTATGCTGGGTACTGGGAACAGTATTCTCAGATATGAAGCATAAGCTCAATATTCTCCAGGATGTGGAGAAAGGTGTGGACGATGTGATGCCCGCCATGCCCGAGCTGTATGTTGACAGCCAAAATGGTGCGGTTGTAATGTTGGAAGACGAAAGTGGTCGGGCAATCTTGCACAACGAAGACCTACTTCGAACTACTGGTTTAGTGACTGGTTGCTTTGTGGCCGTGTTGGGAATTGAGATCCAAGCGGGAATTTTTGAGATTATGGAGGTGACATACCCAGTTCCAGCTCCACAGAATGCATTGCCTGCTCCAACTTCAGAGAAGCACTACTTGGCGTTGGTGTCAGGTCTCAATTTCAGCACATCTACGGAGTGTGATCTCCGCACAACTTTATTACAGCAGTGGCTAGCAGGTGAAATTGGTAGTGTGGAAGACCAGAAGGAGTCGAGTAGCGTTTGCCGGGTGATAATAGCTGGTGATTCCGTGGAAGAAGTTGTCTCTGAGACGAATAACGACTTCAAGAGCTCCAACAACTTTGGATCTAAGAACACCTCCAATTTTCTGGCCGAATCTCTTCGGTTACTTGGTTCTTGGCTTTCCGAGGTAGTATCGACCGTTCCCGTGACGGTAATGGCTGGTGACTCGGATCCAGCAGAAGTGTGCTTGCCTCAGCAACCATTGCACAAATCGCTTTTGGGAAGAAACGCGAGACTCGCCGGAAATGACAACCTGGCTATCCATACGACCACCAACCCTGCGTGGATGGAGTTGGAGAACGGTCTACGCATTTTGGGTACGTCCGGGCAGAATATCAGCGATATACTCAAGTATCTGACCAGCAGCCACCTGAAGGAAGATATTTTGAACACCATGGAACGTACTATCCGGTGGCAGAATATCGTTCCTACGGCACCGGATACTCTTTACTGCTACCCGTTTGATGATAAGGATCCGTTTACCTTGGATGAGACTCCACATTTGTATTTTGTCGGTAACCAGACCCACGGAGGATTTAAAAAGGTTAAGGTGAAAGATACAGAGGTGACAATGGTAAGCATTCCTAAGTTCAGTGAGTCTGGGGAAATTGTTTTGGTGGAGTGCAGCACATTGGAAACTAAGACAGTGAGGTTTGCGGTATAGGCAATTTGGTCACGAAGACTAATTAGACTTACGCAATTGGGCCAAACAATTGAGTCAGTAACGCCTAAAAAGTAGACAAAGCACTTGCGGAGTAACTTTTGGCCACTCATATAAGAAAACTCCATGAGAGCCTAACAATACCGAAGGTTTGAGATGGCAAAAAAAAAAAGAAGAAAAGAAAGAACTCAGCCAGTTCCTACTATGAGATGCAAGCACGATGAAAAAAGAAGATCCAAGTGCTAGCTCTCCGGTTAAGTGTTCTGACTTGTCGCCATGGCTATTACAGTCCTACTCCATTTACCACCCTGTGCGTCTGAAGCACTTCACAACCACCGCAACACCACTATACTACTAATTAATCCAGACTATTTCAGCGCTTTACTAAATCAACCCCTGGATTCGATCATCTATGAATGGACAGTGGCGTGACAGTTCCATTGGACTTCGCTTATCGGAGAATACGGAACAGGCTAAGCCTTCATGAGATATACTGTTCTGACTGCACCAAATCCTTCCGGACCGAAAGTACGGACGTGACTCCAAGTTTGATATTTACAGTCTTAACTAATGGCAGTTTGCTGTTGGCAAGTCAACTCTTATCAGTAAGTGTTCTGAAACTTATGAGTTTCGATGCGACCCATTTTAGTGGTGGTACTGCTCGCATGGGCATTATACAGACACCTTAAGGCCGGGAGATCAAACGACGGAGCTTCTAATCCTGAATAGAGCAAGAACCTCACACCAAGAATTCATGCGTTGCCAGGGGTATGGGAAGGCCAACTATACAAGCCCAACCCCACACTACCCAATGACACCCTGGCAAACACTTAACCTTCAGCTAATACCACTGTTGTCAACCCGATTCTTTTCTCGCTTTAAGTCACTGCGCGGTACGTGGTGTGGCATACATTCGCCTGAAGGGACAGAGCAGACCCAGAGAAATGACCTGCTCGAGGAAAAATCATTGAGGGCACAGCCCGAAGAACCAAAGGTTAAAAAACAAAAATAGTGACGAAATTCAAATCAACAAAAATTATCAAACGACCAAAATTGACGAATTGTCTATTCTACAGCTCCCAGCTCACAGAAACCCTCCACATTGTGCAAATCTTGCATGGTTGCTGCCAATTAACCAAAAAGTTTCCGTCATAAAAGAGAACATGAAGGAAGGTGCCTGGCGCATTGTCTGCAGTACCCATTTCAAGAACTGATCGAAAACCCATTCATCGAAGTCGAGCCAGACGGTAAATTCCCCGTCAAAACCTCAGATCTACCCAACTCATCCTGCTTTCAATTTCTTAATGCCATCGAATCTGCCATCAAAAAATAATTAACAACCCCTACCCCGCTGCTGCTGCTAAAACTGTTCTTGTAAGCAACAGTGTGTGTCTAGAGGCAGGTAGTGAGAAATGAGAAAAACCACTCGAAAAAATAGTCAGGGGAATCGTGAAACAGCCACTTCTTTTTCCTTCCACTAGCCAGCGGTTCCCGGATTTTCCCTCTATTTTCCGTCCTGTCTGACTTTATTCTCCCTTCTTCTCATTTGGTGACCCCGCTCCTTCGTCACCGCTGTCGTTGATTGATTTCTTGCCGTCAGTTTCTGGAAGTTCTTGCCTCCATCCAAAAGGTTGAGACGGTGCTACGGTAGCCTCTACATCGCCACTCGTCCAGAAACTGCAATCAATTTGCCATCAAATCTTCTTCCCACGGCTCGCTTCACTCTCTACCACCCCAAATGAGTGACAATCCGCCAGATGCTGCCGGCTCTCGCTCGCGCAAGCCCAAGAACCTCTACATTGCTCACCGCCGGTCTCCCAGTGAGTTGACCACACTCATGGTGGAGCAATATAATCTCCAGCGGCAATTGGAAGCTGTGCAATCGCAACAGAAGCAGATTTTGCAACAACAAGCCCAGCTGCTGCTGCAAGAGTCTCAACTGTACAAATCGCACTCCAGATCCCCTTCTTACAATGGCCAACAAGGTCACCGCCGAACAGGCTCTCTGGGCGGCAACAACAACAACCATGGTCACTCCCGCAGACATTCATTGGGGCTCAATGAGGCAATAAAGGCTGCAGCTCTGCAACGTGTGTCCAACTTAGCGTCGCTTTCGGGCTCCACTTCCCAAAACACTCAAAACGACCGCTCCCCCGGCCTGGACACGGCTCTGCCAACATTGGGTCCCATGGCCGACAACTTGGGTGGCTTTCGCTTTCCCAATAACAACGCTGATTCCGATCGTGAGCTGTCCCCCAACCATAACCGGTCACGCTCCTTGGCATATGGTCAACAGTCGTTTAAATTCCCACCGGACAACAGCTCCTTGCTTCCACCTGTGCCTAACTTTGGCAACCAGTCACCTGAGCGTGGCCACCAGAGACGTAGCTCTCATTACCGTTCAGGCTCGCGCAACTTCGATTCGGGATCCAACATCAACTCTAATTGGCGCACACAGCAGTCGAACCACCAGCGCAACAGCCTGAACTCAAATACTCTTGAACCTCCCAACTTTTTTGTTCCAGGCCACAAGAATAAGAGCAGTTCTTTTGGCGGGGGCAATTCGTCCATCTCGTCAATGAACCTGTTCAACCCCAACAATAACAATAATAACGGCGTCAACAACGTTAACGGACGCAAGTCTCTTTTCGCTCCCTACTTGCCCCAGTCGTCGTTACCCGAATTAATTAATGAGGGTCGTCTTGTTACTGGAATTTTGCGTGTGAACAAGAAGAACCGTTCTGACGCATATGTATCCACCGATGGTCTTTTGGAGGCTGACATTTTTATTTGTGGCTCAAAGGATAGAAACCGTGCTTTGGAAGGTGACTTGGTTGCTGTGGAGTTGCTTGTTGTAGATGAAGTTTGGGATTCCAAGAAAGAAAAAGAAGAGAAAAAGAGAAGAAAAGATAATACCTTGGGCAAATCCAATACTTCCTCCATTCTCAATGATGATATTCACAATGACGCGACTTCGACTCTGACTAATGATAACGATGGAAAGCTGGAGGCAGAGGGTGAAGGTTTGGGTAGAAGAGGTTCCTTGAAACAAAGACCAACCATGAAGAAAAATGATGATGTTGAAGTTGAGGGGCAAGCATTGCTATTGGTTGAAGAGGAGGAGATCAACGACGAAGTTAAGCCATTATACGCTGGCCATGTTGTTGCTGTTGTTGATCGTATTCCTGGCCAGATTTTCGCCGGAACTCTAGGATTGCTCAGACCTGCCCAAGCTGCCCAAGCTGCCATTGACAAGAAAAGTGGAAAGGAGTCATCTGTACACACTCCGAAGGCCCCGAAGATCGTCTGGTTCAAGCCTACTGACAAGCGTGTGCCACTAATTGCTATCCCTACCGAACAAGCACCAAGAGACTTTGTTGACAAGCACGAGAAATATGCCGACCAATTGTTCATTGCATCCATCAAGAGGTGGCCAATTACCTCTTTGCACCCATTCGGAACCTTAGTGACCAAATTGGGCCCCATTGATGACCCTAATATTGAGGTCGATTCGATTTTGCGCGATAATAACTTCTTGTGCGATGAATACCCTGCTAATCCTGATGCAGATGACACTTATCTCGCATCGTTCTTTGGTCCTATTCCGAATGTCGCAGTAGAGCTCCAAAGTCCTAACAGAATTGAGTACATCAGCGATTACGTCATTGCTTTCACTGCCAATAAGCAGTTTTCTGAGGTTGCTTTACATGTGAAGAGGCTCAGCAATACAATTATTGAGTTGGGTTTCCATTCTGTTGATGTTTCTCATTATGTTCAACAGAGCTCGACCTTGGAAAGAAAGGCTAAGAAGAGATCATCCTCCGTCTTCTTACCACAGAAAGTGTCTCACTTGTACCCAGTAGAACTTAACGACGAAGCATCTTTCGAAGAAAACATGAAAAGCTTGGCCATTTCCGTTGTTTTCGAGATTGACACTACTAACTTCGAAGTGGAGGACGTTCATATCCATGAATCAGTTGTGATTCCTAAGTCCTTGGTGACTTTCGATGAGGTTGATGATATTTTGAATAACAACCCTCCTGAATCAATTACATCTGCTACCTCGGACTACATCAAAACTTTTGCTTTAATTGCAAAAGAGTTCCGTCGCCAACGGTTGGAAGACAGAAGTCTCAGTCTTAGCCCAAGTTTGACTCTTTTAGATCAGTTGGATGACGAGAAGGTCAGATTGCATTTAAACATCTTCGATTCCACTCCTGCAGCGCTGGTTGTAGCTGAGATCAGTCATAAGGTCAATGCCACGGTGGCTTCGAAAATTCATGCCAAATTGGGTGATGAAGCTTTCTTGCGTCGCCAGGCTTTGCCAACATTGCAAAAGTTGGAGGGCTTTTCAAGAAAAGCCGCAAACTTGGGTGTCAGAATTGATACCAGCACAGCCGCTTCCTTGGAAAAATCCATTTTGAGCATTCAGGATCCAGTTAAGAGGCAATGTATTGAGACGTTGTTGTACAAGTGCTTGCCACGACCAAAGTATTACATTGCTGGTAAGCAAGACCCTGATAATTATTCTCATTACTATTTGAACTTGCCTCTCTACACTCATTTCACAGCTCCTTTGAGAAGATTTTCCGATTTGATTGTGCACAGGCAAGTCAAGGCAGTGATTTACGATCGCCCAGCAGAAACACCAACTGACTTGGATGCTTTGAAAGCCATTGCTGATTATTGTAACTTCAAGAAGGACTGCGCAGCCAATGCTCAAGAACAAGCTATTCATTTGTTGTTATCACAAACTATTAATGAGATGAGTGAACATGCTGGACAACTTTTGGTGATGGGAACTGTTGTGCAAGTATACGAGTCTTCGTTTGATGTCTTTATTCCTGAGTTCGGAATAGAGAAGAGAGTTCATGGCGACCAGTTGCCTCTTGTGAAGGCAGAATTCGACAAAACGAATAGGATTCTTGAGTTGTATTGGGAAAAGGGCGTCGATTCCGCTACGTATATCCCTCCAGATGAGCGTTCGTCGTTGAGTTATAGATCCTCGATCAAGAACAAATACCGCACGTCTGCATCCGAAGCTGCTAAGATTCAAAGCAAAAATATGGCTCAAAAGGAGACCATTGCGACGGAAAGCATCCTTTCGAAGCTTGCAGAGTTGGATATCAACGCACCCAAGGTTGTTGCACCAGTTGCCAAGATGTGGCCCTCTGTGAGACCAGGTATCCTGCAAGGATTAGCTCCTTATTTGCAAGATGCTATAACACGGGTGGAAGGTAACTCCTACATTCAGGAGATTCGAGAGTTCAAGCCCGTTGCAGTTTTGTTGCGGGCTGAGATTGGCATGGCATTGCCATGTTTGACTGTACGGATCTTGAATCCATTTGCTGACATCTGAACCTGAACCCCACATTTCTACGAGCTATGAACATTTTCATAATATTATATTTTCTTGATATATCTAGAGCCTCGTCGGTCTAGAAATACCCCGGATCAGCCCAATTGAAGTATTTCATATCCTGCTCCTCTCGCATGAATGTCAAATAATTTAGTGGACCACCTCCTCGCGATCAGCGTTTGGTTCACTTTTGGTTCCTACACTCTAGTCACTTAAAAATTTTCCCAAACTTGACTTTCTTCTCCACTATGTCTGACTCTGCCCAAGACTCCAAAGCTGGCCCCAACGGCGTTAACCACCCCAAGCCCGTGGCAGCTACCAAAAAATCCAAATTGTCAGGTACCGGTGAGTTCATTGTGAGAGAATATGGCACTCCTCTACAAACCAGAGTAGCCTCTCCATGCACATTGAACCCACCAATTGATAGTGACGGATTGTCATGGCCCCTGCAAGGTGCAAGAGCTAGAATTGAACTGACTCCCGAAGAGGCTAAGGCCCGTGAGCTCAGAATTGCTGGTGCCGTCAAGACCATTCTCACTGAACTTGGTGAAGATGTCGACAGAGAAGGTCTTTTGGAGACACCAGAACGTTACGCTAGAGCCATGTTGTATTTTACCAAGGGCTATGAGGACAATATCCGTGATGTGATCAAGCGGGCCGTTTTCGAGGAAGATCATGACGAAATGGTGATCGTGAGAGATATTGAGATTTACTCATTATGTGAACACCACTTGGTGCCATTTTTCGGTAAAGCACATATAGCATACATCCCCAACAAGCGTGTGGTGGGACTTTCCAAGCTTGCACGGTTGGCTGAGATGTATGCCCGCCGTTTCCAGGTCCAAGAGAGATTGACTAAGCAGATTGCCATGGCACTCAGTGAGATCCTCAAGCCTAGAGGAGTGGCTGTGGTGATTGAAGCCACCCACATGTGCATGGTAAGCAGAGGCGTGCAAAAGACAGGGTCTTCCACCACGACCAGCTGTATGTTGGGATGCTTCCGTGTGCAACAGAAGACACGGGATGAATTCTTGACGCTCTTGGGCAGGCGTTAGGTATTTCACGATTCATGATCTTCATTTCTTGTAATAGACACTTGAACCATTAATATAGAGCTTTTCAAGCGACTATGCCAGTTTATCACTTCCATTCTCCAATTCTTCAATCAAATCTGTGACTACGGAAAATTCTCTAGGCGCTCATTCTATTGATCATCTATTTACAAGCTGTATTCATTTTCTTTCCACGATTTCTGCTGCCTCCAATACTTTCATATCATCACCAAATTGTCCCATGATCTGGACTCCGAAATCTTTATCTTCACATGGAACAGAAATCGAAGGTAAACCTGCCATCGACCCTGGGATCGTCAACACATCGTTGATGTATCCATTGAGAAAATTCGACTGGGTGTCGCTTTCGAACTCCTCCAATAATGGTGCACGGCCAAATGCGGTGGGAGAAATGAGTAAGTCACATCCACCCGGGTTTCCAGCTTCTCCAGTAAGTGGGTTGGCCATAATGAAAATGTCGTTGAGTTCCTGAACTAGTTGTCTGCGGACTCGAGTTGCCCGCAAAAAGTAGTCGCCTGATTCTGACGAGAGGGTGTAATTTCCCAAGACAATCCGTCGCTGAACTTCAGCACCAAACCCTACACTTCTATTGTGAGCGATTCTGTCCATTCCACTGGAAAAGTCTGAGTCAGACCCATAAACGATTCCATCAAATCTCGACAAGTTTGATGCTGCCTCAGCCGTGGCAAGTGTGTAGTACGCCGAAAGCAGCTTGCCAATTGAAGGAATCGAGACTGGTTTAATGGTATGACCCAAATCCATGAGTCTGGTGAGGACCTTCTCAAATTGAACCGTCACATCTTCGCTTATCTCGGCCAAAAGCAATTCCTTCGGTACTCCTATTACTAACGAGGTCGTATCCCTCTTGTTGCTGGTAATCTGGTCTCTTATAGACTGAGGAAGAGAAGTGATATCCTTCTCGTCGTATTTGTTCAAAACTTTGAACACTCGTTCGGCAGTGGCTACTTCACGAGCCAAAATTCCCACCGTATCGAAGCCCTGAGCATATGCAACCACTCCATATCTTGATATACGCCCATAAGTCGGCTTAAAACCGACAATTCCACAGTAACTTGCCGGTTGGCGAACCGAGCCACCTGTGTCTGTTCCTAAGGCGAAATCGGCCAATTCGGCAGCTACCGCGGCTGCTGAGCCTCCTGATGATCCTCCACAAACTCTTTTCTCGGAGTATCTAGGATTTATCGTAGGTCCATGAACTGAAAACGTGGTGCCAGAACCCATACCAAATTCGTCCAAATTACTTTTGCCAGCCATGGTCAGACCTGCATCCTCTAGAAGCTTAACGACAGAGGCATTGAAGGGACTCACATATTCCTTAAGCATCGGCGACCCACAACTGGTAGGCTCATCGGTTGTGGAAATGTTGTCTTTGACAATGAAAGCGGTATTCGCCAAAGCTCCCAGACTGTTGAACACAGCCAGTCGAGACACAATGATACTGTTGTATGCGTCACGTGACGTCTGGGTTAGTAGCCGAGAAGTTTTACGTAGCATAATGATAATATTCTAAAAGAGTCTTTGATCTGGTGAAGGTGTTGTATGTGCGTACTGTATATAGTGTGTTTATAACCTCTAGGGAACACTCACCTGGACTCAAAATTATTGATTTCAAACTACATGAACGTAATTGGCACAATCTAAAGATTACATAATTGGCACTCTAATCCCACACTTTACACATTAAACCCATTTTCATCATGGGGTCATCAACCTGAGGTATACTGGTGTACGGGTGTGACTCTGTCCCCCACCCCCACTAACATTGAAAAAAATCCACAGTCAAGACTTTAACCATGTCGTTCTCTCTTGCTGCCGACAAAGGCAAGACCAACCTTGCGTTGGTCAATAACTTGAAAGTGAGTGTTGCTGCTGCCAAATTCCAGCCTAAATTGGAAATCACTGTGTCCGATGACTCTGGCCTTCTCTTGAAAGACAAAAAGTCTGCATTCGAATTAGTTGAGGCCAATGCTATTGTCAAGTATTTGAGCGGTGACTTTGCTGCTAGTGATTTATTTTCTGTCGATGAAGTTGCCGTTTATGACGCTCTTAAGTCCGGATCCTCCCAGAAAGCCGTCGAAGCCTTGGATTCTGTGACTGTTCCATCCAACAATGACTTTTCTGCCGCCAACATCGTTCTTTTCGGTGCTGCCTATCCCTTTTTAAAGGACTTGAAGGCTTTGGCTACTTGGGTTCAATCGTTCGCTGCCTTGCCTGAAGTTTCTCAGGGTATTAAGAATGCACAAGCTGTCACTACCGTCGAGAGGCAGGTGGCTTCTGCTACCGGCGCTGTCAACGTTAAGACTGGATTTTTGGTGAAGCCTCAGGACGACAGTATTTTGCCCAAGGACGGTGAGAGAAATATTTTGATCACCTCTGCTTTGCCATACGTCAACAACGTCCCACATTTGGGTAACATTATTGGTTCTGTCTTGTCTGCCGACATCTACGCCAGATACGCCAAGAACAGAAACTACAACACCTTGTTTGTGTGTGGAACTGACGAGTATGGTACCGCCACCGAGACCAAGGCTTTGGAGGAGAAAGTCACGCCTCAGCAGTTATGTGACAAGTACCATGTTCTCCACAAGGAGGTGTACGACTGGTTTGACATTGACTTTGATTACTTCGGTAGAACGACCACGCCTTTGCAGACGGAAATTGCTCAGGACATCTTTATGAAGTTGTACGACAACGGCTACTTGGAGGAGCAGACCACCGAACAGTTGTACTGTGAGACTCACAAGTCGTTTTTGGCTGACAGATTCGTGGAAGGAACCTGTCCAAAGTGTGGCTACGATGATGCCAGAGGTGACCAATGTGATAAGTGTGGTAACTTGTTGGATCCTTTGGAATTGATCAATCCACGTTGTAAGCTTGATGATGCTAAGCCGGTGCCTAAGAACTCCACTCACGTCTACCTTAAATTGGGTGACTTGGAGCCAGAGTTGCAGCAGTGGTTCATCGAGGCATCCGAAAAGGGTGCTTGGTCTAAGAACAGTAAGACTATTACCAACTCGTGGTTGAAGCAAGGTTTGGACTCCAGATGTATCACCAGAGACTTGGTGTGGGGCACTCCTGTGCCTTTGGAGAAGTTCAAGGATAAGGTGTTGTATGTGTGGTTTGATGCCACTATTGGTTATGTTTCCATCACCGCCAACTACTTTAAGGACTCCAAAGATATTGCCGGGTGGGAAAAATGGTGGAGAGATCCCGAGAACGTACAGTTGTACCAGTTCATGGGTAAAGACAACGTTCCATTCCACACCGTTGTGTTCCCAGCAACTCAGATCGGTACCAAGGACCCATGGACTAAGTTGCATCACTTGAATACTACTGAGTACTTGCAGTATGAGGGAGGTAAGTTCTCGAAGTCTAGAGGTGTTGGTGTTTTCGGTAACAACGCCAAGGACACTGGTATTTCCCCATCTGTGTGGAGATACTACTTGGCTTCTGTTAGACCAGAGTCTTCTGACTCCCACTTCTCGTGGAAAGAATTTGTCACCAAGAACAACTCCGAGCTTTTGGCTAACTTGGGTAATTTCGTTAACAGATTGGTCAAGTTTGTAATTGCCAAGTACAACGGAGTCATTCCAGCTTACAACCCTGAGCAAATTCCTAATTACTCCGCATTTGAGCTGGAAGTTAATGGCTTGTTGGCATCTTACATTGAGAGCATGGAAGCTGTCAGCTTAAGACGTGGTTTGGAACTTGCCATGGCCATCTCTTCTCGTGGCAACCAGTTCTTGCAAGACAACAAGTTGGACAACTCGTTGTTTAACAACTCTCCAGACTTGTCCGATGCTGTTGTTGGTGTTGGCTTGAACTTGATCTACTTGGTTTCCGCCGTGATTTCTCCATTCATGCCCGAAACCCGTACTCAGATCTCTGAGATCTTGAACGCTCCACCATTGTCTATTACCGACAAGTTCGAGTTGGTGTTGGAGGCTGGTCACAACATCGGAAAGGCCCAATACTTGTTCAAGAGAATTGACGAGAAGAAGATCGAGGAGTGGAAGGCATTGTACGGTGGTGCCCAGAAGAAATAGAATTTTACGAATCTGTCCTAGTTGACCAATTTAATGACAACTAGCAATATCATGAACTTGTGTAGAGATCGGTACATGCTCCGAGGAAGTCCGGGACCAGTTTCCTGTACTGGAGTAAAAAATATTTGACACTTTGCGTATTTGGTTTTCATTTCAACTACCGCTAACATCAGCCCAGAGGCTCGGCTTGAAATCACTACCTACAGAAATAACAAACTCTACAAAAATAAAATCTAGATGGTCATAAGCATTCATTTCTCCAAGAGATATTGTGGTAGTAGTATCCCGAAACAAAATATCTGTGTGCAGTACCTATCTTGTTAAGATACTCCGGGGTAAATATTTAAACTCGGAGTTCCCAGCAAATGATCCATGCCTAATTATTTATTACATGTCATTTGCAGGAAAACAAATAGTTGGTCTCGTCACTGGTTTGGCAGTCCCTCCAATAATTACCAAGTTTATTTTGCATCCAGTCCTCGTGGAGTCCAAGTATAACGAAGTGGATTCTCTTAAACATGATCTCGACTATTTGGGATGGAATGTCAGATTGAGAGAGCAGGAGTACGGAGTTGCATCTGAGGCCCTCTATGTGCCCACTAGTTACTTTCAGGGTCGTTACTAGGTAGTCAATAATATACGAATTCGGAAATGCCTGTAGGATTATTCTGAATCAATCAGATCTTCGTCGTTCGAGTCTTTAAGTTCCTCATACAAATCCGACTCATTATCCATGTCATCGTCAATAATAAATTCTTTCAAGTTTTTATGTCCAAGCTTGATCTTATTGCTTTCCCACGTGTTGAGATCATTGACATTTCCTCCAGTAATAGCTCTTATCAAACTCAACTTGAACCCCTTGGATTGCTTACTGAAATCAATATGTTCACGCTTATGTTGAGGAACATCTGGACGGTGTCCGATACTTTGACCAACTCTCACAAGAGTCTCAACACATGTCTTAGAGTTGTCAATCAAATCAGAATCAAAACAGAACAGATCTTTCTCGAATAGCAAGAGGACGGTAGACCCACCAAACTTGAAGTACCCAATTTCATCACCTCTTTTCACTTTCTGGCCCTCCTTCACTGTAATAATTGTAGATCCCACCATCATGGCTCCCACACCTACCAAAATGATAGTTCCAAATTTCTCTGTGTGAATCGGAACAATAACTCTGACATTCTCTCCATAGACATCCAAGTCTGATCTAATGGCCATGGGGTTTACAGTGTAATACTCTCCCTCGATGTACTTCATGGGGCCGATTGTTCCTGACACTGGAGAGTGGAATCTGTGGTAATCTTGTGGTGCCAATCTGAAAATACCAACACTGCAGTTCTTGGGGTCGTAAAGATTGGTCTTTTCAAAGTTGTTGAAATTTCCATTGAACAATTTTGCTAATGTAAAATTGCGTCCCTTGATCCAGAGCTCGGTGGCACTGTCAACTGTGACAAAAGTTGTACATCTGCAATCCGCTGGAGAGACAGCAATTCCCTCCTCATCTGGAGCCTCGATTGGTCTTGCTCCCACGTCAAGTCTTCTGTAGAAGAATTCGTTGAAAGTTGGAAATCTGGATGGATCCTTAATCTGGCACTCGGAAAGATCAAGCTTATGGAATTGAATGAATGAAGCAATGTCTCGAGCCAGCAGAGGACTGTCGAATTTGATGCCTTGCTTAATACTGAGCTTTCGAAGTAATGATCGAATTCGCTTCGTTTTTGCTTTATCCAAGCCTTTATAAAGAAGTCGAATTCCCAATCTAACAGTAACACTCATCTTCTCCTCCATCACTATACCAGTTGATCTATCTTGCACAAAAATATTGGCTGAGTTGCTGCCAAGCTGATATTTTCCATACGTCAACTTGATTAAAAACTTGGAATACCATCTTCTCGACGCACCTTGACCTGTTGCGTAACTGGATGTCAACATTTTGTTGACAATACTCCAGTCTTTGGAAGCACAAATAGCGACATGAGTCACAATATCTAGATCTCCTTTCTTTGTGAATCTCCTCTCATGACACACGGGACAACTGTCAATCTCGAAAATCTTGTCCTCGGGATTTGATTTTTCCCGAGCAATGTAGCTCTCCAAAAATTCAACAACCTCGTCAAACGTTACGACATCCCCACCCCACATTGATCGATCCAATTGCTTGTAGAAATCTGTCACAATTTCGTCACTATTATGAGATCCGAGCGCGTCCAAGAAAGATATCATCTCAATAGAATCCATTTCTGTAGAGGTCTCGTTCACATTGTACTGTTCCAACAAAATACGCCAGAAGTCCTTGCGGAGATTTTCGTAAGTGAGGAAACGTGCCCTGACTTTCAATGTTGGATTATGCTTCAGGGCCAATTTCTGGTCATGAAGAGTCAACTTAAGATCCAAAGTCTTGAAAAGCGATGTGTCAACGTACAGAACTGTGTAACTGCTTCTCTTAAACTTTTTTTTTTTTCTTGTCTTAACCATGTTCCCATCCTCAGCTATCTGGATTGCTTGGTGGCTATGCGCGTCCGATAAAGAAGCCAAAGAACTCGTAGATTGGTTTCGGCTCTTTTCTTCGAGAGAATTGTCAGCTTTAAAAACTGCCACAGGTGGACTATCGGAACTGGGATCTTCCGCTGTTCTATCGTCAAGACCTTCAGCGGCGCTTTGGGAACAAGGCTCAGAAGCAATTTCAACAAGGCTTTGGATAGGAATTGAAACATCGGCAACTTGGTCGTGAAACAGAAAATGGTCTTTGTCTAGAACAGAGAATTGGACATTGAAATTGCTTTCGTGGTCCATCACCTCGAACGCAAGTCTTTCATTGTAAACGGGATTCAAATTGTGTCTTTGCCAGCTTGTTCGGAACGTCATCTTACCAAATGTCACCACAACAAATGGATCCATATCGAAACTTGTACGTGTGAAGTTTTTGATCGGAGGCAAGTCTGAACACGAGAGGATCTCAAGAAACATTACACCCTTCATATTTCGATGGCGGAACTCGTATTTGGCATCATTCTCCTTTCTTCTCCGGAAGCGTCTTTTCTTCACCTTCTCCGTACCGGAAGCACTCAAACCTGAGTCGCTGCCATAGAAGCCGTCACTGTTGTAGGATCCAATAGACAGAACATCTGACGCAGACAGGTAATCTGTACGAGAGTCATCAGAATCTGGAAATACCTTAAGGAATCCTGAGCCTGATTTTGTCAACTCCGACTCAAGCATTTGACTTTGGGACTTTTGTAGGAATTTGAGAGGACCTGACGAAGACTTTCTGCTTGGTTTCTTGACATACTCATCAATTGACTCAACATCAGATACTTCGCTAATGCCACTGACTTCTACGGACTCATTCAAGTCATTATAAAAGCCTTGCTCGTTCGGCAAAAGTATGTGGACGCCAGGTTCAGTATTAACCAAGGAGTTTGTCCAAGCTTTAAACTTCTGTAACAAAGAGTCTTCAGAAAGACTTAAGTTTTCAACAGAAAGATTAGGGGCTGTTGGAGGGCTCACTAAGAGATGTGGACCACTGCTGCGCATGGAGGAGTCCGTGGATTCCTTAGCCCCGTCTTCCTTATTGGAATCCAGAAGCAGAAACAGAAGCAATACCGAACCAGTGACATAACAATGGTCGCTCTCGTTCAGGTAGAGCTTGTACCATTGAGGCAGTGTCTTGAACGAAGCGTTGTCACCATCAAAAATATCCAGCACTTTGAGCCGAACCTCCCCGAGGTAACTTCTCGTACGTGGAGTCCGATTCCACACGGCTAACACCAATACTTGAGAAAAGTCGCCAGTTTTGAGAGGTATAATGAAATGATCGTCCCAGGACGGATGAGCTGTGTTGAGCTTTCGCTTACTACGTTTTTTGTAGCCATTAAGACGAGCTACAATAGCCGCATTAATTGTCTTGGACCTCAGCTTCTTATCCAGTAAAAACAAGTCGGCAGCTCTGTATGCATCCACGCGCAAGTAGATTGGAGCATGCGACCGTTTGCGGATTCTCATGGTGTCAATTGGAGAAAAACTGGGTTGGGAAGTATATATTCTAATTGGGTTACCTGTAATTTCGACGGTTTACGGCTCAGGGCCTGACTTGGCTATGTTAATGGGTGCAGGCTTGGACAACAGGATACCGGAAGAAGGTGCCATATCACTGCATATAGGTTAATTCTGGGGAACAGTGAGAACAAATGAGTGGTATGATTGTTGAGCAAACGGGAAAGTTTAGCATGAAAATATTATAGGCATAGAATGACTTTTAGGGCAAATTTAACGTAGGTTGGCAATAAATCTGATATATTAGCTTGAGTCAGCCTTGGGTTGGCAATATTTGACGTGTTGGATGGATCTGTAATCATGATTATAACTCGAATGTTTTAAAGCTAGATCCACTGCGAGGGCACTGTCGTTCAGTGTGTCATTTAATGTGTGAAAAATTGAGTTCGGTATGGCTAGCTTTGCCCTTTAGTTGGAACAACTAGCTTGTGAGCATCTCAACAACTCTCTTTACACTCAATTTCTTAATATCTGTGTAGGTCTGGCCAGTTCCCACAAACAAAATAGGGACCTTCGTGGCCATCACCATGTTGATCATGGCTCCCACGAGATCTCCCACCGTATCCACCTTGGAAATGATGAAAAAGTTGAGGCCCCTGCGGTTGCCGAAAGCATTGTTGAAGTTGATTGCTTGTTCCACGGAATCTGTACCCACAAGTGCCTCTCCCACCATGATGATTTTGTCTGGGTTGGCTGCGTCTCCGAACTTCTTAAGAGGAGCCATCAACTTGGCGTTAGAATGCGTACGTCCTGCCGTATCAATAAGCACAATATCGTAGCCCTCTTCCCCAGCAAACTGGATAGCCAGCTTGGCGGTGTTCACCACATGATCACCACCTCCGTAACCTCTCTCAAAAAGATTAATCTTAGTAGGGGTCTCAGCATTGCTGTTGAGACGCTGAAGGTTATTTACATGCACCTTCAATTGCTCCACAGCTCCTGATCTGAAAGTATCGCATGCACAGATGAGAACATTGAAATTGTTTTGAAGAAACCAGTATGCGAGCTTGGCAAGGTTGGTTGACTTTCCCACACCGTTCACACCAACCACAGAAATCACATAAGGTCTCAGTTTGCTGGCGGAGTTCTTCTTAATTTCATAAAGTAAGTCTGTCGACACATTGGGTGTAAGAATCTTGGTGAGTTCTTCGGTAAGTGCCTGCTTGAACACTGGCACCGTCACCGTCTTGGACTCTAGTCTGGTTTTAATCTTTTCGATGATGGCTTTGGCGGTAGGAGGTGCAATGTTCTTGGAAATGAGTTGGTCGTTAAACTTCTTGGCCACCTCATCGATATCTGCGGAGGCGCCGAAGTAGGAGGAAATTTTCGAGAAAAATCCACTTCTTTCACTACTGCCATCCTTCTCATCGTCAAGTGTATCGTCTTCGCCCAAAATATCGTTCAATTCTCTGACGAGCACCAAATCGTCTTGCTTGCTGAAAGCAGACCGATCCACCACGAGATCATCGACTGATTCCGGTACGGCACTTCCTTCCTTGCTTTCTGAGTAGTCCAATGACTCGTCATTGCCAACAGTCTCCACCATTTCTCCATTAATCCACTTTCTCATGGCCTTCTTGGTCTGAGTCTTCTTCTTCGGCGTGGAGACAGCTGGACTGCCCGATCTGACCGGTGTAGAGGCCAGCTCAATGCTCTTTTCAATCTTGAGCCGTATCAAGTCGTTAACCTGATACTCGATCAACTTGTGCAACTTCGCTGGGTCCTCCTCTTCGTCTGTGAGTTTGACGTAGGTTCTGAGCACATCGGAGAGCGTCTGGCGGATTTTTTCGCTGTCAATAGTAGTCACAATGTCAAAGTAAATAGCGGCATAGAGATCGTCACGTTTGAGACCGTAGAATCGCTTTTGGGCAGACCCTCCACTGGTGGTGTAGAAGTTAGAGTCCAATTCTGTGCATGACTCGTTGACAATGCTGAAGATCAAGTCGTTGAATGGCGAGATCTTGTTGTTGCTTTGATAGAGCACACGACCAGAGGCCTGGAAGATAATCAATGACTGGGACATTTTGGCGATGTCCTATCTATTTCAGGTTTTTGGTTAATTTCTGACAGTGGTTTAGGTACTCCGAATGTACAGTATGAGGATCGGACTTCGCACTACAATCAAATGGTCTGGGTAAATGGAAAGGAACGAGGCGAGGGAAAACTATGAGGGAAACTATTTAAAAACGCTCAAAAAAGAATTAAATACAACTGAGCTGGATTAATGGAACTGACAAGTAAAAAAATAAAATTGACGTCACAGACAGGATTCGAACCTGCGCAGGCAATGCCCAACACCTGAGCTGCTAATAGCAGGGTGTCGCCTTAACCACTCGGCCACTGTAACTGAGCGAAATGAAAATAATTTTGAGTCTAATATAAGGTTATTCTCAAACACCTATTTGCCATTTTTGAACCAAAAAAAAAAATGCTGAGTGTTCACCAGCTTCCCGAAAGTTCTCACGATCCCGAACGGGTAGGCATCGGTCCGCCGCCGCCTCCTCCTCCGGATGACCCATCCCCAAGCGCTCGCGAAGAT
>Ga0160505_100517_pt1 | contig 21803 bp, 10 predicted proteins | sample DIDeMG_FD_108225 | JGI IMG/M metagenome (GOLD analysis project Ga0160505, IMG submission 108225) | Enriched chicken feces microbial communities from UW Madison campus, WI, USA - DID2874_E49_Stillage MG | ecosystem: Host-associated > Birds > Digestive system > Large intestine > Fecal ... | reverse complement strand
TTTAATTTTTTTTATTTTTTTTTTTTTTTTTTTTTTTTTTTTTTTTTTTTTTTTTTTTTTTTTTTTTTTTTTTTTAATTATAAAACTTAGAAACACATCTGGTAGCCAACATCATTTTTGCAAGATGCGAACATTAAAAAAGAAAAAAAAAAGAATTTGGTTACGAATTAAGAAAATATATATAGATATAGATATATCGATCAAGGTTAAAATAAACAACTAACCATTGAAACTGAATCCATGAGAACTTTGGGTTTCTCTGGGAGTGGCAATGCCACTACGAGGCGTGACGTTTCTTCTGGAATACCAAACAGTAAAATCGCTAATTTGCGATTTGATCCGCTTATAGTCGCCAGAGTTTAATGCTGTTGACATTTTGGAAACCAGCTTAGCCTTTTCCTCGTCAGTGACAGTTCCCACAGGAAGTTGTTGAAGAGTGTTAGTAATCCATGTGATGGCAGTGTTCTGGTCAACTAGCTGAGTCACTTCAAGGAAAAGCGACAAAGCGTCTGATCTGGTATCCTTAGGTAACGAGAAAATGAGACCCAGGATAAGCTGTGTTGCCAGTTGTTGACCCTTTTCATTAGCCAGTCTAACAATAATAGACCGAATGTTATCAGGAATCGACTTGTGCACGGATGAAGGAGGGTACTTTGAGCCATAAGCAAAAAGGTCTTGCAAGTATTGAATACCAGTGATGATCGTATCATATTCGTTCAGATTGATAGCAATGAGTGCGGCATCAAAAGAAGGGAGAAAAAGGTCAGAGGCGATGAGCTGGAAGGGGAAGTACATCACAACATCGCCCATAAGTCTAAAGAAGTCCTCAATCAAATCAGGAGCATTGGCCGGATTGATTGTAGCCAAATATTTGAAAAATGTAGTGATCTGTTCTTGTCCAAACGCCCATACTGAAGCCTTGATATTCTCGCTAGTATCTTCTCTTGAAAATTCTCTGAACACAGTACCAGTAACATAAAGGTAGCAGCCAAAGTGAGTCTTCTGAAACTGAGAGGCCAAAAGCTCAGCAATGGTTGGAAGTACATCCAGTAAATCACTGCCACAAGAAAACAGGGAAAATCTAATGAACTTGGCACCTCTCTCAGCTACATAACTGGAGAAACCATGCTTGTCTAGAAGTTGACTGATGACAGGTAAGACTTCAATTACAAACTGAGCAGTAGGATTCTTGGTACCAATCGGAGCCTCAACATCAACTGTCTCCACAAAAATATTAAGAAGCTCAATCTCATCAGCAATATCACGATGCAGCTGATCGTTGCCAGGAAGCTGAGCTTTCTCTAGCAAGCGAGTGCAGATAGGATTTCCGAAATATTGAAGAGCCTGCAGCATCACATCCAGAGGTTGTGCACGCACAACATGAGCAATACCATCAGTAACTTCATAGTAAGACCGCAGGTCTAAAGTTCCAGCAACGTTCTCGTAAAATGGGTAGAGCTGATCCACAAAGTTGGTGAGATGTTGACTGCAATCTTGACAGAAGTGCTTCAAAGCTTGTGCAGCAGCACTAATAACAGCCTTACTAGGATTGGTGAAACCATTGGTAATGTAATTGAGTTGAAGCTCCAGATACTCGGGGTGTTTGGCAGTCCATTCCGTGTATCGACCAAGCACCAGGGTAGTTGCATAGCGGATTTTCTCATGCTCCGGTAACTTTTCTAAAATTTTCATAAACTGAGGAAGAATTTCATCCTCATAAATATCGACCTCTCTAGCCATGGCTCTCATGGAAAAGAGCGGTGCTTCGATCTGCTGCCAGGGGACCTGGGCTCCATTGTTCAAAGCATTCAGCTTTTCGATAACCTTGGTTAAAGCTGAGCCTAAAGCACGTGAAGCGCCAATAACGGAGCAACAATCCTTTAGCACATCGCCCATCTCATGACGGAAATCTTTGAACTTGTCTTCCTCTTCTCTATCTCCGTCGAAAAGATCTGCTCCATCACCTGCAGGATATTGTAAATGATCGATAATGACATGCACTAGTGTTAGATAGATGTCACCAAGCTCATTTCTTGCCTCGTTGTATCTATCCATCACAATCATCTGCTTCAACAAGTACCAGAAGTGGAAGGTATATTGAACCACATCCAAGTCCTCATCAAAAGCAGTACATTCAGCAATTGCTTCCACCAGGCCTCTAAAATCTTTAGGAGCACGTGCAATAAGCATATGCCATGATTCACCTGCTTCCGCAAAAAGTCTGGTGTAGCCTGAATAAGCGTCGGGGTCGTCCTTGCATTCGGTGATTTTCGGCCGCAGGGAAATCACAAGCGGATATAAAGCTTGGATTACAGGCATTGATTCGTCAACATCTCTAGTTTCTCTAATCATTGAACAAATGCATTCAACAGCAGATTCAAATGTATCGATATCAAACAAAGCTTGAAAGATGAGATTCAATAATGGTGAGTTGACAACTTTAACACTATCGATCTCTCTTAGCCACGAATTGAAACATTGGAAAATCAGCGATTTGTAGGTGGGGAACTGAGGTGTGTTGATCAAATTCAGTAAAAGCTCAAAGACATGCTCTGCATTTTCGGATAATAACTCGATCGTTCTTACGCGATATTCTTCGTCTGAAATAGGTAGTTTTCGGGAGGAAGAAAGCTCTTCTGGTAAAACCTTGAGAAACTCGAGTAGTGAAGAAATAGTCTCGGGGTTAGATCCAAGGGAATTGACAAGCTCGGGAATGACGCCCTTCCATGATAGAAACTGAAGGGCTAAGTTTGCTAAAGCTACACAAAGCTGAGTGTTGATGATTTTGTGTGAAGCACGATTGGTGATAATAAGCTGAACTAGAGAGTTTTTCAAGTCATTCTGCTGGTCAGAAGACAGCTGATATAAATCGTAAACAATCTATTGGAAAAGAATGAAACGTGTTAAAAGATTAGATCCCCCAAGTCATATAATAGAGAGTTCCTACTTACCTTAGCTCGAAGTGTTTGAGCTCCAAAGATCTTGGCCTGTACAGGAATCTCAGATTGTGACAGAATTGCATGAGTGATAGACCAGGCTTCCGGCTATGTTTCAATTAGCAAACAATAAATATTCAAATTAACAAAACAAATCAAATACCTACACTCTTTTGAAAAGACTCTAGAAAATTGTTGGCTTCCTTTTTGATCGAATCATTACCATTGGAATACATTGTATCCAACACTTGGAGGACATTTTGTTCGGTGAATTCGTTGTTGCTCATCTTGATGATTCAATGCCTTTGAAACAAGCTAATTGGCTGATTTAAAAAATACAAACACACTAGTTATGTTGTCAATCTAAGAGGCTATCGTCCAATTTGATATGATATCGTCGGCAAATAAAGGTGTTGATGAAGATTGATGAGAAGAAAAAAATGCAAAAAGTCATGTAGCAAGTTTACCCTGCCGATTCGAGAACTATGGGAGAGTGGTCATCTGATCTTAGCCTGGGCGATTAGTATTAGTCCCAACTTTAACGTAAGTGCTAATATATATTTCCCAATGTCTAAATTTAAATTAAAAGTCTTATCTAATAAATGGGTTAAGTCTAAAGTTGAATTATAATTCTTTCAAATTGATTAAATGATTGTTAATAGCTCAGGATAGGTTTATACTGCTTTGAATGATGTATATCTGATCGCTTTTGATACCATTAATTATTTGGGGTTACCTACTTAGATGCTAACTTGATTTTATTTTCCACTACTTAACAATTTTACTGTTCACTGTTATTTTCCCTCAGCTTTTGATTCTCGTTTTGATAATAGGTCAAATTTCTTCGGGCCAACTTGATCCTTTTTTCTAGGTTGAAAATTGACATATTCTTTTCCTTTTGCTGTATAGCCATCTCTTTCCTGTGATTTTCCTTTAACTTTTTGATCTCGATACGTTTAGCTTCTTGAAGAAAATTTAAAGTGTTCAATGTAACTTTCAGACTCTCAAAGATAACACCAACTTTCGTGGCAAGTTCTTCCACCTCTTTGATGTCAGTTTCCGATGATATACCAGCATTGGATATTAACTTTAAATTGTTCTTGTTTGCTGAGTTTGTGAAAGAGTGGTTGCATTGACAATTAACAAACTCACTGTAAGACTTTTCGTTTTTATTACTAGCTTCGTTCGGTTCTGTGCTATCCTCACATGGAACTTTCATAGCCACATTTTTTTCCAAATAAGATGAGTTTTTAGCTCCTTCTAAAATATGAACTTTCATTACAGGAGGTGAAAGTTGAGAGTGTGATGGCACAGAAATCGGCTCGTTACTTATCAAAAGTTCGAATGGTTTACAGCTGATCTTGGCAAAGGAGTCTCTTTTAGCAAATTCACTCTCAATTTTGGGATCTGCGCTAACCTTTACTGTTGTTTGTGAATTAGAAGTAAAAGGATGGTACCACTTCTTTTCTGAGCAAAGATGACGAAATCCACTTGCTAGACTCATCAACTCAATATCTGAAGCCCACTTGGCAAGCGCCGTATTAGAACAGTAATCTATTTTATTTTTCAAATCAAAAAGCTCATTCTGCAAAGTACCAGTTTTTACTCTACCGGATCGCACATCTTGTTCAAAAGTTGCCAACTGATTCCTACCTTTTTGTGACTGAGTAAGTTTATCAATGTGATTTTGTTGAGTAGAAATTTCGCTATCTAATGCTGACCCAAAAGTCTCAAGCCAATCTAAGGCTTTGATTTTGTCATTCATTATAATAGCTTGGATCTCTAGCTTTTTTGTCAGCATGTCAGACTGCAGAGTAAGCCTTTTTATTGTGGAGAACTGATGCTCCAGTCGCTTTTGACATGTTAACACCATTTCATAATAAGACTTGGAGACATCAATAAAATATTGGGAAAAGTTGATAGTGTCACAAACAAGAATACTACTTTGTTTCACTTGCGTGTCTCTGATTAAGTCAGATTCACATCTATCGTTGCCTGAGATACGACCTGGATGTGAGAACAACAAACGAGAGATTTTGTAATTAGCTTTTATGCTTTCGCTTTTCAACCGATCAATTTCCTTTTGATAGTAGGATTGTTGCTCAAATAAGATGTGTTTCAAGAGTCTCAATTCGTATTCATACTTGTGTGAGAGATAATCAAGGCTGACTTTATTTTTTTTGTCGTAAGTGATATTCTTTTTGTGATAAACTTTGAAATCTAAAGATGAGACAGCTCGTATGCTTTTGTTGTCTGAAGTGCTGCAAGTTTGCGGAGTGTAGCAATTATTTGTAGATATTAGCTCATCTGACTTGGGACATGATGTTGTAGATATGGGAGCAACTCCGTTAACAAATTTGCTCAAACTAGGCATAATACTGATGGATACAATAGACTGATGTTGAGGTGCACATTTTGAATATGTATAGTGCTTTGAGATTTTGTCAAATGGCTTTTGTAAAACTTCTTCTGGTTTAAAAGATAACTCTTCTAAAACATTTGTATGTGGAATTGAGCAAGGGATAGGTGCAAATTTTGAACCAGTATTTGAAGTACAAATAGGATTGATACTGTGAAAACTGAGGTTTGAAGAGCTGTGTATTTTTTCTTGAGAAAAGATAGATTTACTCTGTGTCAAAGAAATAACTGGGAGAGGTAATGCCTTACTTTTAGTATTTTGAATTCCTGCTTCTTTAAATGGTTTGGTATAGGATTCTGCACGTTTTCCATTAACCAATTGAGAACTGAACCTGCTTTTCATAGATTGCGATATCAAAGAATTCTGGCAAGAAGGGTTTTGGCTCTCAATTTTCGTGGAAATCGGTTTGATAGTAGAAATGGGTATGGATGTATTTATTTGCGAAGATCTTATAGTAGAAATGTGAGGGTTTGCGGTCATTGGTCTAGTTTTCTCTTCTCTTGACGTGGGGATGTCTGATGAGTATTTGTTGTAAACTTTATGACTGTGAACTTTTTGATGTTTGTTATCCATATCCCATTGATTTGAACTTGTTGAGAATGGTCCAGCTAGAACTGGAGCTGCCGTGGGGGCAAGAAGACCGGATAAAAACTTTGTATTCTTTGTTTCTAAAGATTGCTTTTGCATTAAAACTTGTATGTCTGTTAGTAAAGGATGGCAATATTTACTGAAAACATATGTTTGATGTTTAGAAGTAGTCAGATGATATTATATCAATAGATTCTTACAATTTAAACGAGCTCTGTGGAGACGGGGAGTCTTCTGGGTAGATTCTATTATTTGTCCCGGCTGTCGAGGCGTAAAGTGCACTTGAGTCTTACCGTCCGAATGGCTGTCTTCAGAAAGACTAAAAGAATCCAAGCATTCTATGAAAATAGTATTAATATCGTTTTCAAACTTTTCTTCACTTTCAAAATACTTTGAGAAAGATGTGGTACTTTCGCCTGACTACAGGAACAGGTATAATTATTAGCATACACAGTAGATAGCGAATGTTCAATTTTTGTTCTTTTAAGAAAAACAGCCGATATCAGTGAATTGAATTTTCGATAAGGCCTCTGAAAACTCCTATGACTTTCAGTATTATTTTCTAAGGAATTCATCGATTAATTAAAGTATTGTAGCTTTTTAGTAGCTAGTTAGTTTTTAAAAGAAAGAGGTGGTGGTAACAGAATGCAGCTGGTAAACCTTTGTGGTGAGTGCAGTAAAAGGATGAGCTTTTTTTTATGATCGTTATTTTTACGCAACATCTTTGTTGTTGGGTGTTACAATGATTCTTTGCATAACAAGAAACTGAAATAAATATACCACATTTGTGGTTTATAAGATATTCAAGAAACCTGCTCATAGATCCAGCTACTACCTTAAAAAAATATTAAAATAATTATGGACGCTGACATATATTCAACTAGTTTATAACCATATTTAGGGATTCAACTGCAATCAATTTCTAATGCCATGAATACTTAAAGGGTCTGGAATTCACTCTAGAAATTCAAACTTGTTCAAAATCCATGGTCGAAAACTCGTCCATAAAACAAAAGTAAATTAAAAGAATATCTATTAAATTACATGGATTCAAATATTTGATAATAAAAGCTTTGAGTGTAGAACTTAAGGTAGTAGAAAAGCAAATATTTATTCCCGTTTGAGACTATATATTCGATAGATAATGCTTTTATTTACACAGTGAATTTTCTATCGAGAGATTTTGAGTGTGTTCTAGGTTTGATGCTAATTTTTGAGTAGATGGAATTATTTATGAAAGACTCAGCACTAAAATAAGTACTATGCAATTAACATTGCATGTAAATATTTTATTAATCTCATGGTAACGTATGTCTTTTTTGATAAACAATTTAATAAATGTCTTTTTTCATTGTGATATTTTTCCAACCTTTGAGAGAAAGATATCATATAATCACGTTTTATCGGTTTTGTTTTCAACACAGTCTTTAAAAGAAAATATTTTAGAAATAATCAACTAAGCATTTAGTGATTCAAAGGATGATTTTGAAAATAAACAAAATAGTGCCGAATACTGAGTTTTGAATACTTGATGATCAAACAACGTAGATGGATTGATATTTGCCCATACTATTAAAGATTAAGATTTCACACTAAAAATCAAATCCAGACTTTACTAACCACACAAACATCTGTTTTAGTGTTAATTCAACTCCCTGACATACTACTAATGTTTTAATACTTCCAATCTCATAATCAGAAAGTACTTTTACCAAAGTATTTTTTTAAGTGAGCTTTCAACCGTACTAATTAGTTCCAAATTTCGCAAATATTCAAATATATTGAAAATTTAAGAAATGTATTATTCAGCAGCCATATATATAAAAAAATTTCCTAATCTTTATACTTGATCCGCAAATAAATAAACAAAAAAAAATATGAGTTGCTGGTATATCACTTTTTTCTATAACCATATTTAAAGCAAAAAAGGTTTTGTTGATTTGGGGTATAATTTTTTGTTACATTTGGGTAATTTCCTATTGAAAGATATATAGTAGATAGCCATAGTAGACAACAGATATCGGCCAAAACAATCTCAAATTTGAAAACAGTCTTGTTAAAACAGAATTGTGAGGTATATATTTTTTATTATACTTACTGAAACCGTTTTGTTATACCCGTAACTAGAAACTTTACAAACTTGTAATCGGTACCTGTAACCACATGCTCCTTATTACTACTTGCTTTTTCCACAGGAGCCTTAGAGGAAGATAGATATATCAGAAAAAAAGCTTAATAGTTGTCAACGCAAAGACGATATCAATTGCAATTTTTGCTAATTTCAGTATTAGTGATGTTCTTTATTTATTTTAGTAGTTTTATTTCAATGATTTTTTTTAATTATTCTAGTTTTTCTAGGTTTGGACTATTTGTAGCGTATATACCTAAGATCAGAGAGGTCAGGATGGTTGTGTTTCTTATTGAAAAAAGTCATGATACATGCCAAGTCAAGGGTATTTGGAAACTCGTATTCAACTTGTTGATTTCAATATATACAAAAATATTTCAACACTTTAGCGAAAGCAGGTATATTGATAATTGTTTCATATGTGTTCTGACAGTTCATCCTAAGGAAATAGTTCCAAAACTTGGTTAAATATTGATACTCTAAGCTCATATCTCAACGTTCAGAAACCCTAAATTTTTGAAACGATGAAAACTTTTTTAAAGTTTTTCTGTAAGTGTAATGTTTTCAACGGTATTAGTCAAGGTAGACACAGGTTAGTGAGTATCAACAACGGCTATCTCTTTTTGTATTCAACTTGACTAAAAAAAAAAAAACGATAAAGTCGGGATCATAACCATGTAAAGCTTGATGCAACTATACTAAATAGTTCTTAAAGTAAATAAAAGCCACAATAATGAAAAATATAACTAGTTAGAGAACAAGAAAAAAAAGTACTGGATACTGGTTTCTTTCTTCTTTTCAAACCCTGAGTCAGCAAGTCTGTCCTTAGTGATTACCGCAAAATGTCATATGGAAAAACCATGAAATTTGATTCTTAATCCATTTACTGACATTTAAGTTCATAATTATATTTACATTTACATTTACATTTAATTTAAATTTTTTTATGTAAGGTACCTGATTTCTACGTTTTCATATAAAAATACCGCTCAGAAAGTCTACTTATTCATCAATTTTGTAATTTTGATCATTTACCACATGTGACAGAGACCACAAAATCATATTACTAGTTTATATCTGTAATTGCTTTTTCACAGGTCATTTGAATTTCACTTCCACCAAAAACTGACTAATTAAAATAATATGACTCTGTGACATTGTAACTTGCAAGAAAGATAATCATTTATATAGCTTTTGAAATAATAATAACATCAATATCACTTATCATTCATGCCTTTTCTAACGCCAGAATATAACAAAACCTCATCAACCTGCTCTAATAAAGATAAGTGTAAGGTTATAAAGTAAAGTATGGGATTTAACAACTTGGCAATCATAAAAAGACTCTTTTCAATATCAAGAACCTGAAGAAAGTTTTGAGGGTAACTTCCCTTTAGCGGCAGCTGCGCTTTATAGGGTGCAGAAAACAACGATTCATAATGGTTTTGACTGTTTCTAATTGACTACATTCATAACTTCTCTTGGTGATGAACTTATTCTCAATGTAACTTCTAAGTCACGCTTACCTATGCAAAGCTGGAATAGTTTACAGAGTATGACAAAGTGCAGTAATCATAAAAGCTACTAAGATACTTGTTACTATAAACTTTTCCCTGTGTGAATAACTGGTATTGTACAAAATGCCCTCTTTTTTGTGATGTATCTGCCATTAATATCCTGAAATAGTCGATAGTTTACCGTATTTACTGGCTGTATAAACTTTCTTGGTAAAATTATGTCGGGGCGCTTTCTAAGATGATTTCATGTTTTAGTAAGCATTATGGCAAATGGCCTCTTTCTGTTGAACCAAGTCAAAAATTTTCTATTTCACAAGTTTAGGTACATAGGCCATAGGTTTTCATTGATAAAATAGATGTAAATCCCAAGGGCCCGTGGTCACTGGGGTGCACCTTTGAACACAATTGGAAGGCACTCCCCCTCACAGTTAAACTCTTGTCATTTGGCTGAGCTTCCTGATCCATTGCCTCAAATCACACTCCCCCTCAAGAAGGAATGCCTTGCTCTATTATATTATAACATCACGATACTGACTCTATAGAATTGCTTGTATAGATTAAGTTAGAGAAATTTTATTCAATATCCGTGGTTGGCACATGTTTACGTACAGCCGTGCCTGCCCATCACCTGCTCAACACTGTTACAGATTTCCTCCCAAACCTGGCTTACGAGCAAGACATCCGTCTTCATGCGCTAGTTGCTGTAGGTAGTGTTTTTCTAAGACTGCTTTATTGCTTGCCTGTGTCTACAAAAGATATGATAAGCTTTTTAGCCTGCACCAGTAACTCTTCTCTTGTTGGTCTCATCCGGCAACTCAACTCTCAAGGACTCCTCAATTGTTACTATCCTGAAAAATTTTGGTGCTGTATTTTACAGGCGTACATCGTAGCTGCATTTTTTAGCGGTATTGGAATGTGAAAGTAATGTTTAAAGAAATTTAATTAACTTAAATAACTCAACGCTTGTTCCAGGAGGCTCATCAGACGGTAATGAATCTTTTGTAAGTTTCTATGCTGTGCCTGTTGATATTGTCTTTGACATTGGTAAATATATACGTGTATCTGCCAGAACTTGAGGAGTTTACGGGCTTAATCCTACTGTGGGTCGTCTGCCAAGCAAGATTAACTTCAACCCAATGTGTGATATTAAATATATGAACACCACCGGCCTTAATGATCACACTCTTAATATCACCTAATTGGTAACATGTGTCTTTCTTTCTTTCTTTCTTTCTTTCTTTCTTTCTTTCTTTCTTTCTTTCAACCCATGGCTCATTAAGTCTGGACTCAGTGTGTAATCTTTTTTTCCTAATGTTTTAGCTGAAATTCGCGACCGTAGAAATTAATGGTGGGAATGCGGCATGATGATATTCTGGTGGAATATCCTATACCTCGTACTTTTGAAGAAGCAATTGCCAAGCTGACTTTGGCTGGTAAAATAGCTAGTATCAAAATTGAGGTTGTTGACTTCAACCTGCCAAAATGTGAGAATACTAATCATCTTAAGACTGCCTAAAATATTTCACCACTTTATCTCAAAGACAAACGTGAGACTGACCTCATTCACCCACCCCAGCTTGGAAGGCCTTTGCTGCCCATGTCCAAAGCTGTGTTCGGGCAAAGACTATGAAAAAATCAACTATTAAGGAGCTACAGGTTCTCATACTATAGAAGACGGCATTTCGAATAGCGTATACTGCTATTTGGCTCACATCAGGAATTGATATGTTACTGACACCGCTTCATCCGGACCCAGATCATCCGTATTACTGGACATCTAGTATCAGTTATTATACTGATTGGAAGATTTTTGACTACCCAGCCATCTCTTTTCCTTCCACCGTGGTTGACCATCTCAAGTATTGTGTCGAAGAAAAAAAATGAGAATTGTGTCAATACAATACAACACAATATCATTGACAATTCTTACCATATCTGCTACATTCTAAATTTTTATACTGATACTCCTGTTTTGCTACAACTTATCGCTCATCGTGATAAAGAGGATGAGTTGCTTGAGAGTCTAGGGATATCTGAAAAGATTTTCACAGTAATGAACAAAAAAAATTGCTATTTATCGGAATGTACGTATTGTCCTTGTTGAAGATCGACTATATAATGCTTGGGCAAGTTTTTTTTAAAAAAAATGAAGGCATATAATGTGTAAGCCTTTTAACCTTGCGATTGAAAAAAGCCATGAGAAAGCAAAGAATGCTTTATATATTAAATGGAAACTTCCGTAACCCTTTTATGTAAACATACATTAACAGATCTGCCTCTGATCGCCAATCTACTCGCCAAGCGGCCCCATAAAGTCATTATTATCTCGGATCATGCCTGCAAGTCTGCAGTAAAAATATTTTATGGTTAGTTGATATTAATAATACAGGTTTATGCATTTTAATACCAAAATCTGCTCCTCCTAAGGTTTTTGTTGGTGTTGCGGAAAGCAGTAATCCTAACCTAACCTTGACCCAGAAAAAAAAAGGCTAGAGAACAAAACAACAAAGCAAAACCAAAAACGCGGTAAAAGTAAAAAGAAAAAGAAAAAAAAAGAAGAAAAAACATGATAAGCATAGGTTTGACATTTGTTTACTGTTTTAATATCTAGAAACAATCAATATTATTTTTTCTGTTTAAGAATCAACTCAATTTTCATACCATTGACAGCTTGATTCACTTCATTAACCAATATTATTGAGGCTGAGTGCAGGCAAGGGGCCAGAGCTACGATATCGCATGGTCAATAACTCGAGGGTATACGTAAGCCAAGCGACAGGTGTTAAATTATATTAAAACTTCATGGTATTGATCTTAATTGCTAAAATAATAGAGGTAAGTTTGAAAATTGGTATTTGCTGATCTGCAATATTTTATAGCCAACCAAGTAATGTTTTATACTAAGTACTCACCGCTTTAACAAACTAGCTAACAACGGACTCTGACATTGGGACCCAATAAATTTGCGGGTCCGTGAAATGGTGTAATTTGTTTTATTATGTGCACACAAGCTCCCATGCTTACATGCATTAGATGCTCTTCAAGGCTTTTCTTCTCAACCACTTTCACTCACACCTGTATTTGAAGGGCGAGGATAATACAAAGCCACTTCTTGAGCATAGCCAGTATATTGAGCCAATTTGGGCTCAAACCTGACTCCCAAGGTCAAGCACTTAGCGGGAGTCGAGTCGATTTCAAGTGATGGACTTTTTTTTTTGTGTATCTACATAATAATGTTGGCTTATGTAATCCACAGACCCGTGACTCTATTGAGTCTCCTCTGGACATTCTTGAATGTAGGAAAAATTACATTATTCAGTACTTAAAGACAATCTATGGTGGTAGCTTGTTTTTGGTTCACAATGTCATTCTCCATAAAAGCTGAAATTATCGTCTAATTTAAAGAAGCCAATTCAATAATCAGACATACAGAAGCTGTTGCAGTCCAAATCATAGTTTGGGGTAGATGGCTAACCACGGCCAGTTGTAACCATATCTTTGGATAGGAAAGTGACTAACCGCAGCAAAAATAGTAAATAGAAAATAGATTGGAAATACTGTTTTTGCAGAAATTACGTACCACAGGCTTCAAAATTTCAATAGGAAAGGACAGGAGGTTGAAAAAAGAGCCTAGTTATTGTCACTCCACATTTGTGAATCCATGATATTTATAGTTGTTAATCCAAGCCTTTATATTTCATCATTGCGTAATGTTTTGTATATGCATCAATTAAATAACTGATTAAGACTATGCCATTTTGTTTTATAATTTTGTTTGTAATTATTTGGTGTAAAGACAATAAACTGATCATACATCTAACTGGTTAAGAGCATTTGGCTCGGTTTTCATGATTGCACTATGTTTTAATTTTAGTTTTAGACCTGCACCGCTAACTGAGAAGATACCTTGTATGCTCAGGGGTCTTGAGTGCTTTAATTTATCTGACATGTACAGAAATAATTAATATATAAAGAAAATGAATAAATAAGAATGGTATTGGGCAGCGACTTTAACCGGAACTTGTCCGTCGTTGAGCAATGTACTTTACATACTAAATAAGATCATAGTGAGAGATGAATATGCAAACATATGTACAAATTCATCTTTCATCTCCATAATAGTTTTCTTTGATTGAAAATAACGTGGAAATACCCATAGACAAAAGTTTCCTCAGACTTGAGATTGACTTTTGTCAGAAACAGCCTTGAATGACACAGGTTAAATTCAAAATCAGCAATGATATCAAATCAAGGTGACTTTGTCAGTGTGGTGCACTTCGGTAAGAGGTGGAAAAGCTCCACTTGCCTTCAGCTTAATCAACTCACTCCTGGTAAAAATATTTCCTTTGATAAAGCCTTGGCTGATCAGGCTGATTGCAATGTTTTCAGTGATGAGAAAGTCCCTGTCATCCACCTGCTTATAAAAGCCTTCTGGATCAGCCTGTGTACTCAACTCTAAAGCTCTGCGTATCATTTTAAATGGCAAGATATCACTGTGGTCAAGTGCTTTCCACGTCTTGACAAAAATTTGGCGGAATAGAACAATTTGCGACCTTGTTTTAAGGAATATAAGCAGCCTATTTTTGTAAAACCAGGGTTTATATTCGCCTTCCAGATGTTGCATATATTGTCCATAGTTTCCGCTTTTCATCGCCCTAACAAGTGGCCAGTATATTTCTGCAAGATTATACTGTTGGAGAAGTTGAAGTGTTGGGAATCGTCCTAGCAGAATTGAAGTTGGTATCAGAATTTGAAGAATTCGTCTTTTGTTGCTGGAGCTAGATAGCGCATTATCAAATGACCATTTCAGGTAATTGTATGCTTTGACCTGCTGTGCTCTGTCCAGATAGAATCGCCCAAGAAAGTATCGATACTCAACAAGTTGAGACCTAGGATACCGAGAAAACTTGATGTTGGATGAATCAACGTTTGAAAACACATTTGCACAAGATGCGTGAGAACTCAAGATGTAGTATGCTCTACACAGAAGGTTGCCAATAAACAGCATAATCGACTTCTTTGAGAGTGCGGAGGGGTTGTTTGGATCCATTTTTTCTCCTCTAATAGAATTGAACATTTTCAATAATAGAGTTGATGCATAATTTGTTCGAGTGAAGCTCCCATCACGCTTGTCTAGTGTTTTTGAAATATCCATGACTACTGAAGCGCTGTTTTTTAAAACAGTTTGTAGCACAGATCCTCGGAAGTTGCTGAATGCTGGGGATAAGGCAGTAAAAAACTGAATTAATGCGATGTAGTAAGAGTCGATATTGTTTGGATCCACATCTCGCGTGAACTGTAGATACGTTATACAGAGCTCAACGAATGTGTTCCAATCACCATCATGAAGGTTTTTCGCTTCAACTGTTGTAGTAATGTCGATTCCATTGTCAAAAATATCGTTCTGTAATGAAGAGACAATTGGCTGCTCAAGATCTAAAATAAACAGGTTTGCAAGTGCGCTTGCAGTTTGGGATTGTGGTAATTGAAAGCTCTTCTCGACATAGTCTAACCAGGCATTGACAGACATTATTCTAACAGCGATTATATTGATTGTTGATTGTAGAGGATCTGAGTTCTTGAGACAAGGCTCAAAAGGCTTTTTTTATTTATTTTTCTTTTCAACACTTAGGTCACGTGAACCAAAGCCTGTCTTTTAACAGGGCAAGACTTTTTTTAGTTTTCCTCTTGAGAGTGGTGGTATCAAATCAAGTTTTCTAGCTTCTACAATCAAACAACATTTCGTTTCTTATCACCAGCAGTACCTGAGCTACATTCAAGCTGCTAATAAATCTCCTCTCTGATAGTTAACACAAGATGGATAATTTGTCATCTCAGTTAAGTCAACAGAGACAGCCTGCAGTTTCACTCACTGCTGAAAAGCCAGCACATAAGACCCCCGAAAGCGCCCCCTCAAAGGCTGCTCCTACTTCAGGATCAACGACCAAGAAGGAGAACCTGAAGATTGTGATTCGACATCTTCCCGCTGACTTAGAGGCGAGTTTTTTCTACACTCTTGTCAATCCCTGGATTAACAATGATACTATAAATGACACATATTTTGTCCCTGGTAGGATATCAAAGAAGAAGAACAAAAAAGCTATAGATACTAGGGTTTACATCTACATGAAAAACTCTGAATACCTCCAGAAGTTTTATGCCGCTTTTAATAATGAAATTCTATCAGAAATCGAGGGCGATGTGAGACCAGTTTTAGAAATTGCCCCTTACCAAGGTAAACTAAAGCCTGCCAAGCCTAGCAATCTTGCCAACACAATAAATGAAGACCCCGAATTCCAACAATTTATCAAGGAAATTGAAGCTCTTGAGGCAAAGAAAGAAGATCAACAAGCTAAGGAGGCTGATGAAGCTGAAAAGGAGAATGCTGCAAAGGCTGGTAAGATTGTGGCTGTTGCCGGTACTGGCCCGATCTTAGGCGTTCCGACAAAAGGCACATCCACATCTGAATTGTCTAAAGCACTCAAATCCGAGTCTTCCACACCTGAGTCTTCTAAATCTAAGACCACATCCACTGAAAAGGACACCGAGAAGACGAAGAAAGCTAGAAAAAAGAAGGAAAAATCCAAGGATGCGAACGACAGAAAGGAGAATGGTGATGGAAAGAAGACCAAAGAGACCAAGAAGACTAAGGAAACCAAAATTACTCAAGGTAAAACTAAAGAAGAGGGAACTACTACGAAAGAGGCAACACCTGAGAAGAAGAAAAGAACCAGGAAAAACCGTGCGAATAAAGAGTCTACCCCAGAATCTTCTACCAAAGACCCCAAAGCTAAACCTAGTGGTAAAGATGCAAAGGAAGGTACTTCTAGGTCTATTGCTGTTTCATCCAAGAATGGCACATCAGGAAAGGTTGGCAACAAATCCACAGAGTCTGGAAAGTCTACGCCTAAAGGCGTTGATTCTGGAAGATCAACACCTAAGCCTACTGAATCTGGCCGGTCAACTCCTAAATCTGTGGAGTCGAGCAAGGCTACATCTGAACCTGCTGATTTACGAAAGCCGTCTAAGCTCAATGAAAGTGGAAAGTCCACACCTAGAAAGCCTAGCGAGTCAACAAAGCCCAACCCCAAGAAGACTAAAAAGGCTGCAGATCGCGCTACTGCTGGCTCTGGTAACGAGGAAGTTGACTTTATCGATAACTTGTTAGGTGAATCTGTGAGAAAGATCATTTCAGAAGGCAAGACAGCCCCGAAGCCTAGCAAGCCCAAGAACGAGGTCAACAACAAGCCAAAGAAGAAGAAGACAACCGATTCTTCAGTCTCTACGCCTACTGGCCCTTCATCAGACAAACCCCCTCTTGCTTCCAAGGGTCCTGCTGCTGCGAAGCCTGCCAAAAATAATAACAAGAGAAAGACACCTAATGCAAATTCAGGGGAGGTGGCTCCTGGTGATGTGGAAACACCAGTGGCACCATCGCAGTCTTCTACACCAAAGGGCCCTAAGGCCATGGTCGAGGGCGACGGGGCCAAAAAGCCTAAAACACCTCGTTGGCCCAAGCCTAAACCCGCACGCAAGCCCAAGCCGACTCGTAATCCTGGTGATCAGAAACCGGATAATAGTAGCAACAGCAATATTCCTACTGGACCTCGTGCTTCTGTTTAATTAAGGTCGTGACTAGTGTGTATAACTCTGGGATATTTTCTCAAGCTACTGCAGTTCAAATGGTTCTGAAACTTAAATTAAGTAGATAACTTTTTATTTGTCCATAGAAAAGTTCACTTAAGGCCAGTCAGAATTTTTTTTTTTTTGCTCTTTGCTGAAGATTATTTTGATTAATTACTTCTTGAAATGTTTAATAGCAATCAAAAGCGTCATAGCGGTAGAATTATTCAAACTAATAATTCAGACAACAGTTAAAGACATCCCACTAATTTTCAGTAAAATATTGATAAAGGTGAATCAAAACTTGCAACTACTATCTTCAATTTATATATGAAAATAAAATTAGCCGTGATATCAATATAGGGAAAAACTGAAGTAACAAAGCATGTGAAAGAACTGCCTTGTACTTTTTTTTTTTTTTCCATCTTTGGATTGGATTGCCGTTGCCATTGGATACCTCTCTATCGAGACATTTGATTTCAAAATAACGCGAAAGTAGAAGGATAATTTAGGTAAATTTTTTGACTAAGTAGTATGTAGATCGAAACTTCATCAACCGTCTTACTCTGTTGAAATGACCATAGGATGGTGGTTTGGTCAACTTGATCCTCAATACTCATACAACATACATAACATGTCTTGCGTTTCTTTTTTTTTTGATACATCATTGGCTATTTATCAAGCTTACATAAGCAAATAAAAATAAGAAAAACTCAAGTTCCAGTCGTGAGTTCCGACCCATTCTCGGCAGCTTCGGTATTCTTCAGCCTTGCAGTCCTTAATAAAATCCCCAACTTCAGTCTGGTGTCTGATTTCTTTGGCGATAGAAAGTCGATCGTTCGCGTGTCACCATATGCTTCTCCGCCTTAGATCAATTTTAGAAGGCATAGAAAACTCTCTTGGGAGAAAGCCCATACATATTGATTGTCAGCTGTATGATATCTTGACTCGGAGCTTGTGATGTTTAAACTCTAATTATGTTTGTTGGGCATTGTTGTTTGGCCTAGCATTTCTGCGCAGATGATCAGAATCTACATAATGGTTGCCAGACGAGGCAAAAGCCGTGTATCAGGTGACCTGTATTTTATGGAAAGCAAAGTTCTAATTTTTTTTTTACCCTCTTAACATCTACCCCCCACAAAAAGCAAACAGAAAGACGGTAAATTCTGATCTTGATTGATACAACGCCATGACCGAATATAACGAGGGTGATGTAGAAAAGGCTTTAGTAGAATGGGTGCGTAGTATATTGATACTTTTTTTTTTCTTTTTGGTTTATTTTCAGCCATGATAAAAAGGTGTTATTTTTTTTGTTTTGCTTTGTTTTACTGACACGGGTGGTGGGGTTCTTTTTGGTCTAATAGCTACACCTTCTACCATCCAATTTGCTCGCTGCTGTGAAGTCTACCTCCGAAATCAAAGAACCACTAAAACTTCAGGCAGTGTTAGAGGCAATTGATGATCACTATTTCACCTTTGAGGCATTAAATATATCTGAAACCGACCTTTATAACGAAGATGTTACAGTTTGCAAGAAGTGTTGTAAGTTCACAGGTTCTGATTTTCAAATTTCATTCTTTTGGGATAGCCGCGGCATCCCCCAATATTCTTAAAGGCTTTCTAACACTGACTTGAGACTTAAAATTATATGACGCATTGATTCAGTTTCATGATAATGTTATCAATTCGTCAAGTCAGGTTAAACTGAATTGTCTGCCGCCAGCTCAACTTCCAGATCAAGATATTATGTGGAATAAGAACTCTGAACAACATGAACAAGAAATTGAAGCTCGCAAACTTGGACTTCTGGTGGTATTTGTTTCTTTAATGTGTGCTCAGAAAACCGAGTTTATGAAGCTTTTTTCCAAGCTGCCTCAAGAATCACAATATTGTCTTGCTTTCAAGCTGAAACCAGTATGTTACCGCGAAAAAAAAATTACTTGGATATAACATAGAATTTCTACTAACTTTTTCCAGCTTTTAAGCGGTGACGACAACAGCACTAAAGCACTGCGCAGTTTATCTGAAGACTCACATGAAAATTCAATCAACCATATTTCTCAAAAGTTTAATGACGATGCTAAACAGATTAATGATACCGACAGTATGATAACCCAGCTAGTCCTTGAAAGAGATAACCAAAAAGCTACTATTGATCAACTTTCCAAGGAAAAGGTGAGTGGAGAGGCTATGATATCATATTTTTTGCCAGCTTACAACACCGACTAACTCTTTTCTTTTCAGAGTCTTGTAGAATCAAAATATGAGGAATTACTCGCTAAATATTCTCGTGTCGAGGAGGAGTCCATAAAGTTATTGAAAACCAAAGAGCGCACAGTTAAGAAGGAGCTAAATGACCATATGTAAGTATTTTCCTGGTTGCTTCGACTTAACCCTCTATAATTCAATATTTGTTCAATAACTAACCATTCACGCCATTTTCATATAGCGCTAATTTGGAAGATGACTTGCAAGATAAACGAAAGTCTCTCTTTGATAAAGATATTGTTATTCAAAAATTGAACAAACAAGTCGAAGCACTTTCCCCGCTTCAGGAAGAAGTTACCAAACTGCGTAATGAACTTGAAGATAATAAAGAAGAAATAAGCCGACTAAGGAAAATTGAAACAGTTGCAGAACGGTATCGTCAAAAGCTTGAAACTCAGCAAGATATGAAACTGAAGCTTCAGATTCTACAGGAGCAAAATGACAATCTGAATCAACTCTTGGATGATGAGGCAAGTGAAAGCAGGAATGAAACCACGGAAGCCACAATAAAAAAGATTGAGAGTGAACGAAACGAATTGTCACAACTTAAAGAACAGTTGGAATACAAATTAAATAAGCGAGAAGAAGAATTTGAGGAGTTAAATGTGAGTCACAGAAACTTGAAAAGGGAGCTAGAAGAACTTAAGACTGTACTTAGTAAGTACCAGGCTTCTGACTCCGGTGTTTTTGATAATGATGATGATACCTCCTGCCTTTCCCACGCAGAAACTGATGGCGAATACGACAAGGATTACCATCTAAATAAGGAGCTGGAAGAGGCTCAAAGAACCATCAATTCCCTCATGGTAGATGTTGAAAAGTGGAAGAGAATTGCGTCTAGTGGTGGAGAGGGAGCCGCCACATCCGTTCGACCAGAATCAGTTCACACAGCCGCTGACATTCGCACGCTAATTGACCATTATGAGATTTTAATGAAAAATGAAGAACGAGATGTTTCAGCCAATAGCATTCGCAAATCTAGCAGCACAGCCTGGGATAAATCAAGGCCAACATCTTCTTCTACAACAATCACCATGGGGACAAACTGGGAAGAAGAGGCTAAGAAGCAGGAGCAGCAGATCCGAAATTTACGAACTGAATTGGTCCTAATGTCAAGTGCATGGCATTCCTTGGCTTCTCGTATTCAACAACAAAGTGTTGCAGTAATGAAACGGTCTGTTGATCATCCCAGGGGATGGCTAAATAAACAGCGACTAGTACTTGCTAAAATGCCGTGTCCTGGAGGTAGCAATGAGGGCTTAGATGATGTCACAAAAGGTAAAAGTTTAATCGTGGAGTAAGGCATATTTTTGTTTTCTTTCTCTACCTTTGTGATCTATGTCCATATTTACCCTTATAGTTGAAACATTAGTCTAACACAAGTTATTGTTGGTGAATATAGTATATTCCGAGAATATCCCAGAAGACTTTAATTGGCTCCAGAACTATTTATGTCGTGCCTGTTGCAATTTTTAGGGGGCCGAAGAAACCCGGTAAGCTGGTTCTCAAGCTAACTAACAATATTGTGTCACACCATCTCGTCTGTAGTCCAGTTTGTCTTTGTTGTTGTTGTTGTTGTTGTTGTTGTTGTTGTTGTTGTTGTTGTTGTTGTTGTTGTTGTGGAAGAGCTCACTACTTAATTATACTAACTTGAACCGTGATCTATAGAGATTAGTGATTGCAGGTAATAAGTTCTGTGTCAAATGTCACTCCTTTCGAGAGTAAGCAATTGTAAAAAAATAAAATTCATTTAGATCTACGGATAGCTACATGTGATTGTGTCAAAAGAAAAAGAGGAAAAATCAAATGCGGAGGGAAACAAAGTGTGTTAACATGATTCCTTTTATGCACTTTGTATAAAAGCAGGATTGGGCTTTTAAAGCTAATTCTTTAGTATAAATATTCTATTTATATCTAATATACATAAGCAGCCGACAAAACACTTTGGCCTGCCAAGATGCTAGAAGTGATCGCATAAAGCTAAGGAAAGCAGGTACTCAAGTCTGCTGGCTTCCACGAGATCAAGCCTACGTGACTAAGCCTGTACATGTGCAAAAAATCATTGACCTAGAGGAAGGAACTGAATATAAGGAAGACCGGGAATAGCTTTATAGTAAATTATATGTGTAAATACTGTTTCTTCCAATCTTGTATTTTCATGATTATGGCGTATTTTAACACGATTCAAACCTTTGGGAAGCTTTTTATGAAGATTTTATATTTTCACCTAGATTAGTTTTTTTTTTTCTTTTTTTTTTTTTTTTTTTTTTTTTTTTTTTTTTTTTTTTTGTTTTTTTTTTTTTTTTTTTTTTTTTTTTTTTTTT
>Ga0160505_100516_pt1 | contig 21808 bp, 8 predicted proteins | sample DIDeMG_FD_108225 | JGI IMG/M metagenome (GOLD analysis project Ga0160505, IMG submission 108225) | Enriched chicken feces microbial communities from UW Madison campus, WI, USA - DID2874_E49_Stillage MG | ecosystem: Host-associated > Birds > Digestive system > Large intestine > Fecal ... | reverse complement strand
TTTTTTTTATTTTTTTTTTTTTTGTTGTTTTTTTTTTTTTTTTTTTAAAATAAAAAAAAAAAAAATATAATTTTAATTTTTAAAAAATTTTTTTTTTTTTTTTTTTTTTTTTTTTTTTTGATGATCTCAGCACGAACTTCATTCAGCCCAAAATCAGAGTGGACATAACTGGCACTCTACTCAATGATAAAACCTGATAAACCAGTTAAAATCAACAGCACAATTTTGACAGAAAGAGTGATTGCAACGGGGAGAGCACATGATACTGATAGGTACGTAGTCACGCAGTAGGTGGTAGGTGCTTAGTGCAAACATCATGAGCTATGGCGTTGTTTTTCTTGACATCTGCAGACCCTTTTATGCGCCCCATGGGCCGTAGCAACAACTCGCCAGTCTACTTGCATAATCAGCTCCACTTAAATGAATCAATCGTAGTTGGAAAAAAAAATTCAAAAATACTGATGGAACTGTAATCCCGCCGCCCATTGTATACTAAAATGCGGGCAAATTCATCTTGATATTAGTATAAACTTTGGATCTTTCATACAGCCGTAAGAAAAAAAAAACTTTGACAAGAAAAACACAAACAAAAAAAAACAGCGTGAAGGTGTATTAAGAAAAAACCTCTGCGTACCAACTCCGAAGTTGCTATGGTCTAAAGTTTATAAACAAAATAAAAGGTACACGAGATTTCAAAAAGGTTTTTTTTTTTTTTGCAAAGTTTTCGAATGCCGACAGAACCGTAAAAACAAAAACCTAAAAACTCTTTTTATTTTATGGGATTGGGGGGTACAGTAGCTCAACTTTAGGCACCAAACCGCTATTTTGAACAATTTTAAACTAGCACCAAAAGTGGGCAGCGCATGAAATCAGTAAAATAGAAAATTTGGGGGCAATGCCAGTGCCTTATACTCATCCATATGCAATTTGTCTTTTGTCACCTTTGACTTGTACCTGTAGTCTGTGCAATCCGGTAAGTCATTACTCACACACAATGGCCTGATCCTTCTCACAGCGTCATTAGGAGCAACCTGCTGATGAGAGCGCACTTTAATCTCAATACAAAACCATTTCAAAAACTTTCTTCTTGATCTCACGGATTGGTGCGTTTTTATTCTTCATGTAGAGCAGATTATAAAACCAAAAAAAAAACAACTTATAACTACTATATGAATGTGCTACTTTTTTAATGTCTGTAACATGCTTACAATAATCCGAGTGTACAAAATTGGGAGATTGTCCATTTTAGAGTTAGAATAGTTCTGAGCTCACATCTCAACCAGAGCATGACATGCCACTGAATTCATTGATTAATAGAAAGCTCTATTAGTCGCGCAATCTCTCTTACCATTGCTTTTGGCAAGTTTATAGTTCACATATGTCGGAGAAAGGTGCAGCATGTTCCCCACAAGATCTATTATTTCGTAAGTTACCCCAAGAGTGCTGAGGGGAGAGAAGTTAATATTATCGCTGACGCTGTAGGCAGCCACTGTCTTCATGGACTGTACTGATATATGAATAATCGTAGTTGATACGTGCCTTTGACGAAATATATCTCGTATTTTTCATCTTGAGAATCTCCGGTCCTTTTTTAATGGTGTTGCGTTTCCCATTTTGCGTTGATTGGCTTTAGCACTTCAGGTTTTTCCCTGTATAGTGAGAATTATGCATCATGAATCAGTAAATCAACCAGGTGCATGTGAAATTAAGAGCTAGCATCACGAAACGATGCAATTCCTAAAAGGAAAAGACAATAGGATTGTACACCTATCTAGGTTAGGTACTGACTTGCTTTCTACTTGTTCCAATGTAGTCCGTGCGGGGTTCTTGGAAGAGTTAAGGTCTACATTTTGTATATTGAACTTTGCAAAAAGGAATGAAATGAAAAAATGCCAATAATGCAAACGCTCAGATTCTTGTCTTCAGATGTGCGTGGAGCATGCTAAAAGCAGGTATGAGATGAATATGTCATATACTTGTAATATACGAAGGTAGTAATTCTGCGCTATACCCTTTTGAAATATCTGGGTGCTGATCCAGGTAAACACTATTGTTGTTAATGGCTCATTTAAGTACGGGTTGGAGTACTTTTATGTTCAAGGTTTGTAATTTTGAGAGCTTATTTTGTAACACTTACAAATATAGGCCTACACAAAAGTTTTTATACAATAGAAGGTTTATAGTTATTAAAACTTAGTAGTTAAGAGTGTTTAAATTTCCTCAACTGGAAGTATTAATGTCGTTCTTATACTCAACCACGAGTCATACAAAGGGAAGCTTCAATGCTGATAGAAATATCAAACTTACAAAGATCTTCATCGTTAATGCCTGTAACGGTTCTCTTCAATGAATCCGAATGAACATCACTACCAAACCCAGCTGGCATTACACTCTATTTAGAGTTAACTAGATTTTAGACCACAGCTAGTGATTTGTGATAACTTGCAAATTAGACAGTTATCCATGAGCTAGCTATAACTAATAATCTATATTTATACTTTACACTTCAGTGAACCTGTCATACTCACCCTCAAAGAAAAAAGTGTACTATTGTAGTTCCTTATTCTACCCCCTCTTATTGACCAATTTATCCAAAGTCTTGATTATAACACATTTCAAACCAGTTATAGACAAAAACAAAGACACATGCTAAAATAACTACTTAAGAAAACAGGTAAAGTGGTGGTATGACCAAGAATTCCCAAAATACATGACATGATTGATTAAGATGCGTATAAAATTGTTTTCAATGCTATATAAATAGCATATAACGTACATTTAATACACAGGAGATTTCCCTGATTTATTAAGTAAAAGTGATAAGGTCTGTACTTGGAACTAGTAGCTCATCCACAATTGAAAAAAAGTACTTATTAAGAGAATCCAGCTTACTGGACCTCCCCAATGAGAAGGCCTTGCGGCTGATGGGGAAATTATGGCCGTCCTAAATTCCTGCGCTTACGGGTACAGGCGCGCTACAAATTGCCCCAGACCCAGGTGATCCTGGAGTCTTCTCATGTATATATTTACAAAAAAATACCTAAATAGACAAAGTTCTTACTACTACTTATTAAGAGTATAAGTTGCCTATCTCGTATTTACAGTATTAGTGTATTAACCCTGACAGGGACATGAAAATAAAGTGGATAATTATAATGGAGCTGAGTTCATGAACACAGTTACCATCGACTCTTAATAGGCTTCCTGATCTGTTCTATTGACTCTTCACAACCAATTGTAATCAATCCCTTGGGATTTTTTTTTAATTCAATAGGATACTTTAACATGGTCTTGGAGGTTAACTGTAGAGTCCACATAAAAGTATCAGCGTACGGCTCACCTATCTTATATTCTATCTAGCAAGCCTGGAAGATTCATATTATCTAATCTCTTAGACAAGACAGCCTTATTATATTAAGTTATCTATTTCCTATTTTTGTTGCCTGTCATCATCAGATGAGGAACATTAATGCGTAAGCTGATTAAGTGTACGCCCCTGGCTTCATAGTTAAAATAGTATTCATACAGTACTTCCAGAGGTTCTTCTAACCATCAACCCATTAAGCATATTAAGAACCCCTTACTAGACCTCCTATCTACAACTAACTTGTGATACGTAATATTGTGTGTTGGTAGTCATCAGTAGTCTTTCTATTTGATCACATAGATTTCTATAGAATCACCTTTTTTTTCCAATTTAAAAATCCCTCGTTACAACCTATTCTCCTTTCTGACCTCAGTGAGAGCTTAAAATGTTGAAAAGTCTAATACCTTGTTTCAAAACCCTGGCCTTTTTAGCAACATGTCAGGTCTTTTTGTAACACCAAACTACCATGAAACTATTACGCAAATGTCATTTATTTGGTTTTAAGAATTTTTTTTCATCACCTTTTCTAGGTCTTTGTTCCCACAAGAAACAGTATTCAATACCAAAAATTTAAAGCCCTTTATTCTCAAAAAGAATTTTCTAACTTTGACTACGTTATTAATCAACCAGTTCTTTTCTTTAATGAGTGTAGATTTACTTTTCAAGTTTCATTTACGAGTCTAATACAAGAGGCTGAGGCATAAATCTTTTAAGGATGCGGGCATGCGTCCCTATAGTGGTTCAGCTGCACAGCGCTTTCAATTTTGTAAACTGCCATAATAGGCGCGCGGAACTGATAACGTCATACGATTGTTCACAACTCATAGTACTTGAGATGGGCTTTCTGCCATGGTACTTGACGCCTTGGGTGTATACGCGGCAAACTGTAGCTGTGGGCTGAGCATTACGTGGAGCCAACTTGACAGGAGGTCTAACTTTAAACAGGAAAAAAAGGACAAAAGCCGTTGGGCTAATTTAAATTAAGTTAGACTAGTATTTGTTAGGAATAGTTTTAATTTCAGATCAAACACCAGGCACGGCAACTTAAAAAATTTGAATACTGACGCAGCAGACATTTTTCATTTCTTCATACGTAAGTATTTTTTTCAGGTTCCTATGAGAGAATAAAGTTTTGCTAAACAGAAAAAGAATTTTCTATTATACTGTATTGCAAAGAAGAAAAAAAAGCAAATAAGTCTCCACAATGGGTTTAAGGCGGAACTCAAAAGCACAAACCTGGTTTTTTTTTCTTATTTTAAGCTTGAACATTTAGCTTTTCGAGCCAGGTATGATAATTTCCTACACCTTTTCTTCCGGATTCTTTTTCTCGTAAAGTTTTCTTCTCACCTGAGAGTATTTCGAATCTCAAGATTACAGACTGGATTATTATACATTGAGTATTGTTAAGAAAATTTATATAAGATGTCAATGGATTCATTTTTTCATTTTTTTTCTGTTTTTGTTTTTTGTTTTAATCATCATTACAAACTTATCAATTCATTTCTAACCACCTTTCATTTCTCCACATTTCTGACAAACTACATAATTCATAATTCATTACAATGTTGCTTGCCAATTGGTTAACTCTTTTGGGTGCTGCTGTCATGGCTGCTCCTGTTGAGAAAGCTAAATTCACTACCTCTCCTGAGTTTCGCGCTGCCATCCAGGGCGTTGATGTTGTCGAATCCATTGAAAATCCCTCTGCTCCTGTTCTTGAGTCTCGTAACAAGAAAGATTATGACACTACTACTGAGGACTTTGATGTTGTCGAATCCATCGAAAACCCGTCTGCTCTTAAGACCCGCAACGAGAAGGAATATGACACTGCTGCTGTCGAGCACGATAATTATATCGTCCTCTTCAACCGTGACACTTCTCTTCAAAAGCGTGGTGACCATCATGTCTGGCTTAACGATCTGATAAACAACACTCAGTCTATCATCAGCTCTTCTAATTCAATCGACAAAAACACCAACATCATCAAAGGTTACTTAAACTCTTCCTCTCTGCAAGGCTACTATGGCCGTTTCCACAAAGATGTGATAGAGAAGATTCGTGCCCAGAGCGAGGGAATTGCTATTGTGGAGCGCGACTCTTTTGACCAGGGTGCCGATTACACCTATGTTCAATACGAGGCTCCATGGGGTCTCAACCGTATTTCCCACAAAGAGTACACTGGCAATGGTGTTGTTAACCACGATTCTACCTATGTTTTTAACTCTAATGATGGCGTAAACACTACTATTTACATTGTTGACTCTGGTATCCGTGATGATCATATCGAATTTAAGAACCGTATTCGTCATGGTCCCAACTACATTGATGATAGCAACTCGGACGCCCAAGGACACGGAACTGCCATTGCTGGTATTGCTGCTGGCTTTAACACTGGTGTTGCCAAATACGCTAATGTTGTTTCTGTGAAGGTCATGGATTCTCAGAAGCGTGTTGCTGTTTCTAGTACCATCCAAGCCATTGAGTGGGTTATTGAAGATCACAAGAAGAACCCTGGTCAGCGTTCTATTATCAACTACTCTGCAACTGGATCTATCTCTGAGGCTCGTAATGCTGCCATCAGAGAGGCCGTTAATGCTGGAATCTTGTTTGTCACTGCGGCAGGAAACTCCAATGCTGATGCCTGCAACTATGGTCCTGCTCAGCTTGGTCAAGAAGAGGGAGTCATCAGTGTTGCGGCCACCGGCACTAACAACTACATTGCGGACTTTTCCAACTTTGGCTCTTGTGTTAGCGTCTTTGCTCCTGGTGTTGACATTTTCACGTCTTCTTTTGATTCATCTTCTTCGTACCAGACTATTAGTGGTACTTCCATGAGTTCTCCCTTTGTCTCTGGTCTTGCGTCTTACTTTTGGTCCATAAACCCTGAATACACCATTTCTCAGATTAAGGACCTCATCATCAACAACAACAATGGCCAAGTCCAGGGTATCAATACCGACACCCCCAACAAGATTGCGTACAACCAGCAGTAAGCAGATTATACTAAGAATGTATACCTCTGCTTTTACGACCACTCTATAGACTTTTTCTATACCACCATTACTAAAATGGTGTGACCTTTTATTTATTTTGTATTTACTGTATTTATTATATGTTATAAACAATCATATTAATCTTAAAAAAAAAAAACCTTCACATGAATTTATGAAACTCTAATAACATTTGAATTTCTTGGCCTCCGTTTTATGCAATCTTGAGAATGGTTGAAATTCTATTGATGGGAGTTGTGACTTAAACATTAACGCGATTAGAACATAACGAGCTATGGATGTCTTGTTTTCTTTTATTTTGTGTTTGTAAATTAGCAACTCTGCATTTTTATTCTTTTCTTATCTCATGCTGGTATCTAATGCCAATTCTTATTTGTCACCCAAAAGCTCGTACAAAACACCAAGTCTATCGGCATAAAACTTGGGCTGAACAAGAGGGTTGTTTTCAGGCTGAATAGACTCCTCTTTATCGACACCCGTCAACACCATCAAAGTACCAAGACCTCCTTTCGTGCCAAAGACCATATCGGTGTTCAATCTGTCTCCCACCATGCATGCACGCTCCGGGTTGAACTGGAACTTGGCTTTGATGCAGTCCATCATTGCTTCAGATGGCTTTCCCAGGGCCACAGGGGTTCTTCCAGATGATGTAATCAAGGTTCCAACAATGGTGCCAGCTCCGGGAAGCAGTTTTCCATGAGTAGGGAAAGTCGAATCAATGTTGGTAGCCAGAAACAAAGTCTCCTTGTGTTGAATTTGCAACAGGGCATTGGCAATCTTGAGGTAGGTGATCTTCAAGTCAAGACCGCACAGAACAGCACCAATGCTAGGATCGTAGTGCAGGGCGTCAATATCTTCCTCAGTAGGGTCGACCTTGCGCAAAGTGGTGTCAGTTCCGCCAACGTACTGAATACCAGCAGCCTCTAATTCTTCCTCAATACCCTTCTCACCAACAATAAGCACTTTCTTGTCCTTAGGGAATCCGATGACATCCTTCAAATAAACAGCTGAGGAGTAAGCTGAGCAGAAAATCTCATCCTCGCTTACCTGGATTCCGAACTTAGCAAACTTGCCAGTGTATGCCTTACGGGACTTAGTTGAGTTGTTGGTAACAAAAATCAGGCGTTTGCCACGGGAACGTAGCAGATCAAGGGTTTCAATGACGTGAGGGAGCAGTTTACTGCCAGCCCAAAGCACACCATCGCAGTCAAACAAAAAGTCATCGTATTTGTTAAGAAACTCTTCAGCTTGTTCAGCAGTTGTAAGCTTGATGCTACCAGCGGAGATAGTCATTGTTGGTCTTTTGGAATGTGTGTTTGTAGTAGTAGGATAGTGAAGCCGACAGATGACTAAGGGTAAATCCAAAATTTGCATCCAAAGATGGTGAGCCGCCAACAAGAAAACTGCAAACTCAAAATAATGACACATCTTGCTGGCTGCCTACAGGAAAAAAAGCATCAACGTCATTCCAGAATAAATTGTAAGTACCATCTCACGTGAAAAGCATTAATAATACTCTTGCAAGGAGTGTCGCGTGGAGTTAATGTAGCTCAGACTGATTAGATTGTATTAGTACTTAATTATGTAAAACTTTATGACCAATGATTAGTAATATAGTACTAATAACACATTTTGTTAGTTTTTGAGTTTTTAGCGGAGAGCATACTGGTGTGAAATGTCCAGTTTTCAAGTGCTTTTGATAATGGCTTAACATCTAGGTGATAAATGATAATGGAAGATTTATACTTAGAGTACTAAGATCAAATCTTCCACTAAAAAGCTCTATAAAATGCGTTGATGGGGAGTCTAATTCAGGGTAAAAAAAGGCAGCATGTATTGTCTAATCTGTCCAGTAATCGTCGCCCTAATTCATCGCTGCAAGGAAAATCATGAAAGCCTAACTACGCAAACGCCCAATAACAAAGTCGAAATGATTTGCTTAAATATGAATACACATATATAAATGCCAGATTAAATAAGGAAACAAAAGCCGGTAGATAGTAACAAGGTTCCGGAAGAGTAAGTTCATGAGAAAAGGATGGAGGTGTGGTTAAGGCCGAGTAAAAGGTTCGTTTTGAGTGAGCGATAGAAATGTGTTGATTTACAGATCCTTGGGCAGGGCAATGACGCTGGGTCTTCTGAATTTCTTGTCGTTGTAAACAGAGGAGGTAGCATCAAAGCCGGGGACGTCCTTCATAATCTCGGTCTCACGGGCAATCTGGCCGTAGTGACGTCTAACAGCGTCACGATCAGCCTCAGCCTGGAGAATGGGCTGAAGGTAAAGACGAGCCCAGGTCTTTTCGCGGTAAAGCTCATTGCGCTCATGAATACCCTCAATGATCTTGTAGAAACCGTAGGAGCAGATAGCAGTCAAACCCGCAAGGTAGATCATGGGTCTAAAACCTCTAGAAGGCAAGTTTCTCTGAAAAAAATCAAAAATAAACGTGTTAGTTTGCTAAATACCAGCATATTACAAACAACAAAACAAACATACCTTCCATTGAATGGGCTCGTAACCTCCGACAGGGGGCAAATCTTGGGCAACCTTAACCATGTTGTGCGTTGTTTGATGATAAATGTATGGGGTGAAGGGAGGGAAGGAAGGTAAAAGAAAAGATTTTTGGTGGTTGGGATTGAAAGGGTTTTTTTTTGGTGTGTAGAGGGACAACCAGCCAATCAGCAGCAACTAATTTCTATTTGTTTTTTTCTTAGTTTTCTCACCTTCTAACTTTTTTCTTTCGTTCCAGGGTTTAATGATCGTAACTAGGTTTATAACGGAACTGTCACTCAACACAGATCCTAGAGTAGGCTTGAAGTTTCAACAAGAATAGTTTGATTTCTCTATGGTTTTTTGAAAACCTATTTCAAAGGGTTAATAAATAAGAATGTGTTTACTTTTAAAGTCATTTTTCGTGCCATGACATATATAGAACTTAAAGATTCATTGGGTTGTGACTTCAAAGGTTCAACAACAGTGCAACCAATACTTCTTGGTTTTTTTTCTTCTTTTAATATAATTAAGATACTAAAATATTTGCAAGCTTGTAGTTTGATTTTATTATTTTGTTAGATGTGATTTCTGAGATATTTCACAAAATTTTCATATAAACTCCAGGGGATTTCAATACCTAGTAGCTCGTGTGGTCGTTAGATAAATGCATGTTGTTACTGCTAAGACGTTTGCGTCTAATGTATTTGTAAATCAAGAATATCCACTAAACAAACTTAGTTGAATTGGATAGTTAACCTGATAATGCGGTTACCATGGTAATTTAATCAACCTCGAGCTTTATCATTTGGCAACCATGCAACTGCCACTTCTCTTATTCTTAAAGGACCTGGAGCATTAGAGATTGTAATATTTTTTATGAAAAAAAGTTTAACCTAATTAAACTTGAAGTAAATATAAATCTGAATCTAGTTAAACTGCAACTGTCAAATATTTGTGGAGTTGAGTGGTTACAGCTTCAAAATTTAAGCATATCGTGACAATTACTGTATTCTCATTTTCAGCAAAAAGATTTTGGGTTTATATTATCATACAACAATACCGCTTATTTGGACTTTAAAAGATTTACCAAAAATCCTAGCTTTAATAATGCACCTAAGTGGCTCGTCTTTTCTTATCTTAATACTTGCGATACTCAAGTAGAAGAAAACTTCATATTTAGTTAAAGACAATCCAGGTCTAAATTGGATATTGATTTAGGAATAGACAGTTGAAAATCTCTCTTTTTTACTTTTTAAAACTTGAAAGTTTTTTTTTCTAGTCAAAAGCACAAGGTTCTTTTTAAAAGGGTATACAGTCACACTCCAAGAGTATCTATGATTCCCAGCATTGGAATGGTTAAATCTGGTGGATCATAGTAAAGATTGAAGAGAAGTGAAATTGCAATTTTGACAGGGTGCTTTTAATTAAGCAAATTGTTTAAGAAGATGGTGAAATAGAAAGTTTAAAAGGCTTGATTATAGTACGGTAAGAGGTATCCTAATCCACTGATGATCTTCATTATGATCATATCTAGACATACTCTAAATAAGCTGTTTCAGCTTTACACAGGACGTCCTTAAAAAGTTATTTCAAGAAGAGGTTTATCGTGGAGAGAAGCCACTAACGTGGGCGTGATCAACTGAAAAGAGTTGAATACATTCAAGGGATTGCTCTCTGCATCCTACGGAGCGCAGCTTCTTGAGAAAACTTTCCCGGAGCTTAATTTCTAAGATTTTATTGACACCAAGAAGGGTCTTGGTCAAGATTTTAGACTTTTTTACAGTATTTTTTAAATGAAGGTTTACTTGGTTAAAACCGCTTATTGAGGTTTTGTTGTTTGTAAATCTTTCGTATTGAGCTACCAGGTGTAGTGTATCTTATATTTCCCTGAACACATGGAACTTCCCACGGGAAATTCAGTGTCATGCTGAAACCTCTTACATGCGCTGAAAGCGTTATCTTGTTGGTCTCATTTAGATAAGTGTTAGCTACGTGTATTCTTTTAAGAATCTTTTGCCATATTTACTTTGTTATGCAACTTCTCGATGTTAAAAGATTTAACCAGTTTTTCTATCTATCTACCTGGCATAAAATTCTTGAAGTTATTGAAGTTTGTTTGTAACAAATTAATCAAATTTCGATTATAAGCCTGACAGAGAGCGACCCTGGAATGTTCTCTGAAATTTAATAGATCAAAATTTGTATTTATAACTGGTTTTGGCATCGAATCAATAAGTCTTACATTTTGGTTTATAACCATTTCTGATTTTTTCATGCTGTGCCCAAAAATTGACAGTCATTTTTTTGTGTATGCAAGCCAAACTTGGCTTCAATACAAATCTGATTTTTGTTTGAACCAACTTGGTCCCAACTAATGTCCCAACTAATATCCCACCACCAAGCTCACACTTTGTAATCGACTCAGGGTTCACTGTGGTCCTTCAACATCATGATTAACAATGGAAAAAGAGAAAAGGCAATTTGCTGATGAAGAAGAGCTACCAAATAAACGACCTCGCGTTAAAGGAAACCTTAAACATAGTCGACGATCGCGGAGAAAAGAAACGCGTCCGTTTCGTTTCAAGACGCGTCTTGAGTGGCTAGCGACAGTGTACGAATCCACATCAACTCTCAGGGAGTTTCTAAAAGATATAAACGCTTTCAAAGATGATAACTGGGAAAATACTGTTAGCAGCGAGCTCAACTTGTTCATTGATCAAGTTTTGGTCGGTGTCGCAGACTTGATGGCGACACGTTCATTTGTCCATAGCAGGATGGCCGCCCTTCTAAATGAACAGGAGCTCTCACAGACTGAAATTGTTCAAAACGTTATTGAAGACCAGTTTAAACTGCCGAAGCGAATGGAACACGTTTTGACATATGGGTTTGAGCTCACCAGGACATCAAACAACTTTGGAAAAGATTTTGAAATGCATTATTTCAACTCTCAGGTCAATGAACTCACAACGCCACTATGGATGGAGTTACGAGAGAAAACCTCTCCTGCCATTATCTATTGTCTTTTAAATGAAGTCGCTCTTTTTAAACTGCTTCCTAACAACTCCGTGTTTCAGATTACCGGAGTGTCATTCAATGAAATCTGTAAAACCAACAAGGTACAAGAGAAACCCAAGACGACTGCCTTGAACTATTCGATCAAACGAGCTAGCCAAGTAGCGATAAGAAAAGGAGGAATTGCCTATGCAAACCCTTGTATTTACACTACAGAAAAAAAGGTTAGATATGGGTTATTTCCTCAACGTATGTGCCTGTATTCTGTTTTGAAAGCCTAACTTTTCGACTAACATCTTTTCAGATCATTTGAATGCACATTTGTCATGCCTGAATGAGAATACCGACAAAGTTACTACTTTGAATGCCCGAGTGAAATGCGCTCTAACATTTATGTTTCCTATCCAACACAAGCTTCCATCCCCACTCTCGTTTGATCCGACGACCACATTTAACGGCAAGCCAACTAAGGGCTATTTCAACCTTAGAAAGTTAGGAATTTTTCAGGAAAACTTTGTAAAGTCACGCGTGCCCAAGTGTCTTAGCGGTGTCACATTTGGACTGGCTCGTCGCCTGATCAATAATAATCAGGAATGCTCATATCGGGCTTTGCTTGACAAGTTTTGCCCAAATACATTAGAAAGGGCAAGTCAGCAAATTTCTCAGAGACTCAGCTCGCAGATAATAGAAAATATTGGTGATAACACAGATGATATGTTAGCAGTCGACAATACCACTTTTCTTAAATCTACACCAATGAGCTTGGCGAACTTAACACAAATATCCCAGGCTGACTGGAAAGAAGTTAAGAAAATGGATCTGTCCAGCAGCCCTAAGGAAGTGTTTCAATTCTGTCGTGCTGCCATTCAAAAAGTTGTTCCTACAGAGTTTATTGGCTCAAAGCATAACTGGGACTTGCTGTTTGAATGTGTGAAAAAGTTTATTAATTTAAGGCGATACGAGGACCTTCGAGTCTCATATCTTGTGGATGGAATGAGTCTTCCTGATATCTGGAACAAAAAAAGTGGGGGGTCGGGCCAGGCCCATTTCTTCAAGTGTAAAGAGCTTCAGCTTGAGTTTGTGTACTGGCTTTTTGAAAACTTTTTGACTCCGCTGTTGCGCTCGCACTTTTATGTTACCGAGGTCTCCGGTGGTGGTAACAAGTTATTATATTTTCGCCACGATGTGTGGAGTGCGCTGACACACCCTGCTTTTGAGGAATTCTGCAATTTATCATTAGAGATAGTGCCACGCTCACGCGTTCGTGAAATTGTAGGAAAGGGTATCATTGGTGTGCCATCAGCTTTTAGGCTCATCCCAAAAGTGGGCGGTGGCTATCGTGGAATTACATGTCTTGGAAGATCAAGAGAAAAAACCGAGTTCAATATCCGAGCTGGAAAAACTATCAATATCACAATCCCAAGTGTGAACAAAGTCTTACAGCACTTGTTTAAAGCAGCTTCGTTTGAGCACTGGAAAAAAAAAAAAGTACTACTTGGCGGAACCATCATGTCAATGCAGCAGTTACATGATCGACTATTGAATTTTAAGCAACTGGTTACAAATAAGGGTACATTAGCAGTACCAAAGCTATACTTTGTCAAAGTAGATGTGAGAAAATGCTACGATACTATCCCTGCCGAAAAGGCACTTGAGTTGGCCAAAGCCCTCCTGGTGGACAATCACACCAAGGAATTCAAGTCTTACTTTATGCACAAGTTTCAAAATATTTTGTGTACGGCAAATCCCAAAAATACACAAGTGCGGTACACGAGAATTCCAGAGTACTTGGTATCAACGCAAACCGGGTTTGAGAGTGCATGGACCCTAGCTGGTAAGTCCGAAATCCCCACTGCGCTAAAAGCGCTCAAGCCCACAACAAAAGTGATCATTGATCAGGCCAACGGATCGGTTCAGGATGGGGAAAAGCTTGCTGCTCTTCTTAAAGAACATCTTTTGCTAAACCTCATCAAAGTTGGTAAAAAAGTGTACCGCCAAAAAGTCGGCATCCCTCAGGGCTCGGTACTTTCAACACTACTGTGCAATGTGGTATATGCAGAGCTTGAGCAGGATATTTTTCGTGATCTGGATGAGAATGTACACAAACCCCCATATCTATTAGTAAGGTTTGTTGACGACTTTTTATTTGTTTCGCCAGACCGGGGGTTTGCCGAGTACTTTTTAACCCGCATGCAGCAAGGCTTTCCAGAGTATGGTGCTGCGATCCACCGGGATAAAACCCTTGCAAACTTTACCCCGCGAAAGACAAACGAGCGGTATCCGGAGCCGGGTGCGCTCAACTTCCGAGAAGTCCAAACACTAGTGGCAACACACGCGGGCACAAGCGAGCCAAGCTGGATCATGCCTTATATTGGTGTAGGCATTGACACCCGCACACTCGAGCTGGTACGCCTGGGAAGCAGTGGCAATAACAAGGACAATAGGGTTAGCGGGTTGGCTGACACAATGTCAGTGCGCAGCCATGGCGCTTCTGCACTCACAGTATTTATCGAAAGCACCTTACGCGCCGTCAAAACCAAACTACCCCGCGCTCTTGTTGATCTGCAGTTAAACTCACAGCCCACGGTACTACGCAGCGTAAGCTCTCTGGCCACAGAAATGGCGCGTCGGATTCTACTTGGTTCCAGGCTTGGACTTCGTGCGTCACATCGCCGTCATCGCTTTGCGCCGACTGAAATTGTACGCCTACTAGGAAAGGTTATTGCTTACATTGCCGAGCGGGCGCGCCTCTATAACTATGATATTGCGCCACCGCACTGGGAGCAGGATGTAGTCGATACTGCGGCCATGGCTATGATTAGGATTTTTCGTAAATCTCAGTGTCATAAGTTTGCCCACTGCATTGCCTACCTTGAGTCGCTTTGTAGCGGTGAAAGGATTCTAAAGGAAGAGACTGCTACTTCCCAGACCACTAAAATGGACATGAAAAAAAAGAGAAAGATTTAAAGATAAACTTGTGAAATGAGACCGAGATTAAATATAAAGACAAAAATAAGACACAAAAAAGAAAAAAAAGAACCTGGTTATACAAACCCATATGGTCCAATTTACCAAGGACTGTCACTACGCTCCTCGTATCCCCTCCGCCGTCTCTTTGAGCGACCAAAAAGACCACCAATTTCAGTAATATCGCCACCCATACGTGCCGATTCTCGTTTCAGTCGTCGATTGTTACGGCCACGTTCAATTTCCCGCTTCTCAATCTCTTCCTGAGAAAGTCGCTCAACCGATGGAGCCCAATCCTCACCAAGGAGCTCCTGGTCAACACGCCAGCCGGCATCGCCACCAAATGCGGCGTAGTTTTCAATCTCCTGGGGTAAGTGGCCGTCAAGCGCTTCACGCTTCATTTTGTAAAGGACTTCATAAAGCGCATGGGCAATGGCTGGGTAGAACTCGCTGTAAAGGCCCAGATCTTGCACTACACCCTTGGCGAATGCTTGTGGAGTGATATCAGAGCCAAGATCCCACTCAAACTTGTCCTCATAGAGCTGCTTATTGAGGTAAACGTTGAGATTGATAATGACATGCAAACCCATATCCGCGGGAAGGGTGACGTTCGCTACCGCCGCGTAGTCCGCCAGTTGCGAGCGGATCGCACCCGCAATCTGGGTAGTGTAGGGTGCCGGAAGATCCATATCCGCGCATGTTATCGCAGCAAACTGCTCCGGAGTAATGACAGTCTCATTTGCATTCCACAGTAAAAAGTCCGTAATGCGGAAGTTTTCATACTCAAGATTAAGTCGAATTGGCACTAAAACCTCGTCAGAATCGGCCACGGCGCGGAGTTGTTCGTCTGTGTAAGTTGCATGCTGAGTTCGTTGTGCAAGACGCTTGGTTTCCTTTGCGTCCGGCTTGGGCGTGGGTCCGGCGGCGGAGGCGAGTGCCGGCGTGCCGGCGCCGTTGGTATCAAGGGTAGTCTGCCCGTTGGCACCCGAAAAGCTGCCAAAAATGCCATTAGGGCCAATGTTGTCATCATCCTCGTCGTCATCAAAATCCTCATCGACTTCGGCGTAGCTGACCATGTTGCTTGCCGTCGCTCGCTTGTTGGTCCGCACCACCGGTGCCGTTGAAATGAACAAGGAGGTCTGTTCTAGTCGTAATCTCGACGAAAACCCCGTCTGAAAAGCCTGGGGGATTTTTGTGCTCATGATAGTCGAATATTGATAGTATTAACACCGTAGGTTAAAAGAAAGGGGGAGTTTTTTTGGTTAATGGAAGACGTCTTATGTTTAGGTACCGCTTAGTCAATCAATGTCGTAAAATCAGCAGCGTATCCATGTGTCTATTGGTTCCACCTTGCTAAATGAATAAATAAATAAAAAAAAAAAAAAAAAATGAAAAAAATTAAAGGTCCCACTACGCGTCTGTGTTTAGATTTTTTAGGACGTGCTTGGGGAAGTGAAAAAAAAAAGAGACAAAAGCAGCAAAACAGATTTTACGCAACTTCACACTACTAATTACAGGGTTAGGTTATACACACCTCTAACAAGAACAGGATCTATGAAGTAAAATCATGATCTGAAATGAAACAACAATGTTAAGCTAGACACCTCCCAAACAATTCTCCTACTCTTTCCACCCACCCAATTTCCCACCTTCACGGACACCTCGTTACATATAATGACCGCGTTTTCTTAACTATCTTCAAAAATGTCGCTAATTTAACAATTGTGTTGTATTAACCACGCCCAATTACACCAATGAAGATATGAAAAACGCGTGCCAAGACGTTAGGGATGGCCTCTCGCTGCGTAAGGCTGCCTCTAGCAATGACATACTGCGTCAAATTCTAAGGGACCTACTTGCGGGTGTGCTACCGCATTTCGAGGCTTATAAACACCAACAGAAGCTCTCCGAAGCCCAAGAGCAACACCTTAAAGACTGGATCTTAGTCCAAGATGCCATAGGGTTCCCTCCAACGCACATACAAGTTTGTTACTTCGCACAGCGAATTGCTAGGAAGAACAACTATGACGAGCCTATTGGAAGGCATTGGGTTGAGAACTTTCTCGCACGCCATAAGGAAATTAAGACACTTAGAAGTCGGAAGATCGATACAGCACGATTTAATGGGGCGACAACTAACAGAATTAATGCCTTCTTTCAGCTTCTGCAACTACCAGAGATTAAAGCCATTCCCAAGGAGAACCGATACAATATGGATGAATGTGGCGTGATGGAGGGTCAAGGTCATAATGGCCTAGTCCTTGGCAATGCAGAGAAGAATGTTGTTCTTCAGAAGAACCCAGGATCTCGTATTTGGATGACAATTGTTGAATTTATATCAGCAGATGGCCGTGCCCTCACTCCTCTCGTCATCTTCAAGGGTGAAACAGACCAACAGCAGTGGCTTCCTGAAGATCGTGACTTCCTCAGCTCTTGGGACTTCAAGTCATCCACAGAGGAATGGACTGACGATAAAATTGCTCTTACTTGGCTCAAGACGATTTTTATTCCTCAGACAATGTCTCAGAAGGAAGGTGAAAAGAGGCTGCTTATTATTGACGGTCACGGCAGTCACGCAACAGATGAATTTATGTTTGAGTGTTTTTATAATGGAATACATGTTCTCTGGCTTCCTCCACACTCTTCTCATGTCACACAGCCTCTTGATGTAACTGTCTTTGGGCCAGTTAAGAATGCATACAGAAGGGCATTATCCCGGCTCGATTCTGACGATGATTCATCATTACGAAGTAAGATATCCTTTCTTAAGTGTTGCAACTATGCAAGGAAGGATGCAATCACACAAAAAAATACCATCGCCGGCTTCAAAACATCTGGACAGTGGCCATTAAGCGTTAAGAATATCCTGAGAAACTCCATGATTACGGCGGACCCGGACGACCAAGAAAGAACAAACCCCCCGCCAAAGATAGCCTCTCAACCATCCGAGATACCCTATGAGCCTCCCCAATCATCAAAACAGCTACGTAATGTACTTGTCACCTTCTTTTGTGAAGAAAAGTTTAGTCGGCCAATCCGTCACTTATTAAACAAGCTTGGCCAAGAATTGGATCGTAAGAATTCCAAAGAAGCAGATCATGAACAGCAATTGGCGCAATTACGGCATGATATAGAAGAAGCCAAGTCAAAGAAGAGAAAAATAAATCACCTTTGACCCTAATAGACGGTTCGCTAAGGTTTCTGATGTTGTGAAGGCTCGAAAAGACCTATTAAAGATTTTGGACCCGCCAGCTACGTCCAAAAAGGTCAAGACGAAAAATGATGAGCATAGGGAGTATATATGACATTTAGAGACCATGGAAATGCGAAGATTAGGTTTCCATAGTCTTCAGTTGGATGATTATAATTGAGTGTTAGTGATGTCTTAGTGTTTGTGAAATTGAGTGTGTGAAAAACGTGGATGAACGGTTTGGGGGGTGTTTAGCTTAATTAAATTACTGAATTACTGAATTCAACTTTTTAAACTATCTAGACATTGTTTAACAGGTAAAACTGCGTCAGCTACCACTGCATCAACACCATTTTTAACAAGTATTTTTACCACCTCGACGTCGTTGTCCAAAGATCCATACGTGATACATTTCAGGCCACAATCCTTCACAACATTGGCCAGACGTGGACAATGATTTAGAGCAACAGCCTCTGGAATAACGCCAACAAGGTTCCACCGGCGTGCGAATTTTATTGCCTCCTGAAGGCTTTTTGCTCTTACATCAACCAGCGGAGAATTTCCAGCCTCAGTAAGAAACATGACAGGAAAAGTATCTTGCTTTAGAGCAAGCATGATGCAAACTTCTGGATGAAATGTTGATAATATTACATCTCGACCGTTTGCGTGATCAAATATACATTTTAAAAGCTGATCCGTCCAGTAATTGAACTCTGCCCCAACGCAGTCCATGTCTTCGTTTTCGCACTCATCAATCATGGGATATTTGCATTCAATGTTGAACCCAACATCTTTTGAAACAGTTTTAAATGCATGCTCAAGTGTGATCACGGGTGCTTGGATATGGTGGCCACGAATGTTGGGCTTGAACTTTTTGACCTTCCAGTCGCGAGTATTGCGGATGCGATGGCTCATGTTGGAAATATCATCATATATTGAGTCATACCCATTTTCTTTTCTATACCGTCTCACGGGTGGAGACCGTGCGCGATTCCGAGTAGTACTGCTGTGGTGATGTTGATCCGAAATTCCTAGAAACTGCTCCAACGTGAGGTTGTGGGTCTGTATGTCTAAACCCGTTTCGCTCACGAGATAATCATGATAGATTACAGGAACAAAGTCCTTGGTCAGCTGGACATCAAACTCGACATAGCTTGCACCTAGGACTGCAGCTTGTTCAAACGACTCCAGGGTGTTTTCGCCTAGTTGAAGGTTCATAGTGTCTGAGTTGCGTCCCAACCCACGGTGGCCAATCACTTGGCTGCTCATCAGCTTGTCCCAGTATGTGTGAGAGTTAACTGTACCCAGCTTTGGATGACTGAACGGATTAACGACAAGGTACTCAAATGTCACTTTACCTAATACTCCATAAGTGGTAAGATTTAGAATTGGAATTGTTATGGCACGGTAAAGACTTCGGGTATTGTCAAAGGAGGTTTTGCGTATGTGCTCAGACAAAAAAGCCACAGCTCTGCCTACAGAAACTCTCTCATGCTTTCTGACAATGTCAAAGAAGATTGTTACATCCTCAGGGGATTTGATGTAAAATGAGACTTGATCCATAGATTCGCGCTTCAAAAAAGGATCATTGTTTGTTGACGATCTTATAGGAAGACAGAAAGAATAAGTGCCATCACATACTGGACTGGAAATGATCAGATCAAATTCAGCATGATTATCAACGTTTAACTCTACTGGAGGTCGTTTGTCACGAATGTCCATGCTTCCCAGATTGACAAGTACCATGGAATTATCAAGAAGATACCTTTTATTATGATCTTCTGGTTCATCTTCATCAGACAGCACCGAGCTAGCACTGAACTTTTCATTCAAGTATGAAAAGACTGTTGCACTGGAAGACAATGAGCTTGATTGGCTTTGCGAGTAAATGGAGAGTTCTTGAGTAGATAAGCTCAAACTTTCTGAAGACCTTCTGGGCCCATTAAGTGTAAGATTATCTGCGGGAACTATATCAGGTTTAGCCATTTCAGCAATTTTTAAAAACCCTCTAAACCCAGCATGCTCCATTGCCGTCCAGCCCAAGCGGTCTAGCATACAAACACTGCTTTTGGCTTCCAAGAGCATTCTCACTATTTCTTCGTTTCCAATTACGCAAGCAATAAACAGTGGTGTCCAGCCGTTGGAGATCTCAGCAATGTTTATGTCTGCATTGCGTTTCAGCAGAAATTCAACGCCATCAATAAATTGCGTCTTGCATGCCATATATATACATGACTCTTTCAACTCAGATGTCAAGTTCACATCCATACCCTGGTCTAGAAGCATCTCAAGCATTGAAACTGAGTTGGTCTCGACTGCTGCTTTAAGCAAGTGCCAACCGTTGGCGCCAGCAAAGCTACCCGATGGCATTTCTTTCAAAAAAACCTTGACCGTCGACAGTCGATTTTCATAAATTGCAATTTCTACTGGTGTCTTTCCATTGGAGTCGTACCAGTTCCGGTTGTAAAGACCCCACTTGCCAAAATATTTGATGAGAACCTTGACTACGTAGTCGACACCATGCTGTGCTGCGTAATGCAGTGGTGTTGTCCCCCTCTGTGGATCCAATTCAACCAGCTGCGCGCGATTGGATGCATCAAGACTTTCAAGCACTAGTACAAGTTGCTCAAGTTGGTCCGGGGCAAACTTATTTAAAGGAAACAAAGGTGACAAGGCTGGCTCCAAAGGGCTCATGGCACTAGTTGTGTTAGAGTGAAGAAAGCTCGAAGGCGTAAGGACTGGGGTTGACTGGTTTGTTTCATAGGGCACTTCACCAGCCTCGAAAGGGTTGTCTTTGGCGTCAGTGCTCTCAAGATGCTGATCAGAACAGTCTGAAGAATCCACAGAGAGGTTGTCAAGCTCAAATACACAAGCTAAGAGAGAGCGTTAACTAAATATAGAGCAGCAATGTGACTATTATTAACATACCAGTATAGCTATTCTTGACAATTTCGACATTATTTGAGACATTGATATTGTCATGGTTGCAAACGCTATCAGCACTATTGTCGAGAAAATGTTAGAATGGGGCATTTTCATGTGAAAAGCGGGCATTACAGATATTGGTACGTACAATAGCGATGAATGTTTGTGAAGATGGGTTTGGTGATCAAGTTCAAGTTGACTATGTTCCATTTCATACACGCCAGATTAATCTACAAAATGAAACAAAAAAGAAAGAGCGACAGTAAAGTTGAATATATAACAAAAATCAAGGTAAATTTTTGAACAAGAAAAGAGATAATTGAAATTTCTGTTTTTTTATTTTTTATTTTGTTTCTTATCTGTTTCTTGCCCGATGTTCTTATCGAAAACTTTAAAAAATTCAAAATTGTTGTAACGTTGAAAAACAATGAAACTTTTTATTTTTTTTCATACCAACAAATTTGAACAAACTGCTTATCAGAAATAAATAATCAAACTCTTCACTCCAATGGCAGCTTGTTTTTTTCTTCAGTTTCCCAAAGATGTCGTAGCAATCTTAGTGATCAGCATTATTTAACGTAAGGACAGTAAGCTGATTATCTATTCATCTAGTGATCAGCATATAGCATCAGCTAGGCTTTACAAACTTTATCGAGTTAAATAATTATATGCCCCTCTCCAAGTTAACTCAAATGTTTCACTTGTTTCAAAGCCAGTCATTCAATTGATATCTTGACAAAAACGTTCTGATAACAACTCAACTTATATTTATTCTCTTTTCCCTTTATTATTCTCCGACACAACCAATTAATTGGCCTGCTTGGCCGGACAGGCGTAATTAGAAAAAA
>Ga0160505_100515_pt1 | contig 21839 bp, 20 predicted proteins | sample DIDeMG_FD_108225 | JGI IMG/M metagenome (GOLD analysis project Ga0160505, IMG submission 108225) | Enriched chicken feces microbial communities from UW Madison campus, WI, USA - DID2874_E49_Stillage MG | ecosystem: Host-associated > Birds > Digestive system > Large intestine > Fecal ... | reverse complement strand
GATTCTGGTCACATGGTAAGTAGGAAGACTACGATGGAGGGTTTGCAATGGGGAAGGGAAGAAATTGGTGAGGAATTTGGATGAGAGTTGAAGTTCTGCTAATAATTTTTTGTATATTTTGGTGGGGATGTTGGTGGGGTATGAGGTGGATGAATTAGTGAAATGTGCGCATCTCGACATTTGGCTGTGAAATGTGATTAAGGACTGAGGAAAACCATATTACACCGGAGAATAAGGCAATTGAATAATAATAAATTGATTGGTCGACTTCGAAGAAAGTATTCCTGGTGGCAATATTTCATGGTTTACTATTTTCGTTGGCATAGGCTGTATTATGGTAGTTTGAATATGCTTGTGTACTATTGATTTATGAATTTACGAGAATGACTAACGATGTGACTATCGCTTACCTTTAGGAGTCTGGACTCAAACACAATGATTACAATCCAGAATAGAAAGATAGACATTTAAGAATTTGAGACTATGGTACTTGAAGATCAAAAGTGTTTGCAAGAATGGAAAGTATAGTTTCTGTATCAGAACCGAACACCTAAATGAATTGCCCGATCTTTCTTTCTCGTCTACTGTCACCTGAAACCCTAAGCCCAAATTTTAGAATTAAGTCAGCATGAAGTGCAAATTGAGTTCTGCTACCGGTAAAACTGTTTAAGTCCAGTGGTCTTGGATGTCTATTTTGCTCTCTTATGCTTAAGATTAATGTTCAAGAAGGCTGCCACTATTATCTCAATACTGATATAATCGTGTCAAATATGTCAGCTGCTCGTTTTAGATATTCCGGTCATGACTTTTGCCATAGGAAACTATCTCCGGAGTCTGATCGCTCACTCTCACTCACTCTCACTCACTCTCACTTATACTTACTTTTGCTTACGTACATCTGTAATTTCTTCTTCATTTCAAGTGTTTACTCTTCCATGCTTTTTAGTATTCACCAAGATTCTATTTTAACTCACTAAACACTCTAGTTCATCCAATCATAAACAATCAAGCCAAAATACAATCATAATCATCATAAAGGTCAAGACCAAAAAATAATCATTAAAAAACCTATCATTTCCATTAGCAAAGTCACCCCATCCATTTACAATCTCCACTCCTTTACACTCCCAAACCAATTCTATTTATTTTCCGTACATACCCTGTTCTATTCCATGAGATCGTCTTCCTTCACCATAAACGAGGCGACCTTCTCATCCACTTGCGCCCCTGCCAATTTTGGAAGCATTTTCCCCATTATCTCCCTCTCACTGGTTTTTGTCATCAACCTTTTTTGTTGTATCTGCTCCATCGACATGTTAAATGGGTAGATACATTGCTCATTAGAGCATACCGTGATGGCTAGCGATGTCAGAAGAAGATTCTGTCGAAGCTCCAGACCACACAACGGACAGGTCATATCTAACTATGTGATAAAATTGTTTATGATATTTTTCAATATTACCCAGCAAACTGAATAAAAATTCTGAAAAAACTGATTCGATCTGCACTTTCCAGATAATGTCTTCCTCACATCGCTTTAATATACAAGACTTACCACCATGAAGCTTTCTCCTGAAACGGTGAAAAATCTCCAACATAACACGGCCAATGTCCGAAACATATGCATTTTGGCACATGTGGACCATGGCAAAACATCGCTAAGTGACTCATTGTTGGCCACCAATGGTATCATCTCACAGAGAATGGCTGGTAAGGTCAGATACTTGGACTCTCGAGAAGATGAGCAGTTGCGAGGCATCACCATGGAGTCGTCGGCAATATCACTCTATTTCCGAGTGATGAGACGTAAGGAGGGTACTGAGGAGGTGGAGACAAACGAGCATTTGATTAATTTGATCGATTCTCCTGGCCATATTGACTTTTCCTCGGAGGTCTCCAGTGCCTCCAGATTGTGTGATGGAGCAGTGGTGTTAGTGGACGTTGTGGAAGGTGTTTGTTCGCAGACAGTCAATGTGTTGAGACAGTGCTGGGTGGATAATTTAAAACCGCTTTTGGTGATCAATAAGATCGACCGTTTGGTGACCGAATGGAAACTTCTGCCTCTTGAAGCTTATCAACACATCTCCAGAATTATCGAGCAGGTCAATTCAGTTATTGGCTCGTTTTTTGCCGGCGACAGAATGGAGGAAGACTTGAAATGGAGGGAAGCTGGAGCCACTGGCGAATTCGTAGAGAAATCCGACCTGGACCTCTATTTCACACCTGAGAAAAACAATGTCATTTTTGCCTCAGCCATGGATGGCTGGGCCTTCTCCATTAACACATTTGCCCGTATTTATCTGGCCAAGTTGGGCTTTTCGCATAAAGCGTTGTCCAAGACTTTGTGGGGTGATTTTTACTTGGATATGAAGAACAAGAAGGTGATTCCAGGCAACAAGTTGAAGTCGTCACAGTCCAATCTCAAGCCATTGTTTGTGTCTTTGATCTTGGAGCAGATCTGGAACATCTATGACGCTTGTGTCCTCGAACGTGACGATGAGAAAATTGAAAAGATTGTAGCCAAGTTGGGTGCCAAGGTGTCTGCCAGAGACTTGCGCTCCAATGACTACAAGAACTTACTTAACCAAATAATGTCCCAGTGGATTCCTCTCAGTCATGCTTTGCTTGGTGCGGTGATTGAGTACTTGCCTAACCCACAGACTGCTCAGCAGGAAAGAATCGACAAAATCTTGGATGAATGTTTGTACAGTGCCATCGGCGATGAAATGGTCAATAATGCCGACTTGCTTGACCTTGATTTTAAAAACTCAATTACCAACTGTGATTCTACGCTGCCCGAAGATCATACTTTAGCATATGTATCCAAGATGCTCTCGATTCCAGACAGCGAACTCCCCAAGGAAGTGACAGTAGCACCCACCCAGGAAGAGATTGAGGAAAGACAAAAGAGGGCCCGTGAGCAGGCCAAAAGGGCTTCTGAAGCTGCTGCAGCGTTGGCTGACTTGAAGGTTTCGCAGGATAGTGATGAGATTTACTTGGAAACTAAGCCAGATCAGTTTCAGTGGGAGTTCGAAGAGGACGAAGATGATGAGGATGATAAGCCTCTTGAGAAAGAGACCTTGGTGGCCTTTACTCGTGTATATTCAGGTGAATTATCTCGCGGCCAACTTGTTTGTGTTGTTGGCCCCAAGTATGATCCATCTTTGCCAAAAGATCACCCTAACAACATCGAGCAGCTCACAGAAGACATTGAAATTGAGGATCTTTTGCTTATTATGGGCAGAGAGTTTGTCAGGGTCGACCTGGTACCTGCTGGAAATATTGTGGGTGTGGTAGGTTTGGGTGATATCATTCTCAAGAATGCAACTATCATGTCAGAAGTTCCTGAGGAGAAGCCATACCTCAATCTTGCGTCTACTTCAACTTTGATTCACAATAAACCGATCATGAAAGTGGCTATTGAGCCTCAGAATCCACTCAAGTTGTTCAAGTTGGAGAAGGGCTTGGACTTATTATCCAAAGCAGATCCTGTCTTGGAATGGTATGTCGACGATGACTCCGGTGAGCTTATTGTATGTGTCGCTGGTGAGTTGCACCTTGAGAGATGCTTGCAGGATTTGGAGAAGAGGTTTGCTCCTGGATGTGATGTGGTAGTCAAGGAACCAGTTATTCCGTTCAGAGAAGGTCTCGCCTTTGATGCCCCTCCATCCCCAGACTCCAAAGAAGTGCTTGAAGATGTTGAGGCAGAGGTTGGACTGGATGAGGTGGAGTTGGATATCGAGACATTTCCATTGCGGCCAGAAGTAACCAAGTTCTTGATTGACAGCGAAGAGGAGATCGATGCATTTGTCTCTCTCAGACTCAAGCATTCCATCGAGGATGCCATGGCACTTGCGCAGACTTTCCGTGATAAGTTGGTGGATGTGCTCGAGAAAAACCTCCTTGACACTAAGGTCATGAGCATTTTCGGATCCATCGATGTTTTTGTTGACAACATCATCAGTTTTGGCCCCAAGAGAGTAGGACCCAATTTCTTCGTGGAAGACCCACAGAACAACAAGCAATTTCGCCGAGTGTTTGTGTCCGAGAATGAAGAGAAGTTTGAGTTCGAATCCAATGTGCTTAATGGCTTCCAATTGGCTATGAACGAGGGGCCCCTTGCCTCGGAGCCCATTCAAGGAACTATCACAGTGTTGCATAAGTCTTTCCGCCCAGAAAGCGAAGAGATTTTACTTAATCTCCCTGGAAGGGTGTTGAAGCGTACACAACAACTCGTGCATGCCGGTTTCTTGAAGAATGCTCCACGGTTGTTCCTCGCGATGTACACTTGTGAAATCCAGACGTACCCAGAAGTGTTGGGTAAAGTGTATGCCGTTGTGCAGAAGCGTGGAGGCACAATCATATCTGAAGAAATGAATGAAGGTACTCCGTTTTTCATCATCAATGCACGTATCCCAGTCGTGGAGGCATTTGGATTCTCAGAGGAAATCAGAAAACGGACATCGGGAGCCGCAAGTCCACAATTGCTTTTCGATGGGTTTGACATGTTGGATATCGATCCTTTCTGGGTTCCTCACACCGTGGAAGAGTTGGAGGATCTTGGAACGTTTGCTGAAAGAGAGAATGTGGCCAGAAAGTACATGAACAACATTAGAAGAAGAAAGGGATTGTTTGTGGATGAGAAGGTGGTGAAGAATGCCGAAAAACAGAGAACCTTGAAGAGAGATTAAATTAATAGAAGACGAAGAAGAAATGAAGTACGTTCAAATGGATCAAAATGTGTAAATTGTAAAGAACTACCATCACAAACTTTGCACCCATTCGCAGAACCTGTACAGTGAATCAAACCAAAAAATTGTTAAAAGCTTCTCCACACCATCACCAATATAAATGCATAGACGTTTCACCATATAATAGAGAAAAAATGGAGCAACTACGCAATGATGAACAGAGTCTGCAGCCACCAGATCTGGCAGGCGGAGATACAGAGGTCAAGGCGCAGCATTATAAGCGTATGGCCGAAATGAGAAAGACATATGAATTCTGGCGAAATATCGCCAATAAAAAGATGGCTGAGGACGACAAGTACCTGCCATTTCCTTCAGAAGATGATCCACCAGTTCCTGGTCAGGTTTATAAGGATTTTATCGAAACACATCTCAGCGACGTGTACAAAGGGAAGGACAAACAAGACAAACAAGATAAGCAGGCCAACGGGACGCCCATTCTTAATGATCTGGAGTTGGGATTTCTCAAGGCACGGATTGCTGAATTTATCTCTTTCACAGGTAGCAGTCCGTATGGGCCAGAGCGCAAGATCAGAGGAAGGCCTCGCGTGGAGGAAAAGGAAGGATTCTCTCTATATGGAACCAACGACGAGGAAGGACTCCATGACGGCAATGCCGACGATTACGACGAAGACGAGCAGGACGACTATGACCTAGATGAGTTGGAGGATGCAGAAAAGTTTCTGTACGACTACGGACCTCACCATATAGAGGTGGAAGTTAATAATGGACCAGCCAGCTCGGAGCCGGTGGATCCCGATGAACCGTCTTGTGAGTTCACGTTTGAGTACGACCGCAACGGCACTTTGGTTCCAACAGACAACAACATCGAGGAGAAACTCCGTCTCATGTGCCTACAGTCACAGGGGGAGGAAACCGGACAGACAGGGAAGAAGAAGAAGAGCAATAAGAAGAAGAAAAAGAAGGCCACGGTTAGCTCCGAAGGCGTGGACGAGTCATGCTGTTTGTTCTGTCAATACGAGGCGTTTTTTGGGGTCAAACCTGTGCATACGATGAAATGGTATGATAAGAAGATGCAGAAAGAGGCCAAGAGGCGACAGAAGATCCGAGAAAAGCTCGAGAACGCAAAGCTGAAGGCCCTTCGGCGACAGCGGGAGTTTAGCCATGGGAACGAGGACGCTGGAGATAGCCAGTAATGTATATACTTGGGAGAGTGTGCAACAGTGTAGAGTAATGTGGTTTAGGGTATGACAGTGGTCAGCTGTATATGAACTTGGAAATATTTGATAAACTAGAGGGTTTTGGTCTCACGACAGACAATATTGGACTCTGATCGAAATTTGAATCATTTTGCAGAATTACTTTTTTCGATTCCCCTGCTCATTTTTACCATCAACCTCCAGATATTTTCTACACCTCTTCACTGCCGTTGTGCATAGACAATCAAAAATCTACATTAAGTTGTAAGTGCCATAATCCACTAAATCGCTGTCGAAGCAACAGAATGCTTCGTGTGCCCATATGTCGAATACGACTACGACTAAAAAACTCTCAGTGGCATTTTCGGGGGTATTCCACCGCCAAATATCACGATTCTGTCTTGCATCGTTTGGCAGACAAAGAGCATCGAAGCCATTTCCGGAGCTTGGAGACAGAAGCCCGCAAATTCAAGAAAGGGTGCAGTAGAGGCGATATCACGCTTCGTCCGTCTATTCGCAACTTTCTAGTTTGGCTCCATGTTACGAGAAGTGGAGAGTTGCTGGATAGAACAACTAGAAACTCTCAACACGAGATCATTCTCAATGCCAAACTCGGAAACCCCGTGATTCCTTCACCATTGAAGGTTTCGGCTGTTCTGGAGATTGCCATGTTTCATTTTCTTACTGGAATATATACCGATGATGAAGCATGGTTCGTCAAACTGAATGAGCATCTCGATGCGTTGAGGGCCAGATTGGACTCCAACAAAAAGTTCAGAAAGAGGCATTATCTTGAGCTCTCGACCATTCTCTCGCAGCTTGGTATCAAAGATGGACATGGAGCCAAACAACAGGCCCTCTCATCCGCACTATCATGTCTCTCTTGCGACACTTCTGCTACCTCTTCCAATGTAGTAGCATGGATCCGTTCGCTCACCTCAGCCAGCGTCTCCCAAGCCTGTCAGCAGTTAGCTACGCTATCCAACATCCCAGCATTTGTGACCTCAGACATTCTTCTCCGTACACCCATGTCCAAGGATGACCTCTACCTCCAGATAGATCTCTGGACTACGTTCATGGGCTCGATTGGACAGGCATACCATGAGAAAACTTCGCATACCTCTAGCATTATCCACAACCTAGCATACTATAGCATCCAGTTTGATCCGCAAGCTCTTCCGGATCTCATTCTGCAAACATTGCAATACTTCACCTCGACCAAGTCTGGATTCAAACATAAGTTGATCGACTACTCGTTTGTCAACCATCTAGTCTATTCCCTCGCATATTACTATATTCGAAGCTCACATCGTGCGAGTCCAGCAGCCATGGCAGTGATCAGATCTCAGGAGCATTTGGTTAAGGGCATTGGACACTCTAACTTGTCTCAGGAAGGCTTCATTGGCATTGTTCTTGCCATTCGAGAGGTTTCTGACGAAAAGGCAGTAAAGCTTTTCAAAATATGCCAGTCCCACTTCCATGAAATGTCCACGTTCTTTCACATTGGAAACATTCATCTTTCGACAACTCCCGAACAGTTGTTGCATAGTTTCAATAGTGCAATAGCGCAATTTCCCAATTCTGCGTCGTTGTGGTTGGTTTTTGTGAAGAGACTCCAGTCGCTTGAGCTTTTAACTGAAGCCAGAGCCCAGAAATTGTTAACTGAGATTGTAACCAGAAAAGATAGTCTCATTCTTTCAAAGGATATCATATTGACACTCCTACAACCTGTTGACACTATCAACGGCATCGAAAGGTTCATCAAGACTCTCGAGGATGGGGACTTGCTTCAGATGTTCAAAAGCGGAGTAGTCACAAAATACTTGACATTACTCTACCGTTTTAGCACAGAAAAGAATGTCCGCAAACCGTATCTCGATCGATATGTCCACAGTACCACCAACATTGACTGTGCCCGGTACTTGTACGCTAGTATTGATCGGAAAACCACGTCCACTATCGGAGTGATGCTCAACGGAGAAGTTGTGCACCAGCCACAAGAAATCTACAACATGTACATAGAAGAACTTCAGGGAAAATTGGCGGACGAGAATTGTCTTGTGGCGCTTTTGAGAGCGTGTGACATACGTCCTCAGGGCCAGGTGATGATGTGGGGTCAGCTCTATGCTCCTCAGGTAGCAGTTCATGAGTTTAAGACGCATGTTGCGAAGAAATTGATGCCTGCTAGTACAGGTGGAATAATAGCGTCTAACAAACTCTGGAGATTGTACATTCAGGTGCTCAGCACATCAGATTACCTTGCAGAATTGGCGGAGGTGATACGATGGTGGGAGCAAGTACAATTTGTTCCTTCTAAGAGCACATTGATGGCACTTTTAAAAGCATTACCCAGGGCGTTTGCTGAAAGGCACATCAAGCATGCCAGATCTGTACCAGTCAAAGAGACTATGCAGAAATGGCCATGGCCCACATTGGAGGAGTTCCAGGAATTTATAGAAAGTAAATAGAATTGGCAGTGCCAGTTGGAAAGTGATTTCATTTGAACTATGTAGATCCAATGGAACATAAAATAAAAGAAAGCAGGTGGAAGAAAAAACTGTAGAGCACCGGAGGCATCGAAGTAGAATTGATGGACTACTCTGTATTAACAGCTTAAGGGTGTGATACATTGTTGAGCTAACACAATAACAGTATTATCATACTAACAGTTACCATCATACATTTCAAATGCATCAGCAAGTTCAACACAGAAATTTCTAATTGAAAGAGTCAGTTAGGAATATTGCAAGAGGTGGAAACAAACACACATGGATCAAGAATATCCATTCTAAGATTTCAAACCACATTATGAGCTCAGGAGACTTAGGAAGATTTGTAGAAGACTTGAGTGTTTGTCTTTTCTCGATTATTGGGTATTATCAATTTCAGATTCTAGTCCTTATGTAGACAAAATAATGCACTTGGAACCTTCTCGTATACCATGCATCCAAGACTAGATTGACTTCACTTAGTGACTTCTTGTGAATTATAGTGGGATCTGTAGATGATATTAAGTCTCTGAATCGTTAACTACAAAAGATGATTCGGATTCTTTATCTGGATAATAGATCTCAGCCAAGGACCAAGAAAGCATTCAAGAAGGTCAGTCCGATTTGGTTGAAAAGAGCCATGTTTAATTACACCTAGACAGGCTAATCAACATGCCATGGTATGAACTCACCATTTATGGTGAGAACATCTCTTAAATATTCTAAAGATCCCAGTGGCACTATCGTATCAACCACATCACCCAACAAATACTAGATACTAACTAACTGAGCAAATCCCAAAACATAAAGAGCATCATATATTTGGTGAATTTAACGTTCAAAATAATGATGAAGGTGTCTCTTCCTTATCGTCATATGTGGCTATATCTCACCGCCAAATGACTTCAAATCAGCTATTTTGATGTTTCCCAAGAATGTACGAGTAGGTGAAACATCCTCTGAATCAACCACAGATTTGAGCAAAGAATCATATAGAATTCATTCAAAAACAATCAACTTAATGATTCAAGTCCATATCTTCTATTATTTCTAATTTCTTTACTGTACTTAGATTTTCAAACGTCTCCACAAATTCCCTGTCACTTATTGTCCGGCTAAACACTAATACCGAATCGGAGTCCACGCCGGACTGTCCTGCACATACTCAATGACTCCAGACAATATCTGGGGAACCAATAAAGTTCCGAAAAGCGCCGGGTCCGCCATATAAATCCTCCATGGTCCCGAGGATTTTTTCTATCCATCAATTCCTACCAAAATGTTGAGACTCGCTAAGACCCCTGCCTCTAGAATCTCTCTCACAAGAAGCATTTCTTCCAACATGAGTGGAACCAGAATTGAGAGCGACGCCTTTGGTGAAATCGAGGTCGACTCGTCCAAGTACTACGGTGCTCAGACTGCCAGATCCAAGATGAACTTTAAGATCGGTGGACCTGCCGCCCGTATGCCTATCCCAGTTGTTAGAGCATTTGGTATTTTGAAGAAGGCTGCTGCCATTGTTAACGAGAGTTACGGTGCCTTGGACCCAAAAATCGCTGGTGCTATCAAGCAGGCTGCTACTGAGGTTGCTGAGGGTAAGTTGGACGACCACTTCCCATTGGTGGTGTACCAGACCGGTTCCGGTACTCAGTCCAACATGAACGCCAACGAGGTCATCTCTAACAGAGCCATTGAGATTTTGGGCGGTGAGTTGGGTTCCAAGAAGCCTGTGCACCCAAATGACCACTGTAACATGTCTCAATCTTCCAACGACACCTTCCCTACTGTGATGCACATTGCTGCCGTCACCGAGATCGAGAGGGAGTTGATTCCAGAGTTGACTGCTTTGCGTGACGCTTTGGATGCTAAGGCTAAGGAGTTCAAGGACATCATCAAGATTGGTAGAACCCACTTGCAGGATGCTACTCCATTGACTTTGGGTCAGGAGTTCTCTGGTTACGTCCAGCAGCTCACTTACGGTATTGAGAGAGTTCAGAGCACCTTGCCACGTTTGTCGAACTTGGCTCAGGGTGGTACTGCTGTCGGTACTGGTTTGAACACCAGAAAGGGTTGGGACGTCAGAATTGCCGAGGAGGTGTCCAACTTGACTGGTTTGAAGTTCACTACTGCTCCAAACAAGTTTGAGGCTTTGGCTGCTCACGATGCTATCGTCGAGACCTCCGGTGCCTTGAACACCGTGGCTGTTTCTTTGTTCAAGATCGCTAACGACATCAGATACTTGGGTTCCGGTCCAAGATGTGGTTACGGTGAGTTGTCCTTGCCAGAGAACGAGCCAGGCTCGTCCATTATGCCTGGTAAGGTTAACCCTACCCAGAACGAGGCCTTGACCATGGTCGCTGCTCAAGTTATGGGTAACAACACTGCCATTACTTTCGCCGGTGCCTCTGGTCAGTTCGAGTTGAACGTTTTCAAGCCTGTGATGATCTCCAACTTGTTGAGCTCTATCAGATTGATTGCTGATGGTTCTAACTCTTTCAGAGTCAACTGTGTGGAGGGTATTGTTGCCAACACCGACAAGATCGAGAAGGTGTTGCACGAGTCCTTGATGTTGGTCACTGCCTTGAACCCTAAGATTGGTTACGATGCCGCCTCCAAGGTCGCCAAAAACGCTCACAAGAAGGGCTTGACCTTGAAGGAGTCCACCTTGGAGTTGGGTGTTTTGACTGAGGAGGAGTTCGACCAGTGGGTCAGACCAGAGACTATGATTGGTCCAAAGGACTAAATCAGTCGTTGTACATACGAGCTGAATGCTTGAATATATATTCTTTAAATCTTTCTGTGATTAGACTACCTCTATGATCTCTTGACAGGATCTTCTAAATTGAGTTACGAATTGATCCATCACCGGAACTTTCTCGCCATTTACCTCCATTTCAAGGTCCCCGTACGCTGGAAAATACGGAATCACTAAGTTCAAGCCTCCCGTCTCGGTGGTGGTCATGTTCAATATGAAATGGTACCCGATGGAGGTATTCAGTCCAAACCAAGCATTGACTATTTTCCATGATGACTGTGGGTCATCTTTCACCATACCCAAATTGGATATCATAGTAGTATACCGCTCCGACTTCCCAATCTTGGTTTGAAGTGCCTTGGAGATATCTGCCACGGCCCACGTCCACATCAACTTAAAGCTTCTTCGAGATTTGAGCTCATCATAAATCATACTATGGAATCTCTTTATGTGGGGAAGAAATTCGTCTTTGGACTGAATGTTCATATAGTCAAAAGTAGTTGGGGCACCAGCAACAAACACCCCGTAAAGAAATGGATTGGAAAATTGAGGGAAGAACCTTCTGCCATTGATTGCAATAAAGTGTGAGCTAGCGTACTCGTAAAATCCGTCTGGGCGTGAGTAATGAGGGAATATGAGCTTCTCGATACAATCCTGAGCCACCACGTTAAACAATGGTGTGAGTGTGATGTTGTTTGCTCGGCAGTATTGGGTCATGGACCTGACTTGTTGTGGAGAGAAGTTCACGATCTTGAACTTGGATGAAAGATCTTTGGTGACAGCAAATGAAGCAAAAACGGGGCTTTTCTCTTCAGAAATGCCCATGAAACTTTTTAAGTAGTCTATTGATCGCCGGAACCAACCAACTATAGTGGGAAACTTCACGTTCATCCATAACTTAACTCTCTGGAAGATTCCTGGGATGTACAAGTCGGTCATCAACTCCCGAGCAGGAAGAATATCTGGGAGTTCATACTTAGCCTTCTCGTAGTCGAACAAATTTTCAACCACCTGGCTCTCGTGTTCAAAGGCCTCGAGTTCCCTTACTAAATCTTTCTGAAACTGTAATGCGGTGCCTCCATCATGAAGTGTATGGCAAAAGTAGCCACATACATATTGAGACTCGTCTGTCTCAAACACACACAATTGCCACAATGGAGCGTCCGTGCAGTTGATTTTGTTTGAGAATTCGTTGATTGTCTCAAACGTCTTTTCATCAAACTTGTCTATCTGGCGATATTCCACCACCTTGTCAAAGGTGATACTGTCAACACACCTCAATTCGTAGTCCGTGTGGTAGTCAACAGGTTCTTTGTCTGAAATATGGAAAAAATTGTAAGTAAGCCATGGATTTTTGGCAATCATAGACTTAAGAGCATTCGACAAGGTCGCTTTCGAGAAGTGTTTGTTATATTGGCCCACCACATTGAAGTTAGAGTAGTATTTCTCGACGTTTCGGCAGATAAAATAGCTTTCATCAAATGCAGCTTTCCGTCTGTGGTTTGGAAGGGTCATGAGTGAATCTTGGTGTTTTTCATAGGGTAGATACATGGCTTATAAATGAGATAGCGCATTCTTCCCGATTGGGCTGATAAGCGGAGACCTCCATGACTCATTACGAAATAGATACTCTGCTTGCCATTAATGAAAGAAAAATGTGAAAGTTTAATGTTTAATGTTTAATGTAGATAATTTTTCTGTTCTTTCTTTGTCAATGGTGGTTTTTGTTAGTGGCTCACTAACTGATCCAATGTGAGGAACAAGTGATTTACTTAAATGTCGAACTATTCATGTATTTTGAAAGTCTTGCTATAGGAATTCAGAATCTTTATGTCCGCTGAATCATTTGCATCTGCATTCCCTTCCTATGTCGACTCTGTTCTCTCTCTTTATTTATCTCTTTTTTTCCTCCACTAGCTGATCTTTCTAAGAGCATATGCGCTTAAATGGCTTTCCTTTGAGAGATAATCGAATAGAAGTATAAGTACTCATTGGTTTCCTTGGCGAGCTCTTCTTCAAGTTTCTAGCTAACAACATGTCCAAAATCACCCCAGATTATACTCTATATTTTGTCACAGACTCCACTATGGTCCCAGAAACCTCGACGTTTCTCGACCAGGTGAGATTGGCTGTGGAGAACGGAGCTACCATCATCCAGCTCAGAGAAAAATCGATTCTGACATTGGATTTCATCGAGAGGGCACAAAAAGTGCTTGAAATCACCAGGCCGAAAGGGATTCCCCTCATAATCAACGACCGTGTGGACGTGGCACTTGCTGTTGATGCTGATGGTGTCCATGTTGGCCAGGACGATATGCCTGCTGCCACGGTGAGAAAACTTATTGGCAAAAACAAGATTTTGGGAGTCTCGTGTGGAAACGTCGCTGAGACCACTCAAGTCTGTGAAGAGGGTGTTGCAGACTATGTAGGGCTCGGAACTGTGTATCCTACTCAAACCAAGAAGGTAAAGGCAGTTGTTGGACCAATTGGTATTCGTCGCTCTCTTGAAGTGTTAAGCAAGTATAAAAAAGAAGGCAAATTGATCAACTCTGTTGCTATCGGTGGCATTAAGCACTCTAACGCGGCCAAGGTCCTCTTCCAATGCCTGGTTCCAGGTTACGAAATAGATGGAGTAGCTGTGGTATCTTGTATCATGGCAGCTACAGATGCTGGTAAAGCTACACGAGAACTTTTGGCTTCTATTCGTTCTCCAGTAGCCTGGAAGTGGACTTCGGAAAGTTCGGTACCATTTGCCTTAGGACTCGTTGACCAGAAGCCTTTGGTGCATCACATTACAAACAATGTAGTGAAGAATTTCAGTGCCAACGTCACCTTGGCAATTGGTGCCTCACCCATTATGTCCGAACTACCGGAGGAATTTGGAGAATTTGCATGCTTGCCATCTGTTGCCTTGTTGATCAATTTGGGAACACCCTCGACTCAACTCATGGAGGTATTCTTGCTGGGACTCAGAACGTACAATGCACATGGCAGTCCGGTGATATTCGATCCTGTTGCTGCTGGAGCATCTTGCGCACGTCGTGAAGCATGTCGTGTTTTGCTAAATGCTGGATACTTTTCTGTCATCAAGGGCAATCTTGGAGAAATCACTGCTTTGGCCCAATTGGGAAGTGATGGATCAAACGATTCAGAGACGCTCATGCAAGGCGTGGATTCGTTAATTAAGTCATCTGATGATGCAACTGAAGCACTTTGTAAAAAGGTGGCCACCGAATACCGCTCGGTGGTGGTGGTGACGGGAGAGATCAATTATATTTACGATGGAACAAAACCACTGGGAGAGGTGCTGAAGGTCAAAGGAGGAAGCGAATATATGGGACTGGTGACTGGAACTGGATGTTCTCTTGGGAGCACTATTGCTGCATACGTTGCTGTTGCCCGTAAACAGAAGCTTGACATTGGAAAGGCAGTAGTGAGTGCTGTTACAATGTATAATCAAGCAGGTAAGGTGGCTGCGAAAGATGTCGAGGGTCCAGGTACATTTATGGTGCGTTTTCTCGATGAGCTAGCCAGAGAGTCGAAAAAGGTTAATTAAAATTCGTATTAATATAGATGAATATTTGAAAATGATGTCATTGGGTCAGGACTTTGTAAGGTCTGAGGAAAGTACCTCCCATTCTCTGTAGCTCTGAATTATGCTGAGTATATAAATTTCTGACCTCTATAATTTGAATTTTCAAACCGATGGGTATTGACTCATCAGTTTCTTTCCAATACGTCAAGTTGTTAGGTTTAAAGATGATTTCACTTTTTAAATGAATGTGTTCAGACTCCACGTGTTATGGTTTAATTTACCAGTCTCTTTTATGGTAGATATAAAAAATCGTCCAGGACACCCATATTTCATTTTTTACTGATTCTTTCATTATCTATCAAGATTAGTTGCCACTTTCCACTTTCGTATATCTCTATCAAATAAAGTAAAAACTGTGGAGAAGCGCAAGATTTCAAACCCATAATGTTTTAAGCAGCAGCCAAAAACTTACCCAAAATCTCCTAACTATTATTTCTACTAATTTATGCCTTAAAACAAACCTCATCCGCCATTATCCATTCTCTTCCTTCCTCTAAACCCCGTATCTCCAGTATTCTCCGCCATCTCCGTATCTCTTATCAAATCGGGTCACGCACGTCTTAATTAACTTAGTAATAGCCTTCAACCACACGTTCTGACGCCCTCCAAGAACAACCTGAACAAGCCTAAAATAATTAAAACATAACTTTACCGAAATCTGCCACTTCGCTACTATATAAGTGCAAATTATGGTGATACAAGCAGCACCAGGTCCCAAACCAGGACCAAACGGACCTAATCGGCCATCGCCAGTTGCAAGCATAGCCAAGATCGCCTCTTTGAAACGTTTCGACAACAGAGACTACGCCCTTGAACTACTCCACGATGTCGCTAAGGCTGTGGGTCCGTTGATGCACCACTTCAACTTTAAGCTTGGAATGCTCTGTGAAATGTATCCTAAGAACCCCCAGTTATTGGGGTTGAATGTTAACCATGGACAGAAGATTTTGCTTCGTCTCCGGCCGCCTTACGCAGAGCACTCTTTCTATCCAATGTCTGATCTCATAGGCACCATGCTTCATGAGCTTGCGCACAATGTTCATGGACCTCATGATGCGAAGTTTTATGCGCTTTTGGACGAGTTAACCAGTAAATATGAGGCTAGAGACTTTGATGCTAGCAACTACGTGTGTGAGGAAAACACTCTCGGAAGAGGATATGGTCTCGGTCAAAGTACGAGCAGTATTCGACAAAAACGACTCGAGGCACTCTCCAAAGGTAAGTACAAGGCAGAGCTGCGGAAGTTGGGAGGAGCGAAAGTTCTGCCTGGTCAGATGAGAGAAGCGATGTTAAGAGCGGCAGAACAACGTATTAAGGACTCGAAATGGTGCCCACTGGGTGAGGGTATCATAAACGTCGAAGAGCTAACTGCTGGACCTAAATTGAAAGAGAGGGTGGAAGGTGGAAATGTTGTACAGAAGTCGAAGATGCAGCAGTTCAAGGAGGTGATTAACTTGACGGAGGAGGAGCCCAAGGAGGGCGATAAAGACGAACATGTGGATGTAATCGATGTTGATGCCTGTGAGCAGAATCCATGGGATAAGTTGCAACCATCGTTGGCAGACGATCCAAGTTTTGGGACTGGACATTTCGGGCTGGGAAATTTTCGTTTGGACAGTGGGTTTGGCTTGAACAGCAGCTTTGGAAGTGGTGGGAGTGATCTGTCGCCAGTTATTTACCGGGTGTCGAGTTCGCCTGGTAAAACCTTCATTGGCGATGAGCTACAGTATCCACGTCGAAAGATGGTGGCGGATATGGACTTTGATCATATCATTCAATGTAATTTGATTGGTAAAACCAAGTCCGTTCTGCCTTCGACGGAGGTAGAATCGACTGCAGGTGAGAAGAAGGACAAGAAAGAAAAGGTAAAGAATAAGAAGAAATCTGGAGGTAGTAAGAAGAAACTGGAAGTTGGAGAAGTCAGCGTGGGTGCTAATGCGAAGATTGAAAGTTCTGCGCCCGTTGATGCTTCAATTGGGAGCGAACCAGGCCTCCCCGCTTCTAATTCATTTCCAACCGAATCTTCAGACTCTCTGGTGAAGAGATCACACAAGACCGGAGATAAAGCACCCACTCAGAAGAAAAAAAAGTCGAAATCGAAATCGAAAGCGAAGTCTAAGTCTCAGGTAGAATCCGAGCTGACACAACGAACGAAAGAGGTTCGTGCTATCTCATTTGAGGAGCTTCTTCAAGGTTCAGGATGAATGAAAATCGTAGCATCCTACTTGAAGAGACTAGCATTCTTCTGGTGATACTTGAAAGACTTTTGAAGCAAAGTAATAGACTTACATTTCTTCTGAATTATTTGGAATCGCTTCCATATCTTCCGCCCCAGCACTGGGCACAATGTCGTCAGGAGCAGAAGTGGTTACACCATTGAATCTGCTATCTGGTAGATGCCGAGCCTCACTCGAGGGCACTACGTAGTGGATATTAACTAAGGACCTTTTGTGAATAGGATGGCTTTTTTATCGCTCTTTTACTTCCATGGATGAGCTGTGCATCTTTGAGTGCATAATCTGAAACCACCGCCTTATAGCAAATGCAATGCTCAAGTTGCCGATAATTAATGAGTTAACAATCGTTGCATCTGTCCGAGGGGCCTTGTCTGTTCAATGATTAGCCATAACGTGTTCCAGTTAGTTATTCATTTGGCCTCCACTATCAAGAATTCAGAATCGAAATCCAACGGATAGTTTAAACACAGCAATCTCTTGAATTCCAAATTTTACCAATATTGTTTGCCATTCCTAAGATACTTTATGTTTTATGGCATATCCGAGAAGCTCGCACCTTCCATATGAGACATTTCGGCTGCACAGAAAACACTATCAATTTTGAACCCCCCGCCAAAAACGAAAAAAAAAGAAATGAAATGACAAGTTGCAATTTACCCGTTGCACAATTCGAAGTGGTAGAATCATTCCCGTGTTTCCCTTCCTTGGCTTCCGATACTTTACTGACATTAACCTTCATGTGGTCGTATTGCTCAAGTATGGTCACGTGCGTGGTCATAGTCAACCCTCAACATACCAAAAGACCATAACTCTTTCTCCTACAAAATCATGGCATACTTAAAATCAAGATATAAAAACACGCCGGTAGGGTCTGGCACCAACACACCCACTATGGAAAAAACGGATTCAGTTTTGAACTTGACGCAGCCATCTTTGTATGGTATTTTCAACACGTCATCAACGAGCTTGAACAAGGAGAACGAAGAAGTAGAGGAGTACATTGATGGGACAGAATTGAGGATCAACGCCAAGGAATTGCACAAGGGTTCTGTCAAACAACCAGTGGTGACCACGCCGCGCACCAAGTCGTCGCCATTGCAATCGGCCGTGCTCTTGATTGGTCGTTTGGTGGCTGTTGGAGCTGCTGCGTTCGTATACAACGAAGTTACCAAGCACATCCATGCTATCCACTCAGATGGTCATGGCGCACGGATCAATGCGTACTTAATGCAATTCATTGATGGCTGGAAGCCATTCCAGCGGGTTTCTGCTGGGTATGAGTCTGCTGACAAGATCCTGGCCTTGGTACTGGAAGGCTTGCTTTTGAGCATGATTCTCCCCGTTTTGGACAACATTATGCCTTCTGCATGGACCAAGAGACTTTTGTCGTCGAGCCCCAACCCGTACCACCGTTCTAACTTGGCAAATGATGTTGTGAGATCTACGATTGCCTTCTTGGGCATTTCCTACGCCATCAGACACATTGAGTGGAAGTCGTCGCTCCAGATGGCCATGGCATGGTCGCTTATAAATCCTGCGTTGTGGTTGTTGATGGATGGCACAGTCAATGGGTTTGTTGCTTCCGCTGGAGCAGCATTTGTGGGGACTGGATTGGTTTACTTGAGTAATGGCTCCAAGTTTGAAGACCATGACACTATGCTCTCGATCTTTTTGTTTGTTGCGAGCTTCTTCTTTTGTGGCGTGACGATTTTTGGCAAGTTGGGCCGTATTTTGTTTGGAAAGAAGGCATGAACTCGATTGGCATAAGACAATATGACTATACAGTGAATACAGTAGTATTAGAGGCGTGTGGGCTCGGCAGTGGCATCGTTAAGGGAGGAGATAGTGCAACAAAGGGTCCTAGTGTAGTGTGGTGGTCCCAAGGAATGGTCCCAGAGTAGGGTTCCAAAGTTGGGTTCTAATTTTGGGATACAAAGGTCCTAGTGAAGTAAGTTCACACACATGTAATATAATTCCCATTAGGGAAATAATACATATGAAAGTGCTCTAAATAACTAACTCTAATGGAAAAACAATGTCCAGATACTGTGATGAAAGGATACTTACGAATGTACAAGTTGATTGGTACAAAATTTTACATAAATAATTGAAGCGAGACAAAAGAAAAGTACCAAATTCAACAACATTTGAGGATCCCTCAATTATTATTATAAGAAAACAATCGAAGGTATTAAAACTCTCTAAACTACATCATATTGAAGGTAGCAGTATTATATGTTTAAAAGTGGGTAATATTGATTAATCATAATTCAAAGGACGTTTCACGACAGCAATATGAATATGTTTGGTCATTATCATAATTTCTTTGGTACTGTCCATTATCATCAGCTCTTCACTTTATCTCTAAGAACCCCATGAGCACTACAATTACGATCACAGATTCTATATAATGAAAACAATGAGATGTATCCAAACCTTAAAAAAAAGAATCAAATATATAACAAAAAACTCAAATCTTCCAAAATCAAGTTTTCTTTTTCAAATTTTTAAATTCCCATATTATATTTGACCATAGAATACTCCACCAAACTATACTAACTGCTTAATGTACATTCCTGTATATAACACAACCAATGAAAACCTCGTCAAATTAAACAAAAAATCTCACTAACTATAACCTACCTAATCATGTCCGGAGGTGCTGTTCCAGTCTGGAAAAAATACACTTCGAGACCCAGAGGTATCTGGGAGAAGGTCAGACAGCTTTTGGTGCTTGTCCCAAACAGATCTTCCGGTAACCCACTCGTTAACTACTTCAGAGTGATTCCTCCTGGTGCCAGAATCCAGGAAGCCAAAAACTATAAGGATCCAGTGACTTTGCCAGCTGGTGATATCAAGGGCAATTCATACAGCAAGCGTGATTACAGAAGAAACTACCCACAAGTGCATGCATACGACCAGACCAAGGTTTCTGGGTTGTTGACGTTAGGTTCTGCGCAGAACCCTAGAGTTTCTATTGGAGACAAGGGTAATAAGGAGTTGGCAGCATTTGGCGCAGGCCAGACGGTCAGTTTGGCTACCACCTTGACTTCTCTTGACCCTAAGGTCGTCAAGGGCGAAGTTTTGGGCCAGGCTGGCGAGCCTATTGTTGCACCATCTTTGAACAAATTCAAGTGGTCCATTTTGGAGGAGCCTCAGCACGGTATGTACACAGATGAGTACCCATGTCGTATTTTCAAGGGTGAGAAGGCGTAATTAGCATGAATACAGAAAGAAAAGAAAAGATGTAGGTGGGTGAGAAGTCGCTATTCATTAATATTATCTATACTATTCACTCGAAGTTCAATTTCATCCAGAACAGCACCTATATGAATTCCAAACCAACTGATAAGATATTCCAATCCCAGCTTGCCAAGACTGTTCATTATGTCGCTTGTTTCGCATGGATGAACCATCTGGTATGGAGTTTGGAGTATAGGATGTATTTCCACCATACTGTTTTCTCTAGCATCCAATTGGCCATTTACTAAAAAGAAAAGTACCGGAACTTGATAAAATGCATCGTAGCAGACCGTCAAATCCCATGTTTCGTCTCCATGTCCCAAACTGAGAAATATGTATTTGCCTAGGTTGCTATTTCGGACATAGTTGTGAAGAACCGAAAAGTTTATGTGATTGACCAATATCGTATTGAATGCAACTAAAATGTCGTTGAAATCAGAAATTGTAAGCATTCACCATTAATCCTTGTTTCCTATTGGTCGCTTCTTGGCGAAATTCGTGGTTTTCAATTCTGGTGATAAGTCTTTATCTGAGGTCATGCATAGTGAGGGACAAGAAGATGATGGAAAGGTATAATTTTTCAGTGGAAAATGCCAGGAATTCGTCAATGGCAAGATTTCCAAATCACTTAACCAATTAGGGATCAATTTACAGTCATTTTGACACGTTTTTACGGACCTATGCTGATTTCTGGAAGCATCACCCCAATCTACAATAGACCACTATATCGATAATCAAAAGAAAGTATATTTGCACGCTCAAAGCGTCGCCGTAAACAAATCATCGCATCGTCAAGTTCCTGGCAGTCATAGCCGCCAGAATCTCCTTCAACCACAAGCTACTCCTTTGTAGGCTCCTCGTCCAACGTGGACTCGCTCAACAAGTTCAGCTTTCCATTGAACAAAATCCCCGAGTTCCCTGCACTTATGGAGTTCCGGTTGTAAATCTCCTTGACCTTTTCAGCGTTGGGGTGTTTCATTGACACTCCGCTGATGCCCGACTTGGGTCCGCCAAGCTGTTTCTGCATGGCATAGTCGCCACTGTCAAAGTACTTCTTATCTTGGAATTTGGACGAGAGAATCTGCTGTGTTGTAGGGAGCTTGCCGTACATCTTGTAGATGCGCATCTCCTGGGGCGACAACTTGGACAAGTCGAGGCCCTGCTCGTTCTTAGGCTGGGACAATGGATCGTCGTCGGATGACATGATGTAGGTGTATGAGGAGGCGAACCTGGGCAAATAGGCTGGCATGATATCGTGGTCCTGTGTGCAGTCCTGGGTTGGCTACCCATTTGGATACATTGATGAAAGATGGATGAAATTCTAATGGACTTTAAATATTTTGGAGTGAATTTCTGTCAATTTGAAATTTTTGTTAGTGGAATTGTGCTTATGATGATGTTGGTAGTGAGATTGAGTGTGGTAGCACTTTGATCAGTGCAATAACTAAGACACCACAGTTTCGTATCTGACTTTTTTTCAATATTCCAATTTCGTTGTTTCCGTCATTCTGGCTCCAGTTTCTGAGTTACCACCGTGTTTTCTCTGTATTTTGTCTCTTGTTTCTCATAAGTAATCTCTGTCACATCTTCCAGTTCTTGTCCGTTTCAACTG
>Ga0160505_100514_pt1 | contig 21844 bp, 11 predicted proteins | sample DIDeMG_FD_108225 | JGI IMG/M metagenome (GOLD analysis project Ga0160505, IMG submission 108225) | Enriched chicken feces microbial communities from UW Madison campus, WI, USA - DID2874_E49_Stillage MG | ecosystem: Host-associated > Birds > Digestive system > Large intestine > Fecal ... | reverse complement strand
CGCCAGAACCGCTCCGTTGAGGGTTTTGAGGCCAACGTTGCCCGTCTCCAGGACTACAAGAGCAAGCTGATCCTTTTCCCCAGAAAGGGTGCTTCTGCTGAGGAGGTTGCTGCCGCTACCCAGGTTTCCACCGCCGCTGTCTTCCCCATTGTCCAGGCCGCTCCTGAGTCTGCTCCCCGTGCTATCACCGAGGAGGGCAAGGCCTTCAAGGCTTACCGTGCTCTTCGTGAGGCTCGCTCCGAGGCTAGATACAAGGGTATCCGTGAGAAGAGAATCAGGGATAAGGCTGAGGCCGAGGCCGAGAAGAAGAAATAAACAGTCTAGTGTAATTGATTTTATTTGTTCACCCCCATTAACTAGAATATGTCCCTTACGTAGTATCAATGAGTATTGTTTATTTATCAGTAGTGTCAAAAACTCACTGGCTTTGCAGATCATAGGCTGGATTCGTACATTGTGTAAGGAAAGAAAAAAAGCACTGAGCAATGATATATTAAAATAAGTACATGAAAACGTAAATAAGCTCAACATCTGAGAATACATGGAAAGGATATTAGGCGATGGCGCGTCAAGGAAGAATAATTAGTGGATGGAGTCGTCAACACTGATAAGGTGTGCAAAAAAACAAAAGAAAGCTTGAACAAAGATAATGGCTTGGAGATGGTAATGAGGGAGATGCAGTCTGGTTACCGGCGCATTTAAAACCCGGTTTCAACAAACTTGCCCTTGCTAACCTCCGGTGGCACCAGCAAGCAGCCGGCAGCACCGAGGATCTCGACCTGGAACGGAGTATGTGGGAAGCTCTCACCGTCAATCGACAAATGGCCCGCATTCTTGCGGGGCACAAGGCGATAGCCTTCTACCTTTGAGTATTGCACATAATCACGGTCTGCGTGCGAGCCGTCCTCAAGGGATAGGAGCATACCCAGAGATTGCACTGCTGACATTTTGTGCGCATGCGTCACAAAAAGATCAATCGTGCCGTCACTCGGCAGAGACGCCGGGAACATCATCACATCAGCTGAGACATAGGGGAATTTTCCTGCGTACAATAACGACAAGTTCTCGCCTTCTGGTAGCTGCTCCCAGTCTTCAGGCACGGGATCGAGCACGGTGCCGAATCTGGGGGCCACACCAGTGCCGCGAAGTTGGTAATTCTTCTCATCCATAAATTGTTGTTGATTTTCTACTTTATTTTGCACGTGGTTATCAAAGTGCTTCTTGATGGCGTCACGGTCCTGATGACGGTACTTGACGTAGACGTCGCATGGGTAGCGCTTCTTGGAAAGGGTAAAGTATAGAGCACCGAGCGTAAACCGGGTGGGGCCCATCCAGCGAAGGGGCTCCGTGCCCAGGTCTGCGTCAGCAATGGTGCCGAACGACTGGCTGAGGAAACTGAGAGTCTCTTTAACCACGGGGGACGAGTTTTCTTGTTTTGTTTCTTCGGCTTGGGTCATGAGCATCAGGTCAATAGGCATCGCGACACCCTTGATAATAGCCAGTGCCGCCTTGGTGGCGCTGGAGTTACCGTTCACCGACACAGCCATCGAGTTACCTGAACCGCACGGCAGCTGACAGATTGGCAGTTGCCGCAGACACGTCTCACCCATACCGTCGGCGCGTGCACGGAATCCGTTGAGCACCTCGTGCGGGATTCCATCACCTGAGCAGCACACGATACCATCATACTTATCGTAGATGTAGGGGGTGTCGCGCGCGAGCTCAAGCGCATGGAAGCGGTGGGTGGTCTCAATGACAGTTACATCGCAGTGCGCAAGTTCAAGGAACTCCTCGCAGGACTCCTTGTAGATGGAGCGCGCGCGGCCGGGGCCACCATGCGGGTTAATAAGCACAAGCAAGCGCTTGCGCCGAGTAATGAGCGTGGTCCCGTTTGGAGCTGTGTAGGCGCGTGTTAGGATTATGTTAATGATATTAGCCTGTTTTCCAGTTGCGGGTAACATTGCCATCGTGCTTGTGGGGCTAACTAGAGGCCGGAGGTGGGTAGAATGGCCGAGCGACTCGTCTGATCGTCTTAAGGTCAGCTCCGATTGCTTGGCTGTGACAGTAGCTATCATGGGATCTGGCATTGCAATGGGCTCTTTGTTAATCATGTCCGAAGTCGAAAGCGAAAGTGACTGCACGTCGTCGTAGCCCAGATTGTTAAAGAATTCAAGCTGAGCAGAAAACGGCGTAAAGACATCTTTAGAAGTTTCTTCAACGTAATTGATAGTTATCAGGTTCTCTCTTGCGGCTTCCACCCAGAGGACATGGTAGAAAGGAATCAATTTGGGCTTATTCAAAGATGCCGGCTGGGGACTACAGAAAGGCAGCTTTGCAAAACAACTAAACAGCTTTGTAGCGGGACTTCCGCTGGTGCTGCCTGACTTGGGCAAAATCTCAATGCCACTCTCAACGAGCTTTGCGCTATACAGGACTGTGGTCTCCATTTTTCCAGTTTTATTTTGTCTAATGTCGACAGGAGGCAATCAAAGTCACTACTGGGACAATAAGGTTGTGATTAAGGTGCGTATCTTCTGTGACAAGCTTAGACACAACAATGACAAGTTCTTTCAAAGTCGAGACTCAATAAAGCGCTTTAGAATGGAAAGGCTATTAAAGGAAAGGAGAAAAGAAAACCAGATGATATTGAAGGCAAGTTCTTTTATATATATATATATATATATATACGGAAGCCGTTGTAAGGCCATAATAATGTGCAGAAAAAATTTTTACGTATGGCTGTTACTGTTATCCTATTGTTGTTGACGGGTATTCTATATTGACCTTTTATGTGATATCAAAAAAACAAAAAAGAGTAGTCATGCAACGGTTTTTTTCCTTTTTCACTCTGCATTGCCCAATTAAGGAGGGAGGACATACATCGAGAATCCATATGTGACATCCCCATGTCCTAATTCATGTATAATATAATTCCCTCTTCTTTTTTTATTTTTTGTTTGTGCTATTTTGTCAAAGGAAGGCTGCCTTGGCTCGCGCTCTGGTAGACCCAGAATACATGAGCAGGTCGTAGGCATGCATTGCAACTGCGCGCCTCGCGGCAAAGACCAAGACAATCATATGTGCTATGTTTTGTATTGCATAGGTATCGCGGTAAGTTGTTTGTAGTTGACAACGAGATAAGTGTACAAGTGGCTACCCCCCGACCCACATTTACAAGTTTTCGTTGACAGTCTGGACGTGAAATCGCACAATTTATGGATAAAATATTTCTATAGCCCTAGCTAGATTCTACACTCGCAAATCTTTCATGGGTGTTACTAGTGTGATCCTGGTAGCTTACGGTAAAAAAAAAAAAAGTATACTTTTATGTTATAGAAAGCTTAAGTAATTGTAATCTTGGGCTCTTTGTGTGCACCCTTCGCCATGGAGGCCCTTACCGGTATTGTGCTGGTATCAGTATGCCCCGGTAAGTTGGCCTGTCGTACATCAGTGTACAACTAAACAGAACCTTGACATCAGGTCTTTTGATAAACATGAATTGTTTCTCAACTTGGTTGTTGCTGCTGCGAATGTAAAACATAATTGGCCTTAATATGTCTGACCCTACCTAACTCCAGCAGTCACCCGAAGCAAAATTGACCCTTGCATGCCTCTCTTTTTTGTTCAGGCCTGCTCAATCACTGCTCAAAGTATGCCAAATCGTGAAGAAAGGAGGCGAGATTCTTACATGCATTGACAAAAGAAGGTTTTTTGTCCGCATTTTAATCTAGATTGGCGAATCGGTTGGTATCTTTAGAAAAGAACCGGAATAGTCTTATCTAGGATTTATGTCCACTGAAGCTTACGTTTGTCGGTTGAGCGGGCACACCAATCATGATAGCAATGTAGTAATGTATCATCAGCTGCGTTGAGCAAAAAGTAGCAAATTTGTACTGTCACTCCGTCGCGCAACGATTCTGGCCGTACCCTTAGGGCCAGTCTCTAGCTCCCGTAAAACGGCCCCTAAATTTGGCATGAGTAATGTCTCCAGCCCCAGTTCTTTAATAGAGTACAAAGAGTCTTGTCCTTGGGTATGCACATACCGGCCTAGACTATCTACCAAATTAAGCGGGAATATATACTATTTAGGTCAAAACATTATGTCTGTTTTCTTATTAAAAGGCAAGTCCTTTTAATGCTGCAGTCTAACTGTTGGTCCGTCCAGATATTATATGCTAGGGGGTTTTGCAACTTGCAAAAACAATTGTTATCTCAAGTTTATGCATTGTGTAATATATAAGGTAATCTTTGGTAGTACTTTGTGCTATTACTGTAGACAAGAAATTCACAGTTTTGTATTTTAAAAAAAAAATCCCCCCAGTTATTCGATATAATCAACCAGAAGAAAAATAAAAGAAAGCCAATACCGTACAGCTGCATTTGGTCGCTGGGGGGTTGAGCATGGTGGTTCTGGCCCAGTAGCAACCACATCCAACTTGTAGAAAATTACCCCTTGATACGTCCCGGCTCAAGTAGCCAAGTTATACTTTACAATTTGGCTCAATACTCGGTAACTGTTTTACTAGCCAGTTCGGCGTTTGGTCTGCATGGATCTCGTATGCACAGGGGTTAGTCACAAATAACAAAACAAGTTGGTCGTGTAGCTACATAGTACATGTACATAACCAGTAACGGGTTGAAATTAACATTGATAACTTGGGAGTTGGTTCAAGGAGAACAGATAGAAAAGCGGCTGCTTGAGCATATCTGCGCTTTACGGCTGTCTTGACTTTGCACCTCTCTCTCAATAAACAATACTGTTGTGATAATCTTAGTTATAGGATGCTTTTACTAGATGAAAGTTCTAAAGCTCCTACAGCTTAGAAAGATTGAATCAAGTAATGTTATAATGTAATGAGCTCCCTAAGCAATATCCCATATATCGGATATGTTTCAACCTCTCCAACAGCTAAATTGTATCAATTTCACTTTTATTCCGCTGCCGTATGCAGCATTAGAGACAGCAGGAAAAGCAGCCACAAGAAATTTACAGTAATTATTCCCGATATTGATTTAAATAGGAATTATTTCGCAACAATATCACAGACCAGCAGGAGCGATCATTTTTTTATTTATTACGGAAACAAATTAGCAAGTGTTGCAACTCACAGTAGATGAATTTTCTATTTATCTAAATGTTGCAATTGAAAACTTGGCTCAGTGCCAGACAGTAGAAGTAATAGTTAATAGTCAAGCAATCCAAGCTATAGCAGGTAGCTGGTTTCACTAATAATTAAACTGCTCCTATCTGCAAGATCCTACTCTCTGACGAACTTCAATATATAGCAGCATATGCAAGCCGCACAAAATCATAATCGTCCTTCTGTCACCGAAAAAAAAAAACGTTATCCTTGAAATATGTGTAGACCTAGTTACCGCAAACGTGTTTTATATATCTCATGGTTGCTGAACAAATGTATTTAAAAAAACAGCTGGAATGAAGTTTTGCAAAAGTAACATTCAGTATTAGACATATTTATATATCTCTAGGGTTTACCATGCAACATGAACTCAGAAGTGTCGATCTTGATTCACGGCATTTTGACAGGAGGCGGAGATCTTTTTAAAGCCACCAAAAAAAAAAAAAAAGGATTGTTAACTGACATTTAGAAACTACATCAGTAGAATCAGTAGGATACAATTCTTAATTTTTTTTGTGGTTGCAAGATATTTCAATTGTTCGGCAGAGGTGGGTTTAATCGCCGGCCTTATAATGCGTCTCGTCAAGCTAGATGGCCCAAGATTAAACGACATGGATTCTGAAAGCACTTTTTTACTTTCTTATATTTAATAATTTTGAGCATTGATAGTAAAATGAATAAAGGATTTCCCCTGACTAAATCCTCTCCCTGTTTTTGATTCAAACGTACCGGTAGCCTATAAAAAAAAAACTTTTTTTTGGGAGTGACAGATGTCTAAAGTGTTTTTCTAATCCAACTGTTGAAAGCAGCACATAATGGCCATGTGCCAACTAACTGGACTAATCGTAGACAAGTTTACGAGTTACGGTATTTCTTATTCACTTTCTCTGCTGTTATCCTAAATAAGAAATTAATCAACACTTAGTTCAATGCTAGGGCGTCCCAGAACCTGCACAATTTATTTTTTTGATGAGACAAAACGGTTTTTTCGTAGTGACTTTGAAAAAGGCCTTCAAGCCACCAAGAATTTATATCTTGACGCGTGTCGAAATGATTTTTTTTTTTTTTTGCATATATGTATTCACAGCGACTATCCAAGGATTCTTCAAGTTAAATGTTGTTTACAGACTTACTAGATACTAAAAACTGTAAAAAGAAAACTAACTAAGGAACATATTTTATAAATCTATTTCTGTTATGCCAATAAAGTCCTCTTTTTTTTATTTTGTGTTTATTTTCAATAGGCGTTGATGGTGAAATCTGTAAGGAATTGGCATGACAATTCACGCAACCCATTTTGATAACTTACAATCAAGGTACGGTGACGGAGTTTCAATTAACCCGCCATTGATGTCGATTGCAAAGTATTCCCCAGAAGCAAGACTAGAACAAAACATACTTCACAGCTGCAATATTCAATTATCAAGAGGTCTGATTCTGTGTCACAAAGCGTGGAGCAATAGAAATTTTCCAATGTATCTTTTCAAAATCACTGCTAGAGTCTTTGAAAATCTTGGGTTATCTGTTAGATTATATAGTGTAGCTAATAATAACAATGGCAAATTCAATAGATGCACAGTAATCCATTGCTTTCCCTGTTGAATTTGCCGATAACCCAGATCCATTCCATCTAGTTGATCTTCTTTTTTGCCAAGCTATGCGGCGGGAACCAACAGCTCTAAACCCTGGAAAGGATGGGTCTTTTGTTTGGTGATACTTTCCAGCACAACTTTGAAATTACCTGTTGTCAAATAAAACATAAAACATGAGATTTATATCCACCTCTAAAGCAGAGGCTTCCAGGGATAAGATACACGAATCCATCGTACCTTGGTATATTTCGATTGAGCTCCATCATCTCTCAACCACCTAGATTTGATCCTTAAAGCCCAAATTAATTGCTACGTCATATTATTTTTATTTTTTGGACCCTGGGAGGTAAGCGGTAAGATATCGAGATAGAACTCTTAGGAGTTGCAAGGCTGACCTAGCAGCTGCGCTTTTTTTTTTTGCTGATTATGAACGGATACTCGGCAAAAGCGCTGTCGTTTAAATTCTCACATCGGTATCTCAACAAATTTTCCATAGAAAAACAGCACTATCGATTAATACATGTCCATATTGTTGAGTCTTTGCTGATCTGATGCCATAGCATTACTCTTCACCAAGCAATCAAATCAGGTGGGTTTAAATCCTTAGTAGAGCCTGTTCTTGGTGATAACTAGACATAGTCAGGCTTGATCATGTACTTTTAATACAACACATTCGCTAATCACAGGATATACAGAAGCGACAAACGTGGCTAACAAAACATGTAAACGCATACAAACACTAAGTAACTTAGTATAGGAAGAATTGCCAGCATCAAGAAACTCTTACATGTAAATCCAATTCCTGGCTTTTAGTTTCTTAGTTCCCTGATGTTTCCAGTGAGAATATGCTTAGTGACAGGAAACACCGTACCTTCCTACATCAGCTTGAAATTTTGGATAGAACCTTAAATTAGAACGTGGGGCATTTAAGATATATTTATCATCATCGTGTATTTGGTCAAACATTAATGCGTGTGGTATTTACTGTTGTCTACTCAGTGACAGCAGAAACGTTGTACTCAATGTTGAGGGCGCCATCGTCATTTCTGAAGAAGCGGCCACGGCCAACAAGCACGTGCTTCTCAATCCAGTCGTACTTCTTGTCTGAGTCCTTGTCAAGAGTGACAAAGATCTGGTTCACAAGGTAGCCGTCCTCAAAAGCGTGTTCTTTGGACTGCTTGCCAATGACATCGGTAACGGCCTTGTCGAGACGAACAACTCCATAGTACTTGATAAAGTAGCCGGTGCCATCCTCAAGCGTACCAAAGACCTTGCAGTCAAGGTTAAAGTGCGAACCCTTGGGTGAGACAGTGATGTCATCACGGCCACCGTAGACGGTAGAGTTGAAGGGAAAGTCCTCGCTGAAAGACTTGGTCGTACCAGACTTGATGGAAGCAATGTCTACACAATGCTAGTATTAGCTATGCAAAGTCCATGGGGTGAAATGCAGCTAGAGAAACTTACTGTGAACGCCAGCGCTGTTAGTAGCAACAGTCTTGGGCTCTTCAAGGTTAAGAGTGATGTTGAAGACGGGCTTGAGGTTGAGAGACATGGTGAAAGGCAGATGGGCTGAGATGTAGATGTCAGAAGAGGAGAATAAACAAGCGGAGGAGACCAGCTTTTATAGTCCAATTGAGTTTAAGGTTTATTATAAATTGGTTAGCCTTACAGACGCAAGACTTTGTTCAAACATCGTCACTATTTCTAATCATCACCATCGTCATCATCAATTGAACCTGGAAAAGAGCCATGGTGCTTAATAATGCATCATATCTGCAGTAAGGATATCACGGATTCTCGGCAGCGGGATTGGGTTGGCATTATAGTCATAACTACTGTAATCTGTTCTGCCAATAAAAGTGCTTACTGCAGATAGCTAACTGGGGGTAACCACTGCCGTTGTCTCTTTAGGTAACCATGTCAAAAGGATTCCAGCCGTCAACAATTATTATTATTTTTTTTGGTTTTTTCAACATCTACTCAGAGGAGTTGTTGTTACTTTGTTAGGTCCAGAGATGGTGATAGATAAACGTAACTGTATGCCAACCAATTTATTCAAACTCAAGGCTTCATCTTTGTCTTTTTTTTCTCAACTCCCACGGATCTCGTCTTGTTGCAACAACACCCCCACTATCCCCTCTCTTGCATTCCTTTTCTCCTATTTTCAACCTACTGGTCACAGCCATCATCATCACCTCAACTTAAAATCATGGTAGGGCTATAAGAACTACTGTTTGCAGCACTTTTGGTTTATTCATCAGAATCATACTTGATATAAAAGTGGTTTTAATAGGGGCCGGTTGCTATTCATGAGTGGTGTGGCTGCTCATGAGCTATTTCTGTGTTTTATTCCATGTTGCTTCTTCTCATGGGTGATTGCTTCTCAGGTCCATGTGTCCACTTGCTCGGCACGTATTCAATCCGTTCAGATAGAGTCAGTCCTGTAGATCTGCCGGTGATGAAACGTTGAGTGGCTTATAAATTAATCTCAGAGCAACGGCGATTTAATCTGCAAAGTAGTAGTAAACCCTGTGCAGCAACGCCAATGCCTATGGAAATGAATAGGGAACCGGCCTGGATGGTAATTTAGCTGTATGTGCATTCAAGGTTGACATTGGTAGAGCGTAGTTTGCTCTGACTGAGAACGCTTTAATTGAGAACGCTCTGACTGCATAAGCCGTGCACGAAGGGTATTTTTTGGTAAGAAAAACAAAGTAACATCTCGTAAAAAGTTAGGGAAACACCTGCTTGATAGGTTAGAAATTCTCATGTTAGCTGTCTCGCAGTATCCAAGAGTCTTAATTCAAGTCGTAACAACAGGGTCTTTTATTTTACAAGCAAAGGTGTCCTGATGAAGCGGGTTCAACTCAACAGATCAGACTGCTTAATGGTTTACAATCTTTTTAGAAATCTATTTTTAACAATAGGAGGCTCACCTCATGGCATATAATCAAGCTGACAGTACGATGGAATGTTGTTGACACCTGGAATCCTTCGAGACCAGAATGGATCATCAAAAGGGTTGGGCCTGAGCTTAACCACAATAGCACCATTCAGAGATGCAGTTTACACAGTAGCATCCACCACTATGATACTCCTTGAACTTTAGATATGTTTCTGTACGCTCATGTTGTACGCTTCCGTTTGTATCTAATTCATTTGGAGTTTGGACTTCAAGTCTTTAGGACTAAACACCCTCTGCAACATTTTGCTTGTTCAAAATTTTGGTTACTACAGTAGTCAATCCCCTGGTCTAAAACCTACTCAGTACTCTTGATCTATACGTGACTATCCTTTGTCCATGCTGTCTTGTATTGCTTGCAAATCACGGGCGTTAAAGACCTGGCGTTGTCTTTTGTTGTTGTTTTCCAAATTGGGCGATACTTCTTCAATAACAATCACCGTTGCAAAATGTTTAGACATTTTTCTTATTTCGTGCCAACGTCTCCAAGTTTTATTTTTATTTTTGTTTTGTTTCCTCTTGTTTTTACTCCTTCGTTTGAACTTAACCACGAGTCTATATAGACCTTTGATACATCCTACATTTGAATACCCCCATTTTCTGCGCCATGTTTAGCGAGCCCCCGCAGACACCGCGCCTGAAAAAGTTCTCTTCGTTCCTGCCGACCGCGCCGCTGCCCGGTCTTTCCCTCGGTGACCAAGTCCAGCTTCCAGATGGCCAACTGGCGATTCTGCGCTATGTGGGCCCCATTGAATCCAAGGACGGTGAGTACGCTGGAATCGAACTCATTAACGAGTGGGCGAGCCAGGGCCTCCATAGTGGCGAGTATCGCGGCGTTCAGTATTTCGAAACAAGCCAGCCGGGCTCAGGCCTATTTATTCCATACCTCAAGCTACTCAACGCGCAGCAACAGAACCCAATGCAACAGCAATTAGCCTCGCCCCACAAAATCATCAGCACTAAGCGAAGTGCGGTGGTCTCAAGCAAAATTCCTTTGTTCGCGTCACCGCGAGCAAAACGCCTAGACTTTCCAACTTTACAGGGAACATCTCCAACGCGCGCGTTCAGCGCCGACTCCGAGAGTGGCGACAACATGATGATGAACTCTAATGGGGGCGGTGTTACGAGCGAGGCCGATGCCGCGGCTGCAGTCGCGCTAGCTATTTCCAGGACTCAGGCTGAAGCCCAGAAGCAAATCGCCGAGCTGCGAAACGAACTCGAGATGTATAAAAGCGAAGTCAAGGAGCGCGAGCAGATTCTCGAGGAGCAGAGTCAGTTGCTCAAAGACCTGGAGTCGACTGTTGTTGAGTTCCAGAATTTGAAGGAGCAAGAAGAAGCTGCCAAGGCCAGTGTAACGGAAGAAAATACGAATGATAGCAGTAATGATGATGAAAAAACCCAAATGATTGATATGTTGCGTGCCCAGGTAGAAGATAAGGAGCGCAAGATTGGTACGCTCAAGGGTCAGTTGGAGCAGCGGCGCGCAGAATTCCGAGAAACTCTTGAGGACATGCAGCGCGAAATGGAGGAGTCAAACTCAGCGTTTGAAGACGAAATAAAAGCGCTACAGCAGCGACTGCGCGAGGCAGATAAACTGGCACAGCATGTCACTGGGCTTGAACAGCTTGTTGCCGAGCTCGAGGGTCTTAACGCCGGTTCTAATAATAATAGTACAAATGATGCCCCTGGAAACAGTGATGATGCTGATCTGAAGGCAAAATTTGTGGAGCTTGAATCGACATTACACGAGCGTGACGCGACTATTAATGACCTCAAGACACAGCTAAGTGAGGCCAAGCAGGAACTGGCCGGCTATAGTGTTTCCCGACGAATCAGCACCATTGGCACCGGGCTGCCTAACAACACCGCCAATGGCGATGGCAGTACCAGAAGCCGTGGCAGCAGTCTCGTACTAGAGGAGGATTCTAACGAGCGGCTACGACAGCAACTCAAGAGTGAACGCGAGAAACGCATCATGTTTGAGGCTGAGATCGCCAACCTCGAGTCCGTGGTCGAAACCCGCATTTTCCGCGAGGAGGAGCTTGAGCAAGAGCTGGCGCAACTGCGCGCAGAAAACGTGCGCCTCCAGGCCCAGGTATCAGTTCCCGAGCGGCCCTTGACGCCAATGCAGCCATCTAGTAAGAAGCCCCAGCGGGCGGATAAACGAGCCTCACCATACAACAACGGCTCGGAGCACGACGAGGACCTACTTGCTGGTGCCGACATTGATGAAGATGCGATGCTAATGATGGGTACGGCTGCGTCAGACCAGAGCGATTTCGATGCGGCGACAATGATGCCAGCAATTGCGATTGGGTCGCCCGTCCCGGCCAGAAAAAAGATTGACCTTGCGGCGGGCCGCAGTAAATGGTGTGGCCTGTGTGAACGGGATGGCCACGAGAGTATTGAGTGCCCATTTGAAAATGATTTCTAAATGACTTCTAAGAAAGGAAAAGCATTATACCGCATATTCAAGTTTGATTGGCCTTGGTCAAGTCCCGTCGTTCCAGTGGCTATTCTTTTCTTCTGGAGCCATCACCGATCGCTAGTCTCAAGAGCGGGTCTCATACCCATTATATATATACTACTACTATATTTTGTTTTATTGTCTCTAGATATCATCAAGGTTTATCATCTACCTTTAGGTTTCGATCTCAATCCCCCGGATTTTTCACTCCCGTTTGTGATTATAGTGAGGTTGGCGCTTAGGCCACCACGTTTGAGGTTTGGTTCAAACCACCCCTTTTTATAGCCGCTGGCCTGTCTTCCTCTTTACCATTCACCCTTCCCCAGAACAGAAAAAAAAAAAAGAATTACTATTTATTCAGATCAATTTATATCGTTACCAAGGCAGCAGCACTCAAAAGGGGGAGGAAGAGTAAATTAACAGGTTCCATGCACGCATTCCGCTCCCCCTTTTCAGTTGTTTTAGTTGTGTGTGTGTGTGTGTGTGTGTGTTTTTTTGTGTCTTTAGGCAGCACTCACAGTCGCAGTAGCAACCGCCTCGGCTGTTTCCTTGACGGCCTTGGCCAGGGACGCCTTTTGCGGGAAGACCAAATCAACGTAACAACTCAAAATTCCCACAACGGCCAGCACGACCGAGAGCCACGCGGGTTGAGCGTCAGTTTTGATTGTGCTGGGCTCGTTTAACCAGGCCTGTAAAGTGGTGAAAAAGGCGGCCCAGGAAAGGACTTTATTGCGTAAAAACATGGCGGCCAGCGGCATTGACGAGGTCATCATGGATTGCATTTCGTTCTTGCGGGGCTTGGATCCGCCGTACCTAAAATAGTTGTGCACAGTGTCAGAAATAAAACGAATCGGTAATAGAAATAATCATGATAATAGCATGTGGACAAGAGTCAATGATGCAAGAAATGGCCTCACAACATGAAATCAAAAGGGGATATGAAAGAATAGGACTTACGAAACGATCAGGTCTTCGCGTCTCTTATCAACCTTAGCCATTGCGTATATGTGTATAGATAATAAAATAAAATAAAATGTGTAGGTGTCAAAGTCTGGTTCCAAGAATCAAACTAGAAATAAAGCCAATATTAAGGAAAACCCCAAAAAAACAAAAAAATGGATAGGAAGTAAACTAGAAAATGAATTAAACCGAACCGAGAGTCAGAATAAAATTAACAATGATGTTGATGATGAAAGAAAGAAGAAAGAAAAAAAGAAGGGGAAAAAGGAAAAGAAAATGAAAATACTGATATTAGATAATAAGATCCAGGTTTGTTTTTCAAACAGGGAAAGAAGAAAAAAAAAAAAAAAAAAAAAAACGAAGCAGCCACCACTGAGATTTATGGAGTAGTGCCCTTACCCTGACACTTTTGCCAATTAAACCTCCATGATCTTTGATAACTTATCACCAATCAAACCCTACACAAAATAGAATACATCAGCTTGTTATCTATATGTATACACTGAATGGTAGTCTAATTACCATGATCGTCTTGATTCCGCAAAATCATCCAGTAAATTACTTGTAGTACTACACGTAACAATTGTCGCAAAAAAATTAATCTTGTTTTTACTTTTTTTTTTCCAATTATTGTGATCATTATTATTTTTGTCTCCTTGATTATGGCAGTAGCTTTTACAAAAGGGCAGGTGGGAACTTTCCAAAATCGACCTGCTCTTTAATCTCCTGGCCATTGATGACGTAGAGAATACGCAGACGCAAGCGCACATTAGTTCCGGGCACACCCGTGACCTTGAGCTGTTGCGTGGCAGTCTGGCCAGACAAAAGCTCGCTGGATGAAAGACTTTGTAGCTGCAGCTTTTGGCTCTTGGGCACAGCAACCTGCAGATTGAGCCCGCTGATCTGAGCATCGCCGCTGTTGACAAACTTGGCTAAAATGACAACCGAGCCCGGGCCATCCTTGGACGTGGGCTGGAACGTCAGTCGCAGTGAGCCCTTGTTGAATGCCTCGATCGGGTCAATACCAAGTCCACTTGACGTGGCCACTGGTGTTGGTGCCGCTGATTGCGTGGTAGACGCGCTGCCAAGCAGATCGTTCAAATTAACGTTCTGTGTCGACGCTGGTGGGGTCTGGGGTGCAGGGGAGTTACTAAACAGGTCCATAATGTTTGCATTCTTGGCTGGAGGTGGTGGTGACGCAGCACCAGACGATGAGCTGAACAGATCTGACAAGAGGTTGTTATTATTAGCAGACGCTGTAGGTGCTGGCGATGCTGCCTGAGGCGTGGCATCACCCATCAGATCCAGCAGCAGGTCCTCTGTAGTGGCGGCTGGCACTGCAGACTTCCGAGTGGCACTGGCAATAGGGTGCTTTTTCGCATCGTTCTTGGCTTTCTCGGACTCGTAGCGCGTGCTAAGATCCTTAAGCACCTCAGGAGCAGGCATCTTCTCAAGAACACCGCGACGCACAGAGTCGTAAGAAAAGAGCTTGCTATACTCAGCCACACGCTGCTGGATTTCAATCTCTAGAGAAGTGGCGTGATTGTTGAGGATTCTTCTAATTCTTTCAATCTGTGATGAAGACGAGATTCTAGTAGTAAGCTTCATCAGTGCGTTCAGCACGTACTCTTTGACCACCTCTGTTGCGTAAGAGCCCTCAATGATGGTTTCCAGCAGGCTAACCACCTCAGCTTCATTGACCTCTTGGACCACGTCCTCATCCTCAAACGAGCCCTTATCAAGAAGTGTCTTGGCATATTCACCAATCAGCCACGTTCCCACAAGGGTCAGACCCTCTTGCGTGACGTCGTTACGTAGCGCAGTGTATAATTTCTGAACAGTGTAGAGCTGCAGATCCTCAGACCCAATAACAAGAATGATAAACGAGGATAGTACGTTCTCCTTTACATAAGATCCCGCAATCTTGAGCATTCGAATGATCGTGTCAATGTGCCAGCGCTTAGTAGGCGCGTACTTTTCGGCAGCAATGGCAATCTGCGATGTCAGTGTAGGCTTGAATTCAGCATCTGCGGTCTCAAGGAAGGAGAGCAGCTCACGTACAAGAACCCTGACGTTGGGGCCATTGATCAGCGCATATGACAGTTCCAGAGCTCTTCTTCTGATCGAGATATCGCTATCTTGTAAGCACTCAATGATGATGGCGCGATGACGTTGGACAGCATTGGGCTCTCTATCAATGACACGCAGAAGGGTATTTAAAGCAACATAGCGGGTATTATTATCCTTGGTGGTCAAGAATTTACCGAGAATGTTGACACCGAGCACACGCAAACCAGAATCAGCTTCAATGCCAAAAATAGTCTGAACGGCTTCGTATAAGACTGAACTACCAACAGTTTTGGAGGAGTCAGTGTTGGAGGCAATCTGGGCCAAAATATCGCTCATTTGCTCAGAAGCCTGAACGTCGCCAGCACCAAGAAGTCGTAAAAGTCTCAGCAGCTTAACCTGCAAAAAGGGATCGGCAATACCGGAAACATCATACTCAGGAACATAACCGGAAGTGGATAGGCTTTTAATATGCTTGATGATGATGGGAATTGACTTTTTAAAAGTGCCTATTAACTCGGGATTGTGAATACAGAGATCGGTAATAAGCGAAATGCCACAGATCAAAACACCGTGGTTCTTGTCAGAAAGGAGCGATTTCGCCTTGTCGACAAACACCTCCTCCAAGTCGGGGACCTTTCTAATGATTCTCATGGCGCAAAGAGCACCCTTCTTTCGCAGGTATGGGTTGGAAGAAGCGACAACCTTTTCAATATCAGCAAACAAATCTCTGGCCATCTCAGTTGAAGCAATGTTGGCGAGTGTGCAAAGGGCAAGAGAAACAATGTACTGGTTTGGATGGTTGAGATCAGACTGAAGCGAGTTGGTAACAAGAGTCAACACTTCCTGGTTTTCGTCTAGTAGAAGCATTGTGCCGAGGTAACCAAGTCTCTTGTCAGTAAATCGAGAGGATGCAAGAAGCTTGAGACACTCGACCTGACCCCAATGGGTACGTTCGCCCAGAGTAAAAAGGTAGAGCAGTTTGGCTACATTTTGTCGTCGAACAGAGATGTCAGCATAGTCCTCACGGAAGGAAGTACGGATAGCGGCGGACTCCTTTTGGATTACGGTTCTTTCGTCGGCAATAGTTTTAGCAGCACGAACTGCCTTGATGAACGATTTTAGCGAGGACATGTTTGCCCTTGGATGTATGCAATTCGAGAGAGAGGTGCTGATTAGGGGGAATACTGCAAAGGTAGGAGGAGGAGAGGTTTCGTGTCATTTTGGAAAGTTTAGCGGAAGGGTGAAATGTCATGGCTAGGTAATGTTATGTATAATATGTGTCATCTTTAGTAAATTTGTTGGTAATCATTACCATATATTTGACTAATGCACATGAATCATGTGAATAGCTTCCATAAGAAAAAATGATTGTTTTTTACACATGTAGACATAATGTCTGCGGGACTTTTATTAAGTGGGCATGGGATCCCTACATGTCCCAGGGTCAGCTCACTTTGCTTTTTAATGGGATACCTTGCCAAACGTAACCCAGTCAGTATATGCTCGACAACATCCATATTGCCATCCTCATGTGTAAAAAAAACAGCCCATGTATTTAATCAACATGGAATGAATTATGACAATATTATATTGGTACTGCTTTTAGATCATTCTATCACATCTATTGTATAGCTTTTGTTTTAAATACCATGGCCAAAAATATCATCAAACAAGGGTATACCAAAGTTGCAAGTACCAACTCCGAATTAACGTTTTTGCCTCTCTGGGTACCTTGCGTCGGTGTTGTCTTATCACTCTACTTCCTTTATATTCACCCACGACTTTGTTCTTTGCCTCGACACGGTTCTGATACCTACTTTCATCTATTGCCATAGACACCAGCTCTCCTGCTTATACACATAACCGCCATGTCACCAGGCCATCTCCATCTAACAAGCCCCTTATCACCGTTTCTGCGACCGAGTGTATCCCACTCCTCCATCCAGTCGCCCTCGTCAAGTTCCAGCGATGACCCAAAGCCCGTTGACATCAGCTCATATTGCATTGGAAAGCCAGAACATATTGCCAGCTCCAACTCAAACAACATCTCGCTCAGCCTCAGCGTGCAAGAGGACATTATTTTTCTACACTACCCACAAATATCCTCGTTCACATATTCTGAACAAGACCTGGGATCGCACGTCGATCCGCATGCGTCCAACTCTGGCGACCCTAATGAGAACTTCCCAGACAGATCTCCAAGTTCAATCACGAATCCATCCATGGATGAACGGTTCTCCAGAGTAACTCCAATACAATCACTGCATAACTCGTCACTGGGCCCCAACTCATCACCAACCGATGTGCCACCGTCGATCATCCAGGGATCACTCTTGTTAAAACTTTCCAAACCTACCAAAATCAAGGACATTTCACTGCGATTCTACGGCAAGTACAAGACAGATTTAATGAATGCTAATACCGATCCCAAGCTTGCTGACACAGTGCTACCCTCTGGACCGCAGTTTCAGGACGAGCTGATTGTCGGTTCACACACGTGGGAGTTTTTCCCAACCCCCGAGCACCTGTCAACAAACAAAAGCTCCATCGTTACCGTTGACTCTTCGTCTGTAGTGTCGTCTGATCTCTATGGTGCAGACGTGGCTTATTTACAGCCACATCAGACCGCGCAACTGCTGCCCAACACTACAGCGGCTTTTGGGAATGTAAGCTTTAAAACCCCGATAAATTCAGAGTCGGGCAAGTCAAACACCCTGACCCCAAACATCTCACACCTCTCCAAAAACAACATACCGTTTTTATCGCCAGTATACTTTGAAGGTACCAAGTTCCAGCAGGAAAAGTCTGAGTGCCACACGTTTGCTGGTACTCGCGAGCAGTTCACCCTCTACCCAGCGGGTGAGTATGTTTTCCACTTTAACTTGGCAATCGACGCCAGAATGTCAGAGACAATTTTATGTCCCAAGGCAGCCCTAAAGTATTACCTTGTTGCCAAGGTTGAACGGCCAAGCCGTTTCTCGTTTGCAGTCACAGGACATAAGGAGGTCACCTTGGTCAGGAGCCCACCTGCGTTGGGAGAAACACAAACAAATATGCCCTTGGCAATTTCACGCGATTGGGACCAACGGCTTCACTATGACATTTCATGTCCAAAGAAATACATCACGCTGGGCACCTCCATTCCCCTGACGATCAAGCTTACGCCGATTGATAAAGTCCGCGTTCATAGAGTTAGGGTCGAGGTTGTGGAAAGCTTGTTGTACAATTCTGCAAGACTGTCACGACTCAAGCACAAGGAACCCTTGCGCAAGGTACTGGTATTTGAAAAGCTAGCAAAGGGTCCAATGGTTTCGGCCCAGAATGATAAGAATAGTGAAAGGGAATCAGAAAAGAGGAAAAAGAGTCGAATTGCCATGATGTGTGGTAATCTGCTTCACTTTTCGGAGGATCCCGCGGCGGGGCACACTGAGGAAGAGACCGAGGAGAACAAGACCCAAATTGCAGACACCACGGAACTGGATGTAGACATGCCATTTGTAACGTCTCGTAACGACTGGAACAGTCAGGCCACACATCATTTCATTAATCCATCATCCGACAGTAAGTATTTACAGGTCCTTCGTCCAGACGCCATCTTCAATCCAATGGTACATATCAAGCATCGGCTGCACGTATCATTTAGGATTTCTAAAATAGATTCGGATTCTGGTAACTGGAGATACTTTGAGGTGCTTATTGATACGCCTATCCATTTTCTATCCAAGTACTGCAAGGGTGAAAGTGTTGAGCTTCCACATTACGAGGATTTGGACTTCCGCTATCTGCCCAGGGAGCAGCAACAACGAGATAGTTTGAATGATGATGAACTTGAGCTTGATCACAGATCTAGCCTGGGTGGTGTTATAACTAACAGTAGCTTGAGCTCTCGCTCAATCCCAATCCCGGTCAATCCGGCTTTGGGCATTCCGCTAAAGCCGCGCAGCTCAAATCAAAGTTCAACTATAGGCTTTGGTTCACCGTTAGTGCGCACCTTGTCATCCCCGTTTTCAAGCTCGCCTTTGACAGACGGGTTTCAATACTTGTCGCTTGATGACCACGCTAGCCATCCACTTATAGATCAGCTTCCATCATTTGATGATGCGCTCAGCGACCGCGTGTGCGGAGCCAAATCGAGAGCTAACCAATTCCCACATCCGAATCGTGCTGGTGCAGAAGACGCAGAGATCCATTCAATCGGCTCGGCGCTTTCAGAGGACACCACCAGCCCGGACACAGCTAGCAGCCTGTCAGGCCGCACATCACTTTTGCCGCCACCTGGGTATGATACAATCTGTGAGACTAATATTGCTGACATTGCTGACACATTGCGTTTGGAAGGATCAGGCCGCCCCACCCCCATATCCAACAGCACAGAAGAGGAGGAGATGCCACCGGTACTTGATAATTCGCTTTTGCTGAACGCGCGTTACGATCTTCCGGGGGCGCAGTTATAAATTTTTCTATTTTTTTTTCTCTTCTTTTTTCTTTATTTATTTTATGCAATATGTGCAAATGTATGAACACTGAAATGAACTTTTATATATATTCATGATATGTGTAATACCAACCAGCCAGTGGCCAGGTATACTTGAATAAGATTGAGCCGCCGCCGCACCGCTCGTAAATGTATTTATAGATTGCTTGGTTACGGGGACGTTAGATGGAATAGTCCTTAAGCCACATCCAAAATGCAATTACTACCAGCGATGTAGCACTCCATTGCCACTCCATCTCAACAAACATCCAGACCCAAAGCGTACCTAATGGCGGCGCTCGCTTCATGACGTAATAATAGCCCTCCTCGTTACTAGCGTACAGGAGATAACCACCCGTGAAGACACTGGCAAAAAACGAGGCAATCCGGAAAATCCGTGTTTCTCGCAGTGGATGCACGTAGAAATGGAGGATCGCAAACACGGGAATGGCCATCACCGCGCGATAGAACACATCGCGCTGCGTGGCAATTGTTTCAAACGTTTCTTCTGAGTATTGGATACGCACAAGGATATCCAGGACAACGTGTACCGAGATAATGGGAATCAGGTACGTGGAGTAGTCGAGCACATCAAACATAAATTGGCCCACCGGTGTTAGCTCCTCGTCCTCTTCGTCGGTTGATTTGGACTGCCCGGTCTTGCGGTAGCGTTTTGGAGGTTCCCGTTGCTGCTGCTGCTGCTGTTGCTGCTGCTGTTGATGCTGGCGTCGCTGGTTTTGAAGCTCCTCAATCTTTTGGACAAGAGGTGTATCTGGGATCCCTGTGGCACTGACATATGTCCGGACGTCTTGGAGATTGTCGAGCTCCTCGATCTGGGGATGCTTGCCAACACTGCTTGGATTTTTTTTGGCGGATCGTCGGGTGGGCTTTGCCATTTTTTTTTCCTTGTTATTTGTAATTCTCTTTTATTTCTCTTTTTTTTTTAATACAGATCTATTAGTCTAATTGTTTTGGCTGGGATGCCGAAGCCAAGGGATGCTAGATCAGGGTTTGAACAAGTTTGAAGAAACAGTCGTGTCAACAATGAAAAGGAGAAGGAAAGAAGGGTAAACAAACAAAAGCAAAAAAAGAGTTTAGTCTTTAGTATCAGTTACGCGTTCCTGTTTTTATTTTTTTTCTTTCAAGCATGACGTATTAGATTGATATTTCAAATATCAGATCAGTCTGTCCAGCCTTTTGGGTTTAATGTCTACAATTTCAAACCGAGATCAAGCCAATTCCATGCTTATCTCCTCCTACTACCAGGTTCAACTTTCTCACTCACGGATTTTCTGTGAAATCATCTCATTATTGTTATGTTGTTTCGGTTGCCTTATAAATTAAAATCTTCTAAATTATAATCGTTGTTTAGTCGAACAAACCGAGACCCATATCGTCATCAGACTCCTCGGCGGCAGAGGCCTCCTCCTCGACGGCCTCCTCCTCAGCAGCAGCACCACCAGCGGCGGCACCAGCAGCAGCACCACCGGCAGCAGCACCACCAGCAGAGAAAGCGGTCATGAGCTCAAGAAGGTTCTGGCCAGCAAGAGCCTTGGCGTAAAGCTGAACCCAGATGGGCTCAACCTCCTGGAGGCCAGCAGCGTTGACAAGAGTCAACAGCTTTTCGGCGGTGATTTCGACCTCAGCATCGGCGAGGATGAGGGAAGCTAAAGGAAAAAACCCGTTAGTAAAACCGGTCCATGATAAATATAGCAATTTTTTTTTCTTTTTAAAAAACGAGAGCGGCAGAGCAAAACACGCATGTCAGGAGTAAACTGTTGACTGAAAAATTCGGGCATAAGTTCGCCCTTCCCGTAACAAATCAGCCCTTTCTCCTTTTCCTGACCCGACCGGCGCTTTCAATCTCAAAAATAAAAAGCAAAACCCTGTACAGCATGGAGCCATAGCCGCTCCGCAACAAAAAAAACAAGAATCGTCACATACCGTATGAAACAGCAAGCTCAGCAGACATTATGAAATAATTTCTTCGTGATGGTGTGGTGAGTTATGACAGACAACAAGGGAAGGAAAAAGAGAGGGAAAAAAGAGAGAAAAAAAAAAAAAGAAAAAAAATTGAAAAAAAAAAAATTAAAAAAAAGGGGGCAAAGAAAATAAACAAAAACAAGGGTAAGGGTAAAAACCCTAACCTTTTTTGGGTTATATCAGATTTGAAGGTTT